>Ga0224496_10001744_pt1 | contig 13318 bp, 9 predicted proteins | sample SF_Jul11_sed_USG_2_FD_168127 | JGI IMG/M metagenome (GOLD analysis project Ga0224496, IMG submission 168127) | Sediment microbial communities from San Francisco Bay, California, United States - SF_Jul11_sed_USGS_8_1 | ecosystem: Environmental > Aquatic > Marine > Sediment | place: USA... | reverse complement strand
ACCAACAATCCCACGATTATGGTTAGGAAACACGCCAACAAAAATGGCGCGGGCACAAACCATGAGTTGCTCAAATAGGCATAAGCCAATTCCGCATGGAATGGAGCAGTCGACACATCGGAAATTTTGGATACCACAGGATGAAATTGTTGTGAGGAGTCAGCATAGAGAAACACGATTTTATCTTTGAAAAGATATGCCAACTTGTCTGTCGCCCCTGTTTGGAACTCCCTCCACACTTCTGTGAAGGAATACGTTGGGAATTGAGGTTCATCGGACGACGTCATACTGTGTTGAACATAAACAGGGGATCCTGGGGACGGAAGGATGCCATCAATTTTTGCTACGGTGGCAGCGGCAAGGCCGAACGGCAACCGGGAAGAAGACGAAAAAGCGACGTTGAAGGTGAAACCGCCACTCGGACCTGGTTCGTTGCGTGGCATCTCAAGATAGCCCGTACGAACGGCGGCCTGAGCTAATGCTTGTGGAACCGAATCGGGATAGATCACCGTTCCCACCTGCTTCGTGGCTTCAGCCAGTTGCACAAAGCTCTGTAACCCTCCGCATTCAGATGCCACAGGCAGGGACAGGTCAAGCATCGGGGCGATGATGGATGCTCCAGCCTGATGCAGTGCACTCAAGGCGCCTGCCAACACTTCAAGATTCCATCGTCCTCCTCCACACAACGCAATGCTCTTTTCTTCAGCACGCACCAAGACAATCGATGGGGGAATAGGTTGAGAAATTCGATGCGAGAGTTGCCAATCGGTCAGCCATTGTTCTCCCTGAGGAACAACATGCGAAAAACTAACGCTCATGGCTGTACCCACCACAACACAGGCCAACGCGATCACCATCGTTTGTACTTGAGAAGGCATGTACCCATCACTCCCGTTTGACCGAAGCTCCATATTATTTTCCTAGCGACTGACATGCTTGACGTATGGCGGGAAAATCGTCAGGTGAGGTCGTTGTTTGAATAAGTTCACACCCCACCGGATCCCCTTCCTTGGCCACCTGAAGCCAGTACTGTTGAACCAAAGAATCCTGGGAAGCGAATTGTCCACCAACACCATCGACATACCACTCCCGTAACGTCTGTTGGGCCACAGCATCCATCGCCAATGCTCGTTCAATCATCCACTGGAGGACCATCCCGGTGGACGCATCATGATTCCCAAGAGCAGCATTCTCCGGCCTGGCACTTGCCCTGAATTGAACAGGCGCTTGATGCTCCAAATCCTGACGAATCAAGCTAAATCCCGTGAACACATCCTGTCGTTCGGACAGAGTGAATTGTTCGCGGTGCCACCTCCGACGTAATTGGGCCAGATGGTTCTGAGCTGTTCGAGTGATGGTGTCAGGAATCGAGGCACGACTCGTGCGCGACCACCACAACATCGCCAACGGCACATTACGATCGACTCCGTTGCCATTCACGTACATGGAGGCCAACAATCCCTGGGCATCCCGTGACCCGCCTTCGGCCGCTTGGCGAAGTGGGTCGATCGCCGCACTCAACTGATTTTGTGCGCGCAGGACCAGGCCCAAATGAAACAATGCATCCACAAAGTTGGGCGCAATGCTCACCGCCTCTCGAAACGCCTGCACAGCAAGAACCAATTCCCCTTGCTCGGCATGCGCCTTCCCGAGGGAAAAATGAAGATGCGCCCAGTGAGGTTGCAAACGAGCCGCTGTTTCTAACGCCGTTACGGCCTCAGGCCACCGCCGCTCCGCCATCAGGGAGAGCCCTAGTTGTGACCAGCCTTGAGCCCATTCCGGCCGCTGCTCCACCACCCATTGAAATTCTTTGGTCGCATCTGGGAAATGGCCCATGAAGGTCAGCGCCATGCCGACATTGACATGGAGCCAAAACGACTCTGAACCAAACGGATCCAGCTGAAGAGCCTCTCGCCAATAGTGCGCGGCTTGTGCCCAATCCCCCATCCGACTCCACGCCACACCCAATAACAACCGAGCCGTGGTGAAACGAGCATCCAGAACCAGGGCATGCGCAAATGCATCCACGCTCCTCTGCGATTCGCCCTGTGCCAATAACGCCACGCCTACATGAAAATGAGCAGAAACCAAATCAGGTTGAAGGGCAATCGCCTGCCGCGAAAAGTCGATGGCTTCTTGATAATTTCCTTCCTGCACTGCCAGGAGACCCAGCTTGGCATAGGCTCCGACTTCCTCAGGATTGAAGGCCAGCGCCTTCAGCCACGCGGCCCGCGCCAAATCATACTCATGGGATTCATAATGAGCCTGTCCCAAGGCGACATACACCTGCGCCCAGTCTGGCGCTAAAGACTGGGCAGATTGAAAATGCCCAAGGGCTATCGCCGGATTGTTCATCGCTAAAAAACCCAAACCCAACGCATAATGGGCTTCAACAAAATTTGCCTGAAGACCAAGAGCGGTCTGCCATTCTTTCATGGCGTCTTTCATCCGCCCATCCCGAACCAGGGATACACCATAGTTATAGGAAACAAGCGCTGACAGGGAATATCGTAATGACACCGCCGACGGATCAAGTCGTTCTGCTTCTGTCCAGGCCGCAATCGCCCCGGTGAGATCTCCGGTTTTGGCAAGTGTGACACCTAGATTATGATAGGCATCTGCATAATCAGGCTTTTGATGGGCGGCCTCGCGAAACGCATCAATCGCTACATCCAATTCATCAGCCAGAAAAAAATCAACCCCCAAACGCACATACTCCTCCGCCACATCATAATCTTCAGGGATCAAAGAACCCGGCTCCTCCAACGTTTCACCAGCAGTCACAACAGAGCCAATAGATAAACCCAGACTCAACAGCCAGGCGCTCACACCTATCACCACAACCCTACAGCCAACTCGAATGTTCATGTTCGCTACCATTATTCTTCAATTCAAAGGTGCGACCGGGGTTCTGCCCAGCAGCCGATCCACTGTGGTTTTGGCCCAAGTGGGTAAAATTATAGACACCTCCCTGTCCTACTGACGATCAGATGGCCGCAATAAGAAAGGTGGCCACGCCGAAAACGAACAGAAGACATCTGACTCCCAGAGGAAACCAAAGGGAAGCCTCTCCCTTGCCTGTATCAATGTATTAAGAAATTGCAAGGATTTGAAGAGGAGAGAAAAGAATTTTCCCCCTCCTCTCTCTGAAGGGTGGAGAGAATGATTGGAAAGGCCAATTTTCGAAGGTTGAAGAGGAAGCCCTTACGAAATGGTTGGTGGTGCCGAAGGAAGTTTGGACATAAGGGGGAGTAATCAATTGAACTCCCCGTGATTTGTGGGAGTATGAATTATAGAAAACCAGCTTCGTTCGGATTATAGATGGCTTTAAAAACCCTCAAGTTGACTCCGCCCACGCCCATACCAGAATACGTGATCCGGCCGACACCTTTGTAGAGTTCCTCGGTACGATAGGTATCGTTGCCAAAATAAAAAGGTATCCACATCTTACCGGTTTGATAGACCTTGCTATCAGTTGGCTGGCCGAGAATACTATGCACCTGACCTTGGCTCATGCCGATTTGGATTTGAGCAAAAGGCGAATCAGCCGGAGCATTTCCATCAATACGAGATTCCGGTAAGGCGCTCGACGTGTCTGAGGTATTATTGGTTGATGCACAGCCTGCAACGAAAACTAGGGCCATGAAGAATGTCAACATTTTATAATTGTTCATAGCAGTCCTTAGGGTTAGGGGGTTCATTGCTTTTACGAATGGATTGACGAAAATGAAGGCCTCTTCCCAAAGAAAATTGGAATGTTACAGGGCCCTTTGAATGAGCCGGAAAGTACCAAAGGAGCCAATACGAGGTCAATACCCGGCATTTTCTTTCTGAAAGCCATTCCGTGCCCCAGGGGATGGCTGGAGAAATCCGCGTACAGATCAAGCCAAGCTTTTCGTTTTATGATGGTACGTTGTGTAGAGAACAATTACATTCCAAAATGGACCCCTAGAATGTATCTATCTCGATACAATATCACGGCCATTTCCAAACAGTCTTTCATCATTCCTCTGGTCTCCGGCCGTGGCTACACGGGGAGCTGGACGGACTCTTCCTTTCATCGTTCCAACCATCTCCACTCGCCGCTTTCGGCGTGGAGAAACCGATGATTTAGCTTCCGGGAACGGCGTACTTTGCGCTGTGAGATGGGGTCGTCAACCACTTGATCGAATGGGTCAGAAAGTGGCGGTTCCATGTGGATCGGGTTGTCCCACCGGAAGCCATGGACGCGAGACGGCGCTCGATATTGCGCTGCATGAAATTACTAATGATTCCGGGATGTTTTCTCATCATTTCATTGCCGGCGATATAGAAATTGGCAATGCGACCATCATAGAAATAGTCGATCAGCTCTTTCCACGCCGTGATCCATTCGCGCATGTCTCGTTCTTGTTTCTCGAGACCTCGGCCTAGACTGGCTGCGCCATGTAATCCTCCGCGTATCACCACCTCGGCGACGGACACGGCTGCCTCCATGGCGAGAAATACGCCGGGAGAGAGCATGGGATCGACGAAGCCAAATGCATCGCCGATCGCCACCCATCCAGGACCGTGACCCCGCTCCGAGATGAGCTGATAATTCGAATAGGTGAATACCTCCGTCACGCGCCGTGCGAGCTTCGAGGTGGACGCAAGCCTGGGTTCTTCGGCGAGAATGCGGGCCAATCTCTCCTTGCCGGATGTGCCCCACCGTTCGGCCTGATCTGCACAGATCACCACACCAAACGACATCCGATCTGCAAGCGGTATCCTCCAGCTCCAACCGAATTCGTGATAGGTGATCACGACTTGGCCTTCGGGAAAGGGGTGATCAAAATTCTCGTAATGCGCAAAGTGTGCTTGATCCCGCCGCGACCCAGTTTTGGCGGCAATCCCCAGGGTGCGGGCAGAAATACGAGCGCGTCCCGCAGCATCGACGATGAAAACAGGCTGGGCATTGAGACCAGCGGCAGCGAGACAGGCATCATCAAGGACCAGTTCGTGATTCTCATCACCGGGCTTCGCCTTCAGGCTGGCACGACACATGACGAAACGAGCTCCGAGTTCTCTGGCTCGCTCGCGGATCAGGTCGTCGAACTGCGGTCGGGGGACGTTGTAGGCATAGGTCGGAAGCAAGCCCTCCACCGAGCGAAAATTAAAATGCATCTCTAATTCCTCTCGATGGATGAAGGAAGTCCCTGGCTTGTATCTGGAGATGGCCGCCACGCGATCCTCGATGCCAAGTGTGCGAAGAATAGGAATGACGGCAGGCACGAGCGATTCGCCAACCAGCAGATCCGGACGTTTTTCATCGTCAAATACGACGACAGGAATGTTCTGTTCAGCCAGCAGCGCCGCAAGCGTGCTCCCAGCCGGGCCCGCTCCAAGAATGACGACAGGAGGGAAAGACATGCGATCAGCGGAGGATTTTTCCACTGGACGTCAACGGCAGGGTGGAGACGAACTGATACGTGAAAGGGATCTTGTAGGCGGCCAGCTGCCGCTGGCAATGCCTGCGCAGATCCACCACGGAAGGCGGTTGCGAAGGATCGCGGGGAACGATCTCCGCCATCGGTGCGGCACCTAGCCCGGGATGTTCGCGCCCAAGGACACGGGCAGCGCGAACTGAAGGATGCTGCAACAAGACCCCCTCGACCTCCTCCGGAAAGCATTTGAGCCCGCCAACATTAATAACCGTGTGCATTCTGCCTCGCAAAAAATAGCAACCATCTGCGTCACGTTCTGCGATGTCGCCCGTTTCCAACCAACCGTTCTGCAATAAGGAGTCCCGTGATTGCCAGGGAGAGAGATATGCGTCGAGCATTCCTGGACCTTTCACGAACAACTCACCTGTGTCCTGATCGATTTTGGCTTGGAATGACGGGATCGGCTTTCCAATGGAACAGGGCTTGGATTCGGCTGAATCACCATTGAACAATGGAAGTCCGGCTTCGATGATCCCCAGCGCTTGCTGAAGTGGCAGTCCAAATTTCAATCGTACCAATTGTGCGGTTGATTCCGGAAGTGCGAACGCCGTGCTGACCGCGAGGCGCAAATCAGGAAGCGGTGCGGCGTCAGGCTCAGCGGCAAGCATCGCAAAGTGGTACGGCGACCCATAGATAACCGTGACGCCATGATCGCGCGCCGGTTTCAGAAGATTGTCGACCGGTACCAGCACGGTGGTGGCTCCATGATAGAGATAGAGCACGATGGAGACGGCGAAGTGATGCGCCATCGGGAGCATCCAGAGGACACGATCACCACGACCGATACGAAGGACCTGATTCGCCGCTGTGATGCGCTCAAGAAGGGCCCGGTGAGACAGCACAATCCCCTTTGCCCGGCCCGTGGTTCCTGAACTAAAACGGATAAAGGCCGGATGTATGGCTTCTAACTCATCGACGGAAAACCCAGGCGGGACCTCGTGCTGCACGTTGGTCAGCTCTGACTCTCCAGTCATAAGCAAATCAGCACTCGTGATGGCCATCAACTGGTCACGCTCATATGGTGTGAATTCCTCGGGCACAGGAAGAAAGCACCCACCGGCATGAAGGATGGCCAGAGCCCGAACAACATAATCGGGACCGCTCGGGAAGGAGAGAGCCACTCGAGGAATGCCGGATTGTGGCCAACATCCGTGACGTTGTAGAGCAGAGGAAAGGCGGCAGACACGATCATGCAGCTCTCGGTAGCTGATTGCTCCACCGCCGTGAATGATGGCCGTCGCGTCATCGGAGTTTCGATCGAAAATGGCGGAAACAATGTTCATCATGCAGTCGGCAATTCACGCAATGCTCTGCGCACAAGGGCAGGGAGGGATTCGTCTGCTGTCCCACCAGCGAGAAGTGCGGATGCGATGCCGGCGGCCTGTCCAGTCGCGAGGGCCGTGCCCATCACTCGAATGCTGGCCTGGGCACGATGCGTGGCGCTGATACACCGCCCGGCGATGAAGACGTTCTCAATCCCGGCAGCTCGTAGTGACCGTAAAGGAATATCAGCAGCTTTTGGCTCATGCGGATGTAAGAGCCGCGGACCTTTGGTTGTTTCGCGCAACTCGATTGGCCATGTGGCAGCAGCAACTCCATCGTCAAAGGGGGCACTGGTCAGGATATCTTCCTCGCGTAATTCATAGCGCCCTCGCCAACGTCTGCTTTCTCGAATACCGGCACGCGCAGGCCAGGCGGAGACGAAGGCGTTGGAGAACTCTGGAAGGTACGCCAGTAAAGCCGTCATGGTTTTTCTTCCGACGATTTCGATGGCAGACAGACTCTTGGAAGATACGGGATCGTAATCATTGCCCCCCGGCAAATCGACGGTGACAAACACCTCTCCAGGGTGCTGGCTTGCACGGAAGTGAGCCCCGAGGCATTCCTGCGGGAGTTTACCGGCGCTCACGGCCTGTGCGATTTGTCCTGCGAGCACGATCGGTCCTTCGTTGCGCAACATACCCGCGTCCCCGTTTTGCACGGCGGCGATAAATGCCGGGCGCTGTAATTCGCACGAGGGCACCATGTCGCATGGTTGCCGGCAATATTCAGCGAGCACGGCATCACCGCTGGCATCGACAAACGTCTGCGCACAGATGTGTGAGCGCGAGCCGCGGCAGAGAGTTTCAATCTGATCCAGTCGCGAACTGTTGAGCGATGCTGTGATGACTTCAGTGTGCAGCCTCACGTCAAGCCCCAGAGTCTCTGAACACAAGCGATCATACCAGGCGGCGAGGCGCATCGGATGGTGCGGCAGCACATGCACGCGGCCGAGACGCACAGGTTGTTGGGCAATGCCATCTGCCAACAACCGTTTCGCTATTTCGCTTGGTATGCCCGGATGGGCTAACCTCGGGTCATCCCCAGGCAGATAGAGTCCGCAAAATGTATGAACGAGTGAGGCTGTGCCGGCACCACCGAGATACCCCTGGCGTTCCACAAGCAGTACTCGCGCTCCACGTCGCACGGCTGCAAGGGCAGCTGCTATGCCCGCACTACCGCCACCGATCACAGCCACGTCGTATGGCTCGCTCATGATACGGGTTCTCCGAGAAGATCATGCCGCCATTGTTTGCGCATGATGGCCACTTCCTCAGCACTCACACACGAATTCACCCAGCTCAAGACAATGGAGATTCGTCCCTGACAGTCGGAAAAAAAGAGTCCCGAGCCAGCTGGTGCTGGGACGCTAGGAATATGATAGCCATTGAGCACCCGACCGCCAAAGGCATGATCAATTCCTTGCGCAAACGTCCCGGTCCATGAATGAAAAAGAGACGCCAGCTCACCTCGGTTCTGCCAACGGATGAGGCGCAGCAGGAGGCGGCTTGGAATACGCCGGGTGAGGGAGAGCAAGGCACTGAATGACAGATGATGCTTCCGCCGAAGATGTTCGACGTTTTGCCGCATCAACAGATGGCAGGCGGAACTCATGTTATCAAGCTCATCATTCTCCAGCACATAATGCAACATGGTCATGTTGTTCTGGAAAATGACGGGATCACCGGCGTCAGTCTTCGGCCTCAATTGCGCCGGGACAAGCAGCATAATCGAGGCGTTCTTGACCCCGCGGGCGTGGAGCAATGCCCGATGCGCCCTCGCCGCGAGGACGGCATGAAAGAACACAGCCATCAAATCCCCCCCAACACTTTTCAGGACCTCACCGAATCGACGACTCTCTTCATCAGAGAATGTTTCTACAAGATGAACCGGATCGCCCTTTGCATAGCGGCCTCTACTAGCAGATGGAAAATGCTTGCGAGAGAGATGGAAAAGATATTCTCGGCTGGCTTCGCTGTCTTGGAATCGCTGCCACGCACTGACTTTTAATTGCAAGGCGTGGTGATTGGGCATCACGGCATCTGCATCATCCCAGAGGCGGGCAATGGCACACACGAAAAGCTCGATACCCACTGCATCAAGCAACAAATGCGACCAAGTGATGAGCAACAGCCAGCGGCCACGCTGATGCCTCACGACGTCAAGCCTAAGATGCGGCGGGCGGCCATTTTCATGGAGGCGCAGCTTCAACAGGCTCAAACGCAATGCCCGTGCGGAGGCGACCACCGCCTCATCGCCCGGCACATCCTCAAATCGATGAAACTCCAGCGGCAGCGGAACGGAGGGCGAATCGGCGCGCAGATGCCAGCGTGCTGACTGAAACACTCCCCCCCCATGCAAAACCGCACCAAGGAACGGGAAACGTCGGGGGATTTCCTGCGCAAGCCACTTCAGCTTCTCACGATCAGGCTCGCCTTCGATCTCGATCTCCGTGGTGGCCGAGAGGCATCCACCCCACGCGCGGTTGCACAGGCCATCAAGCGCTAGGATGAATCCATCACTAGGAGTGAATGGAAAGACCTGCATCTGGCTAGATGCGACTGTCATACACTTGAAGCGTCGTCTTTGCTGCGAACGAGCGTCGCGAGAGCGATGGCTGTGGAAAAATTCAGCCGGGTCAGATCAGCGGGCTGCACGGTACAACTGAATCGCTCCTCCAGGAGCAGTACCATTTGCATAATGCCCATCGAATCAAGCCCGGCAGCGAAGAGGTCGGCATTGGTTGCACAATCTGCCGGAAGATCCTGAAGCAGATTTTCGCGAATGACATCGAGGATGATTTGTTCGAGATCGCGAGTGCCGTCAGCAGGCTGTGAGGTTGAGGTATGCATCGGTCTTGGTGAATTGCATCATTTTGTCAGAAGGTACCTCTAACGCCGATCTTTCAGGATGAATTGCAGAGACTACGTAATCTGGAGGGAGTAACTCGTATTAAAGGTTTAATGTTTCAAAAGGAGGGAAGGAAAATCAATCATCGCTACCGACTGGTCAAAATCATTTGTCAGGAGCGCGGAATTTCCAACTTCGTGCTTCATGACCTTCGACATTGCACTGTGACAAATTTGGCGTATGCGGGAATTGATACGGAAATGATAATGAAGATTGTCGGGCACTCTTCCTTGGAAACGTTTCTCCGATATCGCACCATGAAACCTGAGAAGTTAGATGTCACCATGGCCAGCCTTAACACCCGAACACCACTGGGTTAAAAACCCGACCTGCCAAGCCCGCGCAATCTCAGCACTTTAAGTAAATTGGTGCCGAAGGCGGGACTTGAACCCGCATGGGTTTCCCCACACGCCCCTCAAACGTGCGTGTCTGCCATTCCACCACTTCGGCACTCAATGGCACGATTATGAAACCTCGGACAGTCCTTGTCAACGCATAGAAGGGCGGGTAGAATCGCCATCAACCCTTCATTCTTTGTTCTCTCGTGTTCACACACCCATATGACGACTGCTACTTCATCACCCGCCCCGCTGACACAATCACAGCATTGGATTGGCGCGTTTTTCGATATGGATAATACGCTGGTTCCCGGCCCCTCCATTGAAATAGGATTTTTTCGTTATTTGTGGCAGGACGGCATAGTCGGCTGGGGAGAATTATGGAATAGTTTCCGGTATGCCCTCGGCCATATGCCGCCCCTTTCACTCAGTCCTCTGCGCCGAAATAAACTGTATCTTCTTGGACAAGACGTGTCCCACATTGAACGCCTAGCCACCGAATATGTGGAATTATTTGTGTGGCCTCGCGTCGCCTCTCGGGCTCTTGGCCGCCTGGCACACCACAAACAAGCTGGGCATGTGGTCGCCGTGGTGAGTGGATCTCCCGAATGTTTGGTCAGGCCCTTGGCGGAGAAACTGGGCGTTTCTTTGGTATTTGGGGCCAAGTTAGAAGCCCAATTGGGTGTCTATACGGGCCGAGTCTTCGCTCCATTGCCTTATGGGGAAGGGAAAAGTCGGCATATCGAACGATTGGCGGGGCAATATAATCTGGATTTGAGTCGCAGTTATGCCTACGGGGATAGCCCTGGGGACTTTCATGCCTTACAACTGGTAGGACATCCTTTTGTGGTGAATCCCATTCGCGGGATGGCCCGTATTGCCAAGCAACAGGGCTGGCCGATCACTCAATGGGCATAACAGGCGCGTTGAAAAATCCCGCCACCAGCGTTCTCACCTCTTTGTCGTACTCACGTACCTCCCGGTGCACTCCGTGCATCAAAGCGGCTGCGGCCTTGCTGGACTGGACTTTTTGAACACGCCCTTTTCTTTTGATCCCTTTTCTCTAAACAACAACAATTCGGTACAATCTTGAATTGATCCGATTCATCTCTTTGCGACCATGACTACGTCTGAAACTCTACAAATTACGGAAATTTTTCATAGCATTCAGGGGGAGTCCACTCGGGTGGGACAGCCCTGCGTGTTTGTCCGCCTGACAGGTTGTCCCCTTCGCTGCACCTGGTGCGATACCGACTATGCCTTTCAAGGCGGAGAAACGATGTCGCTGGAAACGATTTTGGAACGGGTACAAGCCTATGGTTGTCCCTTGGTGGAAGTGACCGGTGGGGAACCGTTGCATCAGCCGACTGCTCTGGTATTGTTAAAGAAATTGTGTGATGCGAGCTTTCAGACCATGATTGAAACCAGCGGGACCTTTGATATTTCAGCGATTGATTCCCGCGTGTCGATTATTATGGATGTGAAGTGCCCAGGGAGCGGCATGACTGATCGCATGCGGTGGGCCAACATCGAACACCTTTCACCAAAAGATGAAGTCAAATTTGTCTTGAAAGACCAGGCCGATTATGAATGGGCCAGAGACACCGTTACCCGCTACCGCTTAGGAGACCGGTGCACTGTGCTGTTCAGCCCTGTCTTTGGATCCCTCGACTTGCAACCCTTGGCTGAATGGATTTTGAGTGACCGACTTCCCGTTCGTTTTCAAGTACAACTGCATAAGCTTATTTGGGATCCGGAAACCCGCGGCGTGTAGAATACGAACGGAAAGACTGTTCACCACCTGTCACCGTCAACCTTTTCAACTATTCGAAGGAGACCTATGAATATTCTGGTAAAGACTGGGGATGCGACCACTGTGTCGACTGATGTGTTGATCTGTTTGAGCTATGAAAAAGAAAAGACCTGGAGCAAAACCATAGCAGGACTCGATAAAAAATTGGGGGGACAGTTGAGCGACCTTCGAAAAAGTGGTGAATTTTCTGGAAAGGCCAACCAAACCACTCTGTTACACCTCAATGGCAAGCTCGGATCAAAACGAGTGTTACTCGTGGGACTCGGAACACGGGAAACCCTGACTCTCGAACGTGTGCGACAAGCCATGGGCACCGCCGTGAAACGGGCCCGACCCGTGAAGGCCAAAGACATGGCCTGTGTGATGCCGGATGTGCCTAAAACCATCGGCCAGCTTGATACGGTGGCTCAAGCGATGGTGGAAGGTGTGATGTTGGGAGATTATCGTTTTACCGAATATCGTACCGATTATTCTGAAGACCGCAAAATCCTACAATCGTGCACATTGTTGACCCCAACCTCAGCCAGCCAGTCCACCGTGAATGCCGGAGCGAAGCGTGGGAAGATACTCGGGGACGCCACCAACTTTGTTCGTAACATGAGCAATCATCCTGCCAATATCATGAAACCCTCCCGCGTCGTCGCCGAAGCCAAAACCATTGCGAAGGAGTCCAAAATTCGCCTCAAAGTGCTGGATCGCCAACACATGAAAAAACTTGGTATGGGTGGATTATTGGGAGTTGCGCAAGGCAGCGTTGAACCTCCACATTTTATTATTTTGGAATATTCTGGTGGTCCGAAAACCCAACGCCCTGTTGTGTTGGTTGGGAAAACCGTGACCTTCGATTCCGGGGGCATCTCCCTGAAACCGTCAGAAAATATGGAGCAAATGAAAGCCGATATGACCGGTGGAGCCGAGGTCTTGGCCGCCGTCCGAGCTGTCTCTCGATTGAAACTTTCCATGAATGTGATTGGACTGCTGCCCGTCACCGAAAATATGCCAGGGGGACGGGCCACGAAACCCGGGGATATTCTTACGATGCTTTCTGGGAAAACCGTTGAGGTCCAAAACACTGACGCGGAAGGCCGGCTGATTTTGGCTGATGGCTTAGCCTATGCCTCTCGTCTGAAACCGGCCTGTGTGATCGACGTAGCCACCTTAACTGGCGCCTGTGCCGTGGCCCTGGGTCAATTTGCCATTGGGATGTTAGGCAATGATGAGGCCCTGAAAGCCGCCGTACAAAAGGCTGGGTTGGATTCCGGAGAACGCGTGTGGGAAATGCCCCTCTGGGATGAGTATTTTGAACAATTAAAAAGCGATGTGGCCGATATGCGGAATATTGGCGGACGTGGGGGCGGCATGATTACCGCCGCCCTCTTCCTCAGCAAATTTATTGGCGATCACCCCTGGGTGCACTTAGATATTGCGAGCACTGATTGGAGTCCCTCTGAACGACCCTGCGTTCCGAAAGG
>Ga0224496_10001742_pt1 | contig 13327 bp, 14 predicted proteins | sample SF_Jul11_sed_USG_2_FD_168127 | JGI IMG/M metagenome (GOLD analysis project Ga0224496, IMG submission 168127) | Sediment microbial communities from San Francisco Bay, California, United States - SF_Jul11_sed_USGS_8_1 | ecosystem: Environmental > Aquatic > Marine > Sediment | place: USA... | reverse complement strand
ATAGGGCTTCATTCAATCGCCTCCTTGTCGTCGTCAATTCTGGTCTCGGTATTGCTGATGAGCTGCTGCACGGTACTGTGGTGTACCTGGGTAGGCGTATTCGGTTGCCCTGAATGGCAGAGCTCGCAATTCTCGATCGACCACGCGACATCGCCGTCGTGACAGGCACCGCAATACTGGCCGTCGATGATTTTGACCATGTTGATTTCGTTCGCACCGGCCTCGAATGCGAAGCCCAGATCGCCGTGACAGACCTTGCAGCGAAAACGAATACGGTGAAACCAATGTGGAAATACCACCGGCCTCATACCCGCATCCTCCGAAAATTCGTTAATGACGACATCGCCGTATTCCGCCTCGGCTCGATCCGGCAAGGAGTTGATGGCAACGGCGACGATACCGATAATTGCAATGAACGCCAGGCTCGATGGCCTGGATCTAAAACTTCTATAACTTATTTCCATTTCTACTCATTATCTCATGCCGAAGTATCGGCGAACGGTAAGTCGAAACGAAGCGAACCAGTGTCCGTCCACTTCATTCAGGTTTAGGTCGCTCTGAAATTGCAACAGACCGATTCTGTAATCCAGGCGATTAATCCAGGATGAACTGATCTGCTTTCGATCAATATCGAAATCCGGATCAAAAGGATCTTCTGACTGAAAATCATCGCTCCGAAACTGGAGATCCGATGTGTAGTTCAGAAATGAAACGTCGAACAGATTGGCGTGGCGATAGGCCACACTGACACTGTAGGCTAGTGACCGGCTTTCACTTTGCATCGATTCCGGCTCGTCTTGACTGCGCAGACCGTACTGAGCCGAAGCATCCAGATTCCAGCTACGGTCCCTGCCGAGCGTCCCCTGTAGGCTGTATTGCAGGTCCAGCAACTGAAAGCTGCGGCGCTCGTCGCCAAAGCTGCGCTGGTCAGTCACGGAGAGGCGCAAGTAACGTGACAGTTGCTCTTCGGCCACGCCACTCGTAGCGTAGACGCTGCTCCGCAAGACATTGAGCGTTGCACCGAACGAATCGTGCGACGTAGTCAAGCGTTGTATACCTCGAATATCGATACGATTTCCACCATCGGTCTCGAAGGAACGTCCGAGACTGTGTCCGACGTCGGACTTGAGTTCCTGGCGCTCGCCGCCAGTGAGCGCGCCGTTCTCGGTCCGGTTCTCGATGCTGCCGCGACCACTGAACTGGTATATCCCGCCCCAGAGCGGATACCCGATAGATGCATACGCGACGCCGAGGTGCTGGTAGCCTGTATCGGACGCGGCGGCCATGTCGGCATTCTTCGTCCTCGAGACACCCAGCGCCCCAGTCAGGGAAACCCGATCCGTCAGCCGGTAGCTGGCCGTACCGCTCAGCGAAACGTTCGATTGCCCGGAACCTGTGGCCTGGTTCGATGATTCGTTGTCCTGGAACAGGCCGCGGCCCGTGAGAAACCAGCGATTCGCCGCATCCGGTCGCCATGTAGCAAGGCTGAACAGCTGCTGGTAGATCCGGTCAGATTGAACAAAATCCGAGCTTACCTCTTCATCGGTGACGAAGTACGTGTTCTGTAAATTGAATCGAGGCCCTGCTCTGAACCAATGTCGCATGGCATGGCGCAGCGAGTCGGTCCTGATATCGGGTTCCCTGGCATCGATCAGCAGCTTACGCGAGAGGAGCGAGAAGTTGTTGCGCCCGAAGGATTGGCGGCCCTTGAACTCCCATTTGTCATTCATGTTTCGAGTCGGCAGGCTGATACCGTCGAGGTATAGCGAATCAGTCTCGCCGTTGCGCCACTCAAGTGAATACGTACCGTAGCGCTTCGACGTCAATTGCTGGCGAAAGCCGTGACTGCGCGTTCTAGCCGTGCGCTGATAAGGCTGACTATCGTAGTCGGCGTCAAAATCTTCATAATAGATCGTGAGCGGATACTGACTGCGGGCAAGGAAGTTGAGCCAAATACCGCCTTGTGCAATTGAGCTTGTCGCTGGCCCACTCTCTGTGCTCCCACGAAAATCCTGCACCATCAGCGATCCCTTCACGCTCAGCAGCCATGGCCGCCAGATATAGGTGGAGAGATCAGTTCTTAGCGCAAGTCCGTTCGCACCGGTGGCTTCACGCCCGGTGCCCGCCTGGTAGAGGTAGCGGTATTCCAGGTACCCCGTAGGATTTATCGGCCCGACCTGGGCAACCGCGGCGGAACAGGAAATCAATGCGAGCGTAAGCCCTGCGATCGCGTTGCGCAGTCCGGCGCCCGATCTGTTGCGGGCTGATTTCAATCCTTTCCGCCAGCCACTCATTGCCCACTCAGTCTGGCAGCTTCTCCAGGTAGACCTCGTCGAGGGTGATCTCGCTTGCATCTCTCAGGCGCGCGATAGCTGCCTCATACGCCGATTGCTCGGCGTCACGCCGCCACAAACCGGCCGCCCTTTCTCGTACCACGTCCAGCGCGTGCAATTGGGGTAAGCGGCGATCGGCCACACGCACCAGCACCACACCTTCCAGCACCGTGACCGGAGCGGCGCACATCTCGCCAGCATCCAGCCCGGCTACGACCTTGAGCAATTCGCCATCAAGGACTCCCGCATGCAGGTACCCCATGTCGCCGCCGTTGGCAGCACTCGGATCTGCCGAATGTTTGCGTGCAGCATCCGCAAAGTCCTGCCCGCCACGAATATCGGCCAGAATCCCGTTGGCCTTGTCGCGAGCGGCATCCCAGGTCTCGCTATCAGCCCATGCAACCACCGGTAACAGGATTACCGACAGTCGAACCTGCTCGGGCTCAGTGAATTTTTCGATATTGGCGTGGTAGTACTCGCGTACGTCGGCGTCACTCGGATCGCTGACCTGACGCAACTGCGCGTCGATCTGGCTCAGCAAGCTCTCTTCTTCGAAGTAATCCTTAAGGCGCTCAAGCATCGTTTCGCCTTCGGCCTCCCACTGCGCTGTTCCCGCGTACTGCGCTTCGTACTTGGCAAGCTCCAGAGCAATGTATTCTTTGTTGGGTTGCAGACCGCGGCGCCTGGCCTCGCGCAACTTGAGCTTTCGATCCACGAGTTTCTCGGCGACCTCGCGACGAAAAGCGAGATACGTGGACTCATCAGGCGTCGTAGCGTGATAAAACGTTCGCCGCGCCTCGGTATACGCCAGGCGTTCGAACTCGTCATAGGAAACGAACTCGCCATCGATGGTTGCAATGCCCCCTCCTTCCGCGTTCGCCATTGACGTTACAGCAGTCATTGCGAGCAGCAGGAAAATCGTTGATTCGGCCAGGTAGCGCATCGATGGTTCCTTATTCTTCGTCTGATTCCAATCTCAGGTAACGGAAAAGAGCCCGGGTAGCGATTGCCACCCGGGCTCTGTTAGTCCTGCTGTCAACTTCCGGCGGCCCTGGGAACAGCCCCTGCAACCATAACTACTTGAGATGACAGGCCGTGCAAATATCGCTGTTGGTATTCGGGATTCTCAGGAATCCTACCGACAGGTTTGGTGCGGTGCCATTGAAGGTGCTCGAGTTATGCGGATCGTGACAACTACCGCACTCCACGAACGGCTGCCTTGCATCGCCCGGACCCGCCGGAGCGTCGGCTCGCGTGTACAGAATCATGTCGGTGCGCTGGCGTATGCCGTCCGGCGTCGCTTCTGAATCCACCCACCATGCCGGGTTCGTATTGATCGTGGCCTTCGTCGGCGGTGTGAAGTCAGGATCGCCAAGCGTGCCACCATAAACACCGTCGATATCCGCTGCCGTTGGGCCGCCACCGGCGTACTGAATACTGATCGGGTGGTCATTCCGCAAGTCCGTGCCAAGCATCGGTACCGGAGTACCCGCCATGGTGCCAACCGTGCCGATCGCACCGGGGTTCATACCGCGGCCTGGCGCGTTGATGACGTTGTCCATTGCCTGTGAACCGTCGTGACAGCTAAGGCATGCAAGCGACACAGAGCCGACCGCCGCTTCGGCGCCATCGAGCGTCGACGTGTTGAGGTCGGAGTAACGCTGGTAAGTCGAGGTGGGCAGGGTCTTGTTCCACAGGGGAACAACTGCCGAAACGTCAGCGCCATGAGGCGTATGACAGTAAACGCAGACTTCGTTGGTTTGCGACCCAACATCAGTCGAAAGATCGTGCGCACTGCCAGCAACCTGTGCACTTGCAACGGAAGACAGCAGCGTCAGCACCGCTGCGCCTGCCATGCCTTGCCAAATTCTTGTCCAGTTCATTGATCGGTTGTCCCCGTGGTCCGAAAGCGAGTTAATCTACTGCGTGTGACTCTACCGGGGGGTCGCGCTCACCTCCAGTGACTAAGTCACCGACTAGGGGATTCTACGTAGTACTTCCACACCGGCGTCCGGACCGGACCTTCGCCGACCGGGTCAACGTGCATTCAGGACGCCGAGATACCCTTCGTCTGCCGCGAGGGCCGCGGGCCGGAAAACGTCTACCTTGCTGAAGTACTGGTCGACCATGTACACCCTGCCATCTTCGTCGACGGCCAGTCCGGACGGCAGCATGAACATGCCGGGACCGCCATTCGTGCCGCGATTGCCGATGAACATCAGCAGTTGACCGCTGGCATTGAAAATCTGGAAATTTCCGAATGCCGAATCCGCGACGTAGACGTTGCCATCGGCGTCGATATCGATCCCTTTCGGCCTGGAGAACTGGCCGGTACGGTTGCCTATGCTGCCCATCTTGCCGGCGAACGCCCCATCCGGCCGGAAAACCTGGACCCTGAAATTTCCGCCATCGACAACGTAAAGGTCGCCGTTTGGCGCCATCGCTATGTCCCTCGGAAGATTCAGCTCGCCATCACCCGCGCCGCGCCGACCGATGTCGAACAGTACCTCGCCTGTCATGCCATCGAGAACACGAACGTGATGCCTGTCGGAGCTTACACCGCCGGTGTCGACGGCGTAGATGTGCTCGCCGCTGGCATCGACTTCCACGTAGGACAGGCGATCGAACATGTCTGAGCCGCCGAAAGCATTGAGATAATTGCCGTTCTGGTCGTACTTGACGACGCGTTTCGCCGTCTGATCCGCGACGTACAGGTTGCACTCCTCGTCGGTCGCCATGCCGAGCGGTTTGCGCAGTTGCCCCGGCTCACGCAAGCCGATCTGCGAAAAATCGCCATCGCGCGCGCTCAGCCGATAGACCTGGCGGCTGACCGAGTCGCTCACGAACATGGTTCCATGGCAAACCTCTACATCGAAAGGTTTCGAAAAACCCGCGGACGTCGCGACTTCCCCGGTTAGCGCCCGTCGCCACCGGGTCTCGCTGTTAACGATCTCGAAATCTGCGCTGCCGACGATTGTGCGTTCGAAATAAAATCGCGGCTCGTCGGGTGGCGCCGGATAAACGATCGCGGATGCGGTCTGCTTGTCCGCGGATTGCGGTCCTGCCGCGCAGGCCGCCAGGAGGCAGGCGATAGCGGCTACCGCAACGTTCTTTTTCAACATGATCACTGTATCCTCAAAACCCGCACCTGGGTTGCTGCCTCTGGCCAGCGTGCGCAAGAGTCAATATCATGCGCTGCCGCGCATGACTTGCCGGCATCGATCCTGATTTGTTTGTGGGCCGGTGAAGCCCGGCTTGAAACGAGAGCATATTTTCAACATGAACCAGCAGAAATATCGGCTTATACCTAACACGAGTGCCCGGCCCATGAAAAGCGGCGTGCTGATTTCCATTGTCATTCTCGGCTCACTGCTCGTCGGGAATGCCACGTTCGCAGCGACTGACGCGGTCAGGAAACGCTATTCCGAGTATTGCTCTGTCTGCCACGGCGATCGTGGCGATGGTCGGTCTCATGCGCAACAGGGACTGGTGCCTCCGCCCCGCGATTTCACGGATCAGGCGTTTGCCGCAACGGTAACTCGCGACAGGATTATTGCTGCGATTACGAACGGGGTGCCAGGCACAGCGATGATCGCATGGGCGACCGAATTCGATGACGCAGCCATCGGCGAGCTCGCTGATTACGTGCTCGATGAGTTTGTGAAGGGTGCGCAGAAGATACCTGGTGACGTCCGAAATCCCGACGAATTCGCGCAAATCTACCGCGAATCATGCAGTGTTTGTCACGGTGACGACGGCACAGGTGCCAGGTGGGGCCAGGAGTCCCTTTCCACCAAACCCAGGGATTTCACATCAGTTGCGTCCCAGGCAGAACTTACCCGCGACCGAATGATCGTATCGGTAGCCAACGGGAGGCCCGGTACGCCAATGCCGGGCTTCGCCTCGCAGCTAAACCCGCAGCAAGTCGAGGGAATCGTCGATTTCATTCGGGCTCGTTTCATGCGCCCTGTCGTCGCCGCTGACACTGCGGTGGCCAGTGACGCGCACATTGGCGGGAACTACCAGGACCAGCCGTTTCCGCATGACCTCGGCGGCCACTTCGAACGGGGCCGCGCGCTGTACTTCGTCAACTGCGTCGAATGCCATGGCACCTCGGGCGACGGCAACGGGCCGCGCGCCTACTTTATTTTCCCCAAGCCCAGAAATTTCAGGGATCCGGCGACGCAGCGGACACTGAACCGGCCACGCCTCTACAGCGGCATTGCCGACGGCGTAATCGGCAGGGAAATGCCGGCCTGGAGTAAGGTTTTCAGCGAACAGGATATCGCGGACGTCGCCGAATTCGTCTATCGCGAATTCATCACGGCGAATCCGGCCGAATGACCGGCAATCAGTCCAGCGAAGAAATACGCGCGACTCCACCGAAGCTGCCGATCCAGCGACTACCATCCGCGCCGGTCGTCATCGCAAACACACGGTTCGAATACAAGCCATTTGTCGTCGTGAATTTCTTGAAGCCGTCGTCGTCCATGCGGGCGAGTCCGTTATTGGTGCCTATCCAGAGTTTGCCCTGATCGTCCTGGTGCAACATGAAGACGTGATTGCCAGGCAAGCCATCTGCCACGGTGTAGACGTTCCAGGTCTCGCCATCGAAACGTGACAGCCCACCGCCCCACGTTCCAGCCCAGACCGTGCCATCGCGATCAACCAGCAAGGCAACGATGTAGTTGGGGTTAAACGCGACGTCGACATCCTGCAGGCCCATCTCTTCCTTCTGCCGCGCATGGTGCTCGGAATACTTCGCCGGGTCGTTCGTAAACTCGATCTGATTCTTGACGACCTCGTATTTCGCCCCGAGGCCGTCAGCGTGGCCCCAACTCTGCCACACGCCGTCCGCAAAGTGCGACAGGCCCCCTTCGGTCGCCAGCCAAACGGCACCGTCCTCGCCAGCCTGCAATGCGTACACCCAGTCATTGGGCAGTCCACCGTTGGTATTAGCCACGGTATACAGGTCCCACTTGGATCGGTCGTCGAGGTTGCCACCGCGCACCCGATTCACGCCAGACCAGGTTGCGATCCAGACGTCACCGTTGTCGAGCTTCAGAACATCGTAAATGAATCCGTCACCGAGGCCATCAGGAATGTTGTATGTCTTCCAGGTTTCGTTCTGCTCGTCGAGAATAGACATGCCGCCACCGTAGGTGCCGGCAACGATCCGACCATCGAGCTTGCTCAGGTGGAAAATACCGTTCGCCAGCAATCCGGTGCGATTGTCGTACAGCTTGTAACTGTCGCTGGTCGTATCGTAGCGAATGACGCCGCCGGAAGTACCGACCCAGACGATCTCGCCATCCGCGAGAATGGACTTCACGTTGCTTTCGCCGACGCGAAAGTGCGTGAAATGCGCATCCGGATCCGGTCTTTCAACCGGCGGGTGAGCTGCAGGTATCACAACATCGGCAGCCGGGGAATCCACGTTCTTGCGCGCGCCCATATAGTACGCGCCGATACCGACAGCCACGACCGCAGCAACAATCAACAGGTTTTTCATCATCCAGGCATTCTCACTTCAGTTCGCTTCCGGCCTGGCAGCAAGGCGCGCCACGCCACCCTTGGTGCCTGCCCAAATTTCGTTGTTCGCGGTAATAGCAACCGCGTAGACATCGACGCCCAACAGTCCATCCTCGACGCCATAAGTCTTCCAGTTGCTGCCGTCGAACCGGCTCAATCCGTTGTTGGTGCCAAACCAGTAAACATCGTCCGGCCCTTGCGCAATGGAGTACACCACGTCGCCCGCAAGCCCGTCAGCCGTCGTATAGGTCGTCCACTTCCCCTGCGCGTAGCGACTTGCGCCCGCTCCCCAGGTGCCGGCCCAAATTGCGTCGTCACGATCGGCAATCGTCGAGAATACGTAATTTGGGTTGTAGCTCGCCGCACCACCGACCGTAACACTGAGATCGTGTCGATCGCGCGTTCCCAGCCCGGTGTTTGCGCTGGCCGGCAACTGCTTCCTGTTCTCCCCGCCGAGTCCATCCGCGTGTGTGAAATGCGTCCACTCGTCGCCGTCGAGCATGGAAATACCGCCCTCCGTCCCAAACCAGACGCGGTTTCCTGAATCGACTGCGAGGCCATATACCCACTCATTGACCAGTTCGTCTTTGACCGTGGTGATCCGCATGGTCCTGAGGTCGACACGATTTGCTCCGGCCCAGGTACCGATCCAGTAAATCTTGTCGCGTTGTTCCGCAAAGGTGTAGACCCAATAGTCGGCGAGGCCGTGCATCGGGAAGAACACCTGCCACTCGCCGTTCTTGTAGCGTGACGCTCCGCCGGCGTTGGTACCGAACCAGGTGTAACCGTCGCTGTCGATTCCGATGCCGAAGATGTACTCATTGGCGAGGCCGTCATCGCGCGTAAACGCATTCTTGAGCTCGTGCGACGCAAGATCGATTTCCAGCGCGCCACCGGACGTGCCAACCCAAAGCCTGTTGCCGGCCTCATCGATGGCGACAGATCGAACATAGGCGCTGTCGCCAACTTCGAAAACGTCGATGACAGATGGTGGCATGGATTCAAGCTTCTCAACCTGCCCGCAGCCCGCCAGGAAGGCCAGCGTGACGATGGCCGAAGTCTGGATTTTTCGCATGGCCCTGTGTTCCTACAACGTTCTCAGGTAGGAAATAACGTCGCGGATTTCCCGATCGCTTAGCAGACCGCGAAAGGCCGGCATGGTCTGGTTGCCGCTGCGGATCGATTCGAGCAACTGCGAATCCATCTGAAACAGGCGATCGCCGTTGGCAAAATTGGGGATCGTCGGGTCGATTGAATTGCCGGCCTCACCGTGGCAACCAACGCAGTAGGTCTCGTACATTGCGCGGCCGTTCTGGCGGTCGGCCGCCGCGCCGGGCGCCGACCAGAAAATCGGGAGCGTAGCCACGACGGCCAATGAAAGTATCAATTTCTGCATGCCACCACCTATTCCGCCAACGCCGAGTCGGCGCGGGTTTGCCACTGTTCCGCCAACGCCGGGTCCGGTGCAATGCCAAGCCCGCCGTCACGGAAGAGCGTGGCCATGCGCCTCATCGCATTGGCGTCGCCACTGTCCGCAGCGAGCCTCAACCAGCGCAGGGCCTCGGCTGCATCGACATCTCGGCCGAGCGCCCCGTGCTCATAGGCGTTTGCAAGTACTCTGCGCGCCTGCGCGTGCCCGCCAACTGCCGCCCTGATGTACATCTCTACCGCCATATCGAAGTCTTGCTCTACACCCTCGCCTTTCGCGTACATCTCGCCGAGCCCGAATTCGCCGTCGGGATCATGTTGCATCGATGCCTCGCGATACCAACGCACCGCCATCTCGTCCTGATTTGACACATCGAAGATGTAGCCGAGCTTCGCCTGCGCCTGAGCCAGCCCCGCATCGGCAGCGACCTGGTAGTGATTCATCGCACCGACCATGTCACCCGCCTGCCAGGCTTCGAGACCCGCCTGCAATTCGGCTTCCGGATCCTCAGCGGACGCCGTAGCCACCCAGCAGATCGCGGCAGCACAGAGAGCGGTTTTGAATCTTTTGGAAATATTTCGCATGATCGATCGATACTTTCAGTTGCGAATCGAGTCGCTATTGTGTCAAGAATGCGCTCCAATCTGACGGAGCATGTCTTCGGATCTAAATTCAGTGGGCGCTATTTCAACCAAATTTTCTGCCGCTTGCAATGCGGCCGTTAGCCGTGCTGTCCTGACGACGGCCCTTTACATTGCGCTCATCAGTCCGTGTGCCGCCGATGTTGACCCCGGCGCGGGCTTCGCGAACGGCAAGGAAATCTACCGATTCTACTGCTATCAGTGCCACGCCTATTCCGGCAATGCGCGCACACTTTCGAGCACCTACCTCAATCCTCGACCGCGCGATTTTACGGCAGAGACACGCGATTCGTTGCCGATCGACCGCATGCTGGACGCAGTCCGCAACGGTCGCGCAGGGACAGCGATGGTCAATTTTGACAGTGTCCTTGCCCCTAAGGAGATCGAGGCCGTCGTCTGGTACATCCGCGACGAGCTGCTGGGCAATCGCGATTTTGCTGAAAGGTATCATTCAGCCCGGAACGGCTGGGAAAATCACGATCGCTACCGCGCAGCATTTCCGTTTGTCGAGGGCACTATCCCGCTGAGTATGCCGCTCGACCAACTCAGCACGGAACAGGCTGCCGGCCGTATGCTCTATGAAAGCGCATGCATCAGCTGCCACGACCAGCCGAATTCCGGCGGTGGTGAGACGACCTGGGAAGCCCGCGCCGTGTCGTATCCCCGCCGGCACTACTCGCATCGCGAGGCGCCACTCGATGTTGTAAGTGCGGCATCGCCTTATGCCCGGCACGAAATGCCGGTTGTTCCCGAGAAAATGACGGAACAGCAGTTACTCGGCATGCGGCTCTACCAGGACAATTGCGCGTTCTGCCACGCGCCTGACGGTACCGGTCGAAACTGGATCGGGAGCTTTCTCGAGCCCAGGCCCCGCGACTTCACGGCCACCGATTTCACGCTGCACGAGGCACCGACTGCATTTCGCGAAGTCATCAGGGCCGGCATCCCGAACACCTCGATGCCGGCCTGGAAACACGTACTGAGCGACGATGAAATCGACGCGGTTGTTGCCTATATTCGCCTGGCCTTTGGCAGCTAGGACTGCTTGATGCCACAGGTATTGATGCCGAGCAGCGAATAGACCGGGCAAGTGCCCACCAGCCCGGTAATCAGCGGTACGAGCCCAACCCAGCCCCAGGCCGACTGCGGCCCGACGAATACCAGGCTGACGACGGCGGCGCCGACGACCACGCGCAGGATGCGATCCAGATTACCCTCGTTCTTGAAGCTCATGTTTATCTCCTCATGAATGCCGCGCTGCGGCTTGATGTCGAAGCGAATTCTGGCGCCTGAACGAGCGCGCTACAGTGACTCAGTCACCAACGGTCGCGATTTTTCTGAGGCCGGCATGGTCGACAACCGTGACGCGACCGCGGCCGAGGTCGACCCAGCGCTCGAGTTCAAAGCGCTTGAGATGCCGTGACACGACCTCTCGCGCGGTGCCGAGTTCGACCGAGATCTCCTGGTGCGTGATGCGGGCGACGCCGCGAGCGTCACAATCGAGCAAGACGCGCGCCAGCCGTGCATCGATTCCCGTAAATGACAGCTCCTCGATCTTGGCGATGACGTTCTTCAGGCGCGTCGCAAAGCCATCGAAAACGAGACGCCGAAATGGCTTCGATTTCTCCAGCAAATCCTCGAACACCGCACTGGGAATGGCGACCGCAATGACATTCGATTCGGTTATGGCCTCGGCAGGATAGTTCTCATTACCCAGCAAGCATGACGTCGTCAGTATGCAGGAACCACCGGGGGCAATCCGGTACAGCGTGATCTCCCGGCCGCTTGCAGCCGTCAGCCTTACGCGGACGCCACCCTCAAGTAACAGGAGGAATGCTTCGCAATGATCGCCGGAGTGAAATACGTAACTACCATTGTCGATTTTTACAAGCCGGGCGCCCGCAACGACGGCGTCCAGGAAGCGATCGTCGGCATCGACAAAACGCGAGAATATGTCTCGTAACTCTTGTTTCAACATGGATCAGGTGGTCTTTGTGTGCACCCACAATACTCTATTCCCGGCTCAATTCTGTGACAAGGTAAGAACGGCAGGAGTTGTTCGTCCAAATTATTCATCCTAAGCTAGCCGCTATTCTCGGAGGGAGATTCGTTATGTGGGGTGTGATCCGCGGCGTTTTGCCAATTGCGCTACTCACCGCATCGCTCGCGCAAATTCAGGCTCAGGAGCTGTCGAATGACGACATTCGCAGCTTTGATGACCAAATACAGGAAGCGAAGACGACTGCGCTGAGCATTGCCGCGGAACTCAACGTTCTCGAGGAGCGACTGCTCTATCCTTCGGGTACGCAGTTGTCGATCTACCTGTCGATCGCCCGACCGGCAGACGTTCAGCCGAGCGCGATAGAAGTACGAATCAATGGCGAACTTGCAACCAGTCACATTTACAGCACCAACGAATTGGAGGCCCTGCGTAAAGGCGGCATACAGAAACTGTATGTCGGAAACGTTCAAGAAGGTGATCATGAGTTACATGTGACCGTCACCGGCAAGCGGGGCGACGGCAGGGACTTTGTAGATAAAGGCCAGTACATGTTGACGAAAGACGTCGAGCCCAGAGCACTGAGTATCCGCTTACTACAGCCGGGAGACAATGGCGGCGGCATCCTGATCGGAGAGCGCTGACAGATGAAGCGGACACTCTTCACGACACTGGGATTTCTTGCTTTGGCAGGACTCTCGACAAGTGCGGGCCACGGCGAAGAGTTAACGGACCAGTCTTTTGGCGAGGCACTGTACTACGCGCATCAAGGCAAGTGGTTCGAAGCGATCGAGCATCTGGAGACGGAGGTTCGCAACGGCATTGACGAACCTCGGGGTGAAGTCCTGTGGTACAAGATGGCCGACGCTGAATTCTCGCTTGGGGATTTCGAGCTGAATTACCGCATCGACCAACGCGCCGTTCTTGCAATCCAGGCGGTACTCAAGGAGTCGGTTGACAAGAAAGTTCGCGACGCGGCAGCCTATCGCCTCGCGCAGATGCACTTTCGAAAAGGGCAGAATCAAGAGGCGCTCCGCGCCCTGGACCGTATGACCGGAAAAGTGCCCGCCGACATTCGCGACGACGTTGCTTCCCTGCGAGCCGGTATCTACCTCGCTATGAAATGGCCGGAGCCCGCTATTCCCCTGCTCGAAGATCTGCTCGAATCCGAGGAACACGGTGCATTTGCCGCATACAACCTCGGCATCGCCTTCTTGCAGAGCGACCTGCGAACCGATGCCTACGCACAACTGGACCGGGCCGGGAGATTGGCGGCCGGCAACAGCGCGGACGCCGCGATCCGCGACAAGGCAAATCTCGTGCTAGGCACAATCCTGCACGAAGAGGGGCAGTACAACCGCGCTATTGTGTATCTTGATCGAGTCCGTCTGGA
>Ga0224496_10001741_pt1 | contig 13327 bp, 8 predicted proteins | sample SF_Jul11_sed_USG_2_FD_168127 | JGI IMG/M metagenome (GOLD analysis project Ga0224496, IMG submission 168127) | Sediment microbial communities from San Francisco Bay, California, United States - SF_Jul11_sed_USGS_8_1 | ecosystem: Environmental > Aquatic > Marine > Sediment | place: USA... | reverse complement strand
CGGTACACCCGACAAGCCGGCGCCAATTACGCAACGCGAGGCCGATGCAATTCTGCAGCGTGTGCAGGAAGGTGTCGACAAGCCGCGCCCGAAGGTGCTGTTCGAGGTTGGCGAGGTGGTACGTGTGACCGATGGTCCGTTCAACGACTTCAACGGCGTCGTCGAGGAAGTGAACTACGAGAAGAGCCGGTTGCGTGTATCGGTGCTGATCTTCGGTCGGTCAACACCGGTCGAACTGGAGTTCGGCCAGGTGGAGAAGGCGTAGATATATATTTTGGTGTAGGAGCGCCTTGCAGGCGCGATTAATATTCGCGCCTGCAAGGCGCTCCTACAGTTGATTTGCAGGTATGCGTGTAATCCATACCGTTTAAACAGGGGAGCCGCGAGGCGCTTGTACCCACAGGAGTAAGTAAAGATGGCCAAGAAAATCGAGGCATATATCAAGCTGCAGGTACCTGCAGGTGAAGCCAATCCGAGTCCGCCGGTCGGCCCTGCACTGGGTCAGCATGGCGTAAATATCATGGAATTCTGCAAGGCATTCAACGGCCAGACGCAGAAGCTCGAGAAGGGTATACCGACCCCGGTTGTGATCACGGTCTACAGCGATCGCAGCTTTACCTTCATCACCAAGACGCCGCCGGCGTCCGTCCTGCTGAAGAAGGCGGCCGGCATCCAGAAGGGTTCCAGTGTGCCCAATACCACCAAGGTGGGCAAGGTGACGCGCGCGCAGCTGGAAGAGATTGCGACCACCAAGATGGCCGACCTGAATGCCACCGATATGGAAGCGGCTGTCAAAATCATTGCTGGAAGTGCCCGCAGTATGGGCCTTGATGTAGAGGGATAGGGGTCATGGCCAAACTGAGCAAACGGGCGAAAGCCATTAGTGAAAAAGTCGAGCACGGCAAGCAGTACGCTATCGAAGAGGCGATTGCCCTGTTACAGGAACTGTCGAGTGTGAAGTTCAAGGAATCCGTCGACGTCAGCGTCAATCTCGGCGTCGACCCGCGCAAGTCCGACCAGAACGTGCGTGGCGCCACGGTGTTGCCCAACGGTACCGGCAAGACGGTTCGCGTTGCCGTCTTTACGCAGGGCGCCAATGCCGAGGCCGCGAAGGAAGCCGGTGCCGACATAGTCGGCATGGAAGACCTGGCTGACCAGGTGAAAAAGGGCATCATGGATTTCGACGTGGTGATTGCATCACCGGATGCCATGCGTGTTGTCGGTACGCTGGGCCAGATTCTCGGTCCGCGCGGCCTGATGCCGAACCCGAAAGTTGGCACCGTGACACCGGACGTGGCAACGGCGGTGAAAAATGCCAAGGCCGGCCAGGTGCGCTACCGCACGGACAAGGCCGGCATTATTCACTGCCCGATCGGTCGTATTGATTTCGATGTCAATGCGCTGAAGGAAAACCTGACGGCATTGCTGTCTGACCTGAACAAGGCCAAGCCTTCTACCGCCAAGGGCGTGTACATGAGGAAGGTATCGGTGTCGACGACCATGGGGCCCGGCCTGCAGATCGACCAGGCGAGCCTCGGATTGTAGATTTTTGCATTACCACTCTCTCCCCTTGGGGGAGAGAGCCGGAGAGAGGGGGAAATGAATTTATCCCCTCTCCCCAGCCCTCCCCCTGAGGGGGAGGGAGTAAAGAGATTTTGACGTCAGCGGGTAGATGTTTGCCGGCGACCGTCAAAGACCGCAGGTCCCCGGTGTGTCCGGGTTTAATGGTTCCGCGAGAACGGAACTGCCTGCGCAGATGGTGCGCAAATGACAGTATGTATCGCAAACGGTCGAAGACCGCGAGTGTTCTGCTTCAAGCCACCAGACAAGTGCACCGGGGTTGTTTACCGGTGAGTTGTAACCGTAACGGACTGTACATGTGTGCCGCACATGGCTTTCCGAAGAGGTAAACACAATGGCATTAACGCTTGAACAGAAAAAGGCTGTTGTTGCTGAAGTGTCTGAAGTCGCCAAGGGGGCGTATTCAGCCGTGGCCGCAGAGTATTGCGGTCTGACGGTTGAGGATCTGACAAACCTGCGTATCAAGGCCCGCGAAGACAATGTCTATCTGCGTGTCGTGAAAAATACACTGGCTCGTCGCGCCCTTGCGGACACCGACTTTGAATGCATGAGTGAAAGGCTGACCGGTCCGCTTATCCTGGCTTTTTCGCAGGAAGACCCCGGCGCAGCTGCACGCGTGGCCAAGAACTTTGCCAAGGATCACAGCAAGTTCGAAGTCACCATGCTGTCAGTGGGTGGTGAATTACTGGAAGCGTCGCAAATCGACAAGCTTGCCAGTCTGCCGACCCGTGACCAGGCAATCAGCTTGCTTATGGCTGTGATGAAGGCACCGACCGAGAAGTTCGTCCGTACACTTAATGAAGTGCCGGGCAAACTGACGCGTACGGTGGCGGCTATCCGTGACCAGAAGGCAGCCTGAACCCGCTAACGTTTAGAGAATATTGACTAGGAGTATTTGTTATGGCCGTTTCACAAGAAGAAATTCTGGAAACAATCTCGAGCATGACAGTGATGGAGGTCGTTGACCTGATCTCTGCCATGGAAGAGAAGTTTGGTGTATCTGCTGCCGCAGCCGTTGCCGTGGCTCCAGCAGCCGGTGGTGGCGAAGCAGCTGCCGCTGAAGAAAAAGACGAGTTCGACGTGATCATGTCCAGTTTTGGCGACAACAAGGTAGCTGTCATCAAGGCAGTTCGCAGCATCACCGGCCTGGGCCTGAAAGAGGCGAAGGAACTGGTGGAAAGCGCACCTTCAGCTGTGAAGGAAGCTGCAAGCAAGGACGAAGCCGAAGAGATCAAGAAGCAGCTTGAAGAAGCCGGCGCGAAAGTCGAGCTCAAGTAAACGGGACGCACGTAATCATTCTGTGATTGCTGCAACCCTGCAGAAACAGGGCGGGCTGGACGCGGTTAATGCGTCCGGCCTGTTCCTGTCTGTTGTAATTTCATGGGCGCTTCGTTCTGAACGGGGCGCCTGCCTGTCGCGGTTAACGGACTGACATGCGGCGGCAAACAAATTCCTTCATTTTTATGGAGAGGAAAACCTGATGGCCTATAGCTACACCGAGAAGAAACGCATTCGCAAGGACTTTGGCGAACGTCACAGCATACTGGAAGTCCCGTACCTGCTGGCGACCCAGATCGAGTCCTATCGTGACTTCCTGCAGGCAGACAAAGACCCGGATATCCGCGGTGAAAAGGGTCTGCATGCGGCCTTCAGTTCAGTTTTCCCGATTGTCAGTTATTCAGGCAATGCTGCGCTCGATTACGTGAGTTACCGTCTCGGTGAGCCGGCCTTTGATGTCAAGGAATGCCAGATGCGCGGCCTGACCTATGCGGCGCCGCTGCGTGCACTGGTGCGTCTCATTATTTACGACAAGGATTCGCCGGCCGACGCGAAGAAGATCAAGGACATCAAGGAGCAGGAAGTCTACATGGGCGAACTGCCGCTGATGACCGATAACGGCACGTTCGTTATCAACGGCACCGAGCGCGTGATCGTGTCCCAGTTGCATCGCTCGCCGGGTGTGTTCTTCGATCATGACAAGGGCAAGACCCATTCGTCCGGCAAGCTGCTGTTTTCCGCGCGCGTTATTCCCTATCGCGGTTCATGGCTGGATATGGAGTTCGATCCGAAGGACTGCGTGTTCGTGCGTATCGACCGTCGTCGCAAGCTGCCGGCCAGTATCCTGCTGCGTGCGCTGGGCTACGACAATGAACAGATTCTCGAGATGTTTTTCGAGACCAATAATTTCACCTTTACCAAGAACGATATCAAGCTTGACCTGGTCGCGGAGCGACTGCGTGGTGAGGTGGCCTCGTTCGATATCAAGGCCAAGGGCAAGGTTATCGTCGAAGAAGGCCGCCGCATTACCGCGCGCCACATTCGCGACCTGGAAAAAACCGGGGTGAAATCACTGGTTGTACCCGACGAGTACATGGTCGGCCGCATTGTCGCCACCAATATTGTCGACAAGGAAACCGGTGAAATTATTGCCAATGCCAACGATGAAATCACCGGCGAACTGATTGAAAAGCTGCGTGCCGCTGAAATCAAGGAGCTGAAGACGCTGTACGTGAACGACCTGGATCGTGGCCCGTACATGTCGAGCACCCTGCGTATCGATCCGACCACTACCGAGCTGGAAGCGATGGTCGAGATCTACCGCATGATGCGCCCCGGCGAACCGCCGACCAAGGATGCCGCGCAGAATCTGTTCAAGAACCTGTTCTTTACCAGTGACCGCTACGACCTGTCTGCCGTCGGCCGCATGAAATTCAACCGCCGTGTCGGTCGTGATGAGCTGACCGGTGAAGGCACGCTGTCCAGCGAAGACATCACGGATGTGATGAAGATCCTGATCGATATCCGTAACGGTAACGGTTTCGTCGACGACATCGATCACCTCGGTAACCGCCGCATTCGCTGTGTCGGCGAAATGGCTGAAAACGTATTCCGTATCGGCCTGGTACGTGTCGAACGCGCGGTGAAAGAGCGTCTCAGCCTGGCCGAGTCCGAGAGCCTGATGCCGCAGGAACTGATCAACGCCAAGCCGGTGGCTGCTGCCGTGAAGGAATTCTTCGGTTCCAGCCAGCTGTCGCAGTTCATGGACCAGAACAACCCGCTGTCTGAAGTTACCCACAAACGGCGCGTCTCCGCGCTTGGCCCGGGTGGCCTGACGCGTGAACGTGCCGGCTTCGAGGTGCGCGATGTGCACCCGACGCATTACGGCCGTGTCTGCCCGATCGAGACGCCGGAAGGCCCGAACATCGGCCTGATCAACTCGCTGGCCGTGTATTCGCGCACCAATGAGTACGGTTTCCTCGAGACCCCGTACCGCAAGGTCGTTGACGCTCGTGTGACTGACAAGATCGAATACCTGTCGGCCATCGAGGAAGGGCGTTACACCATCGCCCAGGCGAATGCCAACGTCGATGCGAAAGGTAATCTGACTGACGAAATGGTCACCTGCCGTCACAAGAACGAATTCATGACTTCGACGCCGGACAAGGTCGAGTACATCGACGTTTCGCCGAAGCAGATCGTGTCGGTTGCGGCGGCGCTGATTCCGTTCCTCGAGCACGACGACGCCAACCGCGCGCTGATGGGCTCCAACATGCAACGCCAGGCAGTCCCGACGCTGATTTCCGAGAAGCCGCTGGTCGGTACCGGTATCGAGCGTACCGTGGCGATCGACTCCGGTGTGACGGTCGTTGCCAAGCGAGGCGGTGTACTCGATTCCGTCGATGCCGCCCGCATCGTGGTGCGAGTCAACGACGACGAGACTGTCGCCGGTGAGCCGGGTGTGGATATCTACAACCTGACCAAGTACACCCGTTCCAACCAGAACACCTGCATCAACCAGCGTCCGCTGGTGAAGCCGGGAGACGTGGTGGCGCGCGGTGACGTGCTGGCCGACGGTCCGAGTACCGACCTCGGCGAGCTGGCGCTGGGCCAGAACCTGCTGGTCGCGTTCATGCCGTGGAACGGTTACAACTTCGAGGATTCCATCCTGATCTCGGAGCGCGTGGTGGAGGAAGATCGTTTCACCACCATTCATATCGAGGAGCTGACCTCGGTCGCACGTGACACCAAGCTCGGTTCTGAAGAAATCACCGGTGACATTCCGAATGTCGGTGAGGGCGCACTGTCCAAGCTGGACGAATCCGGCATCGTATATATCGGTGCCGAAGTGAAGCCGGGTGACATCCTGGTCGGCAAGGTGACGCCGAAGGGCGAAACCCAGCTGACGCCGGAAGAAAAACTGCTGCGCGCGATCTTCGGCGAGAAGGCATCCGATGTGAAGGATACCTCGCTGCGTGTCCCGAGCGGCATGGACGGCACGGTTATCGACGTGCAGGTGTTCACCCGTGACGGTGTCGAAAAGGACGCGCGTGCATTGCAAATCCAGGAAGAGCAAATGGCGGCGGTCCGCAAGGATCTGAACGACCAGATGCGCATCATGGAAGACGATATCTACGAGCGTGTCGGCATGCTGTTGCAGGGCAAGGTCGCCGAGGGCGGCCCGAACAAGCTGTCCGCCGGTGCCAAGGTCACCAAGGATTACCTGACGGATATCGGCCGCGACAAGTGGTTCGAGGTGCGTCTGCGTAACGAAGATGCCAATGCCGACCTGGAAAAGATTTCCGAGCAGCTCAAACAGTTGCGCAAGGAATTCGATGAGCGCCTGGAAGACAAGCGCAAGAAGCTCACTACGGGCGATGATCTTGCGCCGGGTGTACTCAAGATGGTCAAGGTCTACCTGGCGGTCAAGCGTCGCATCCAGCCGGGTGACAAGATGGCCGGTCGTCACGGTAACAAGGGTGTTATTTCCATGATCCAGCCGGTCGAGGACATGCCGTTCAGTGCAGACGGTACCTCGGTTGATATCGTGCTTAACCCGCTGGGCGTGCCGTCACGAATGAATATCGGCCAGGTGCTGGAGACACACCTGGGTTGGGCCGCCAAGGGTCTTGGTATCAAGATTGGCAAGATGCTGGAGGCGCAGCAGAAGATTGTCGAGATTCGCAAGTTCCTTGACCAGATCTACAATTCCAGCGGCCGCCAGGAAGACCTGAAGTCGTTTAGCGATGACGAGATCATCGAACTGGCACGTAACCTGGTCAAGGGTGTGCCGATGGCAACGCCGGTGTTTGACGGTGCGCCGGAGTCGCAGATCAAGTACATGCTGGAGCTGGCGGACCTGCCGACGAGTGGCCAGACCACGCTGTTTGACGGCCGTACCGGCGATGCCTTCGATCGCGAAGTGACAGTCGGTTACATGTATATGCTCAAGCTGAACCACCTGGTGGATGACAAGATGCACGCACGCTCCACCGGCCCGTACAGCCTCGTGACCCAGCAACCGCTGGGCGGCAAGGCGCAGTTCGGTGGTCAGCGCTTCGGTGAGATGGAGGTGTGGGCACTGGAAGCCTACGGCGCCGCCTACACGCTGCAGGAAATGCTCACCGTTAAATCCGATGACGTGAACGGTCGCACCAAGATGTACAAGAACATCGTGGACGGCAACCATCACATGGATGCCGGCATGCCGGAATCCTTCAACGTGCTGGTGAAAGAAATCCGTTCGCTCGGACTTAACATCGAACTGGAACAGGACTGAGAAACATGAAATTTTCCGTCATTGCGAGAGTAGCGAAGCAATCTTTACCGACTGTAGCCAGTCGTTCTGAGATTGCTTCGTCACTTTGTTCCTCGCAATGACGTGCTATGACAGAAACTGGATAGCCGGAAACGCGACACTCCACCCGCAGGAGAGACGATGAAAGACTTACTGAATTTGCTGAAACCGCAGGGCCACACCGATGAATTCGATGCGATTCGCATCGGCCTGACGTCGCCTGACATGATCCGTTCATGGTCTTATGGCGAGGTCAAGAAGCCGGAGACGATTAACTATCGTACCTTCAAGCCGGAACGCGATGGCCTGTTCTGTGCCAAGATCTTCGGCCCGGTGAAGGACTACGAGTGCCTGTGCGGCAAGTACAAGCGCCTCAAGCACCGCGGCGTCGTGTGTGAGAAATGCGGCGTCGAAGTGACGCTCGCCAAGGTGCGTCGCGAGCGCATGGGACATATCGAGCTGGCCAGCCCGGCGGCACACATCTGGTTCCTGAAATCGCTGCCGTCACGTATCGGTCTGCTGCTCGATATGACGCTGCGCGATATCGAGCGCGTGCTGTACTTCGAGGCCTTCGTGGTGGTCGATCCCGGTATGACGACACTGGAGCGCGGTCAACTGCTTACGGATGAAGCCTATCTCGAGGCGATCCAGGAAAACGGTGACGAATTCGATGCGCGTATGGGCGCCGAAGCCGTGTTCGAACTGCTCAAGGGTATCGATCTGCAGCTGGAAGCCGTGAAGCTGCGCGAAGAAACCGGTACCACGAAATCCGAAACCAAGCTGAAGCGTATTGCCAAGCGTCTCAAGCTGGTCGAGTCATTCCTCGAATCCGGTAACAAGCCGGAATGGATGGTAATGAACGTGCTGCCGGTGCTGCCGCCGGAACTGCGCCCGCTGGTCCCGCTGGACGGCGGCCGCTTCGCGACATCCGATCTGAACGATCTGTACCGCCGCGTCATCAACCGCAACAATCGTCTGAAGCGCCTGCTGGAACTGAGTGCACCGGACATTATCGTGCGTAACGAAAAGCGCATGTTGCAGGAATCGGTTGATGCCCTGCTGGATAACGGTCGTCGCGGTCGCGCCATCACCGGTACCAACAAGCGCCCGCTGAAATCGCTCGCCGACATGATCAAGGGCAAGCAGGGTCGTTTCCGCCAGAACCTGCTCGGCAAGCGCGTCGATTACTCCGGTCGTTCCGTGATCGTGGTGGGGCCGACCCTGAAGCTGCACCAGTGCGGTCTGCCGAAGCGCATGGCGCTGGAACTGTTCAAGCCGTTCATCTTCAGCAAGCTGCAACACCGCGGACTGGCCACGACTATCAAGGCTGCCAAGAAGCTGGTCGAGCGCGAGGGCCCCGAGGTCTGGGATATTCTCGAGGATGTGATTCGCGAACACCCGGTCATGTTAAACCGTGCACCGACGCTGCATCGACTCGGCATCCAGGCGTTTGAGCCGGTGCTGATCGAGGGCAAGGCGATTCAGCTGCACCCGCTGGTGTGTGCCGCGTTCAACGCCGACTTCGACGGCGACCAGATGGCGGTACACGTACCGCTGTCCATCGAGGCGCAGCTGGAAGCGCGTGCCCTGATGATGTCATCCAACAACATCCTGTCACCGGCCAATGGCGAGCCGATCATCGTGCCGTCGCAGGACGTGGTGCTGGGGCTGTATTACCTGACGCGCGAGTCGATCAATGCGAAGGGTGAGGGCATGGCATTTTCCGATGTGTCGGAAGTGCACCGTGCCTACGAAAGCGGATTCCTGTCCGTACACGCGAAGATCAAGGTCAGGATCCGTCGTCACGAATTTGATGAAAACGGTGAGGCGAAAGAGGTCTACGGCCTGATCGACACCACCGTGGGACGCTCGTTGCTGTCCGAAATCCTGCCCGAGGGTCTGACCTTTGACCTGGTTGACCAGAACATGACCAAGAAGGCCATTTCCAACCTGATCAATGCCTGCTATCGCCGGGTTGGCCTGAAGGAAACGGTGATTTTCGCTGACCAGCTGATGTACATGGGCTTCTCTTACGCAACCCGTGCGGCGGTGTCATTTGGCATCAACGACATGACTATTCCCGAGGAGAAGGCGAAAATCCTCGGCGAGGCGGAAGAGGAAGTTTACGAAATCGAGCGTCAGTACACCTCCGGTCTTGTCACCATGGGTGAGCGCTATAACAAGGTAGTGGATATCTGGTCACGCACCAACGACCAGGTTGCCAAGGCCATGATGGATACGCTGGGTACGGAAGAAAAGCTGGATGCCAAAGGCAACAAGGTCAGGCAGCCGTCATTCAACTCGGTTTACATGATGGCCGATTCCGGCGCGCGTGGTTCGGCTGCGCAGATTCGCCAGCTGGCCGGTATGCGTGGCCTGATGGCCAAGCCGGACGGCTCGATCATCGAGACACCGATCACCGCGAACTTCCGCGAGGGTCTGGACGTCCTGCAGTACTTTATTTCCACCCACGGTGCGCGTAAGGGTCTTGCCGATACGGCGTTGAAAACCGCCAACTCGGGATACCTGACGCGTCGCCTGGTCGATGTCGCGCAGGACCTGGTTGTTATCGGTGTGGATTGCGGCACCGACGGCGGCCTCATGATGACGCCGCTGGTTGAAGGTGGCGACGTGGTCGAGCCGTTGCGCGAACGCGTACTCGGTCGCCTGACGGCCGAAGACGTCAAACGCCCCGGCTCGGACGAGGTTATTGTCCCGAAAAATACCCTGCTGGACGAGGACTCGGTCGATCAGCTGGAGAGCCTCGGCGTGGACGAGATGATTGTGCGTTCGCCCATTACCTGTGGCAACCGCTACGGTGTGTGCGCGTCCTGTTACGGCCGTGACCTGGCGCGCGGGCATATGGTCAATATCGGTGAGGCCATCGGTGTTATCGCGGCACAGTCGATCGGTGAGCCCGGCACACAGCTGACCATGCGTACCTTCCACATCGGTGGTGCGGCCAGTCGTGCCGCCACGGTCAACAGCGTGGAGACCAAGGCGACCGGTTCGGTACGCCTGCACAACATCAAGACAGTGACCAACAAGAACGGATTCCTGGTGGCCGTTTCACGCTCCGGCGAAATCGGCCTGGTGGATGAGTTCGGGCGCGAGCGTGAGCGTTACAAGGTTCCATACGGTTCGGTTATCAGTGTGGCTGATGGCGATTCGGTCGAGGGCGGCAGCACGATCGCCACCTGGGACCCGCACACTCACCCGATCGTGACCGAGGTGGCCGGTGTCGCGAAATTCACCGACTTCATCGACGGTGTCACGGTGCAGGAAGCGACCGACGAAGTGACTGGCCTGACCAGTCGCGTGATCACCGATCCGAAGACACGTGGTTCCAGCGGCAAGGACCTGCGCCCCATGGTCAAGCTGTTCGACGACAAGGGCGACGCGCTGAAACTGGCAGGTACCGACCTGGACGCGCAGTACTTCCTGCCGGCCGGCGCGGTTGTCGGCCTGGAAGACGGTGCCCAGGTGAGAGTGGGTGACGTAGTGGCACGTATTCCGCAGGAATCGTCCAAGACCCGTGATATCACCGGTGGTCTGCCGCGCGTGGCTGACCTGTTCGAGGCGCGTAAACCGAAAGAGCCGGCCATCCTGGCCGAGATCTCCGGAACCGTGGGCTTCGGCAAGGACACCAAGGGCAAGCAGCGGGTGGTGATTACCGACAAGGAAGGTAATACACACGAGGAACTGATCCCGAAATGGCGGCATGTCACCATCTTCGAGGGCGAGCACGTCGAAAAGGGCGAAACGCTGGTCGATGGCGAGCCCAGTGCGCACGATATCCTGCGTTTGCTGGGAACGGCCACGATGGCGGAATACCTGGTCAAGGAGATCCAGGACGTCTACCGCCTGCAGGGTGTAAAGATCAACGACAAGCACATCGAGGTCATCCTGCGGCAGATGCTGCGCAAGGTGGAGATCCTCGAAGGTCACGACAGCAAGTTCCTGCGTGGCGAGCAGATCGAGAAATCCCGCGTGCTGGAAGAGACCGAGCAGCTGTTGCGTGAGGACAAGGAACCGGCGCACTACCTGTCGTTGCTGCTGGGTATCACCAAGGCCTCGCTGGCGACCGAATCCTTCATCTCGGCGGCCTCTTTCCAGGAGACGACCCGGGTGCTGACCGAGGCCTCGGTCCGTGGCAGCCGCGACAGCCTGCGTGGCCTGAAGGAGAACGTCATCGTGGGTCGCCTGATCCCGGCCGGAACGGGTCTTGCCTACCACGAAGAACGGCGTAAACAGCGGGAAATCATCCCGATGGATATCGCCGAAGAAATGGCGGCGGTCGATGCAATTGAGGATGTGGCGCCGGCAGAAACGGCTGAACAGACGACCGAAGAATAATTCCAGCTTGACAGGGCGCGGCCCTGTTACTAGAATTCCGCTTCTCTCGACAGGCCGGCCTTGCCGGCCTGTCGTTTGTTTTCAGGACTTTATAATTTTTTCCTTTTAGTAGTCAGGGTTTTAGCTTACATGGCAACAATCAACCAGTTAGTGCGCAAGCCGCGTTCCCGCAAGCGGGAAAAAAGTAATGTCCCCGCACTGGAGGCTTGCCCCCAGAAACGCGGTGTTTGTACACGTGTGTATACCACGACCCCGAAGAAGCCGAACTCGGCGCTGCGTAAGGTCGCCCGTGTGCGCCTGACAAACGGCTTCGAAGTGACTACTTATATCGGTGGTGAAGGTCATAACCTGCAGGAACACTCGGTGGTGCTGATTCGCGGCGGCCGTGTGAAGGACTTGCCGGGTGTGCGCTACCACACGGTGCGCGGCAGCCTCGATACGTCGGGTGTGACCAGTCGCCGCCAGGGCCGCTCCAAGTACGGCGCCAAGCGTCCGAAGTCCTGATAATTGGAAAGAACAGGTAACGACACGAACGAATATTAATTGAGTTGTAGGAGCGCCTTGCAGGCGCGAATCGTATTTTAAAAAATCGCGCCTGCAAGGCGCTCCTACAGTAAAAGAGACGAACAGGTAACGGTAAAAAATACATGTCCAGAAGAAGAGTCATCGGTTCACGTGAAGTCCTGCCGGATCCCAAGTACGGGAATCTGATGCTGGCCAAGTTCATCAACATGGTTATGCAGTCGGGCAAGAAGTCGGTTGCAGAGCGCATTATCTATGGCGCGCTGAACCAGATTGCCGGCAAGGGTAACGAAGATCCGGTTGAGGTGCTCGACAAGGCACTGGATAACGTGCGCCCGATGGTCGAGGTCAAGTCCCGCCGCGTCGGTGGTGCGACTTACCAGGTGCCGGTCGAGGTTCGTCCGGTCCGCCGCACGACACTGGCCATGCGCTGGGTGCTGGACGCCTCGCGCAAGCGCAGTGAGAAATCCATGCCGCTGCGCCTGGCCGGCGAGCTGCTGGACGCTGCCGAGGGCCGTGGTTCGGCCGTGAAGAAACGCGAAGATACGCACAGAATGGCTGATGCGAACAAGGCCTTCTCGCACTACCGCTGGTAGTGTATTCGTACCATTATATATAGACAGACTTGACGATTCCGGAACAGAACAGTGCCACGTACGACACCACTCGAGCGCTATCGGAATATCGGCATCATGGCCCACATCGATGCCGGTAAGACGACCACGACAGAGCGCATTCTGTTCTATACCGGTGTCTCGCACAAAATAGGCGAAGTGCATGACGGTGCAGCCGTCATGGACTGGATGGAGCAGGAGCAGGAGCGCGGTATTACCATCACGTCCGCAGCAACGACCTGTTTCTGGAAGGGCATGGACAAGCAGTTCGCCGAGCATCGTGTGAATATTATTGACACGCCCGGCCACGTGGATTTCACCATCGAGGTGGAGCGTTCGCTGCGGGTTCTGGACGGCGCCTGCGCCGTTTTTTGCGCAGTTGGTGGTGTTGAGCCGCAGTCGGAGACTGTCTGGCGCCAGGCCAACAAGTACCACGTGCCGCGCATGGCCTTCGTCAACAAGATGGATCGCGCCGGCGCCGACTTCCTGCGAGTGGTCGGGCAGCTGAAGACGCGACTGGGGGCGAGTCCGGTGCCGATGCAGTTACCGATAGGTGCGGAAGATCATTTCCAGGGTGTGGTCGATCTGGTGCGTATGAAGGCGATCTTCTGGAACGAGTCGGACATGGGTACCACCTACGAGGAGCGAGACATCCCTGTCGAGATGCAGGATGACTGCA
>Ga0224496_10001740_pt1 | contig 13332 bp, 13 predicted proteins | sample SF_Jul11_sed_USG_2_FD_168127 | JGI IMG/M metagenome (GOLD analysis project Ga0224496, IMG submission 168127) | Sediment microbial communities from San Francisco Bay, California, United States - SF_Jul11_sed_USGS_8_1 | ecosystem: Environmental > Aquatic > Marine > Sediment | place: USA... | reverse complement strand
GTATTCATCAATGAGTTCTGTTCTGACTCGTCCACACGAATAACAAGGGAACCATTGTTTCCTGATAGAGAATCTTGTTAACCTTGCCGCACCAATTCAGTGCAGGCCAGAATTCCCTAATTACTATAAGGGTGCGTGCGTGCAATTGAGTTCACGATCCGACAGCAATAATTCTGAACCGGCGTTGGCACGTGCTGCGCTGGCACCGGTTATGGAATTTTTAATCCGGCACGCGCCGTTCGATCGCATGGTTTCGGCGCACATCGAATTTCTCGCCAAGCATCTTCGTCTTGGATTTTACGCCAAGGGCGAGGTCGTCATGGAACCTGCTGACGGAGCGGCCAGCCGTTTTTACATCATCAAGCAAGGGCGCGTGCGCGGGGAGATGAGCGCCGTCCATGAAACAGAAACCATTTTGTCGAATACGACTGCCAGGGAAGACAGGAAGTCCGATCTGGCCAACGACGCTGCCTGGGAACTGCTCACCGGGGAATGTTTTCCCATTGGTGCTTTGCTGGCACGACGTCCGGTCCACACGGTGCACCGCGCCGTCGAGGACAGCTTCTGCTTCGAGCTCGACCGGGAGCATTTCGACTACCTCATCGATCAAAGCCCGGTATTTCATGATTTCTGCACGCGCCGCCTGGCCAACCTGCTGGATCAGGCCCTGGAAGGCGTGCAAGCGAGTCTCACGGCATCCGTTTCCAGTGGCGAGACCTCGCTGAATGCGCCGTTGTCGAGCCTGATACGCCGCGCCCCAGTCGCCTGTCTGCCACAGACGCCGATCCGAGAAGCGCTGCTGTCCATGAAAAACGAGCGCGTCGGCTCCATCGTCATCACCGACTCAAAACAAAAGCCCATGGGGGTTTTCACGCTGCACGATCTTCTCGATCGCGTGGCGACCGCCAGCATCAGCCTTGAATCTCCCATCGATCAGGTCATGACCCGGCTACCGCTTTCAATGCCGCCACAGGCGGCCGCACACGAGGCGGCGGCACTCATGGCACGCATGGGATTTGGCCACGTGTGCATAGTGAAGGACAACCGCCTGATCGGTGTGGTGTCCGAACGCGACCTGTTCTCATTGCAGCGCGTCGGGCTGGTGCAGTTGAGCCGTTCCATCACCCATGCCCCGAATATCGCGACGCTGGTCAGCCTCGGTAAGGACATCCATCGTGTCATCGACCTGATGCTGCTGCAGGGCGCCTCGGTGACCCAGCTCACACAGATCATTACGCTGCTCAATGATCATATCACCCGGCGTGTTATCACTCTGTGCCTCACCGAAACCGGCATGCCCTCGGTGTCGTTTACCTGGCTTTCATTTGGCAGCGAGGGACGTCAGGAGCAAACGCTCAAGACCGACCAGGACAATGGCATTCTTTTCCTCGCACCGGACGGCCGAAGTGCGGCGGACGTGCGTGCCGAACTGCTGCCGTTGGCGCAAAAAATTAACCAGGCGCTCGATGCCTGCGGATATCCTCTGTGTCCGGGCCATATCATGGCCAGCAACCCGGAATGCTGTCTTAGCCTCGAGGAGTGGAAAAACCGTTTTCGTGACTGGATTGAGCACGGCACCCCGGAACATCTTTTGAAAGCCAGTATCTTTTTCGATTTCCGATCCCTCTACGGAGATCGTGCGCCGGTGGAAGAACTGCAACGCTGGGTGGCGAAGCGCGTCAAGGCGAACACCCGATTCCTGCGGCTGATGGCGGAAAACGCCCTGCGCAACTGGCCTCCCCTGGGACTGGTGCGTGACTTCGTCGTCGAAAGCGGCGGTGAACATCCTCACACGATTGATCTGAAACTGCGCGGGACCACGCCGTTCGTGGACGGTGCGCGGTTGCTGGCACTGGCAAACGGTATCTCCGACACCAACAGCGTGGCGCGGTTGCGCGCCACTGCCGCCGCGAAGGCGATTCTTACCGATGAGGCGGAAGCCTGGTGCGATGCCTTGGCCTTTATCCAGTTATTGCGGATGCGCCGCCATCAGCAGCAGGAACGCGCGGGACGTCCCTTGGACAATCACATCGATCCGGATTCGCTGAATGAGCTGGACCGGCGCATCCTTCGAGAGTCCTTTCGTCAGGCGCGCAAACTGCAGACGCGCCTGGCGCTGGATTATCAGCTATGAGCTGGCTCGCACGCCTTTTCCGACCGTACGTGGAGCTGCCCCCCGGGTACGCCGACCGCGTGGAGTCCTGGAAAAACCTCTCCGCCATCAGCGAAAAGGTGCCGTTGGATCAGGCGCGCTTCCTGGTTGTGGACGTCGAGACATCGGGACTCGACATGCGCAAGGACCGGCTGCTCTCCATCGGCGCCGTGGCCGTGGAGGCACGGCGGTTGCGCGCCGGTGAAAATTACGAATCGATCCTGCGTCGCGAGGAGGTAAGCGAGCGCGAAAACATTTTGATTCACGGCATCGGCCCCCAGATGCAGGCGGCTGGCAAGCTGCCGGAGGAATCCCTCATGAAATTCCTCGAGGTTATCGGCAAATATCCACTGGTGGCCTTCCATGCCGGTTTCGACCAAGCCATGCTGGACCGTAATTTGCGCGAAACACTCGGGGTACGATTGCCCAATGCCTGGATCGATCTCGCGCATCTGGCCCCGGCGTTGCTTCCCGAAGCGCAATTGCCGCGCGCGGGACTGGATGACTGGCTGAGTTATTTCGGTTTACGGGCGCACGCGCGCCATCGGGCGGTGGACGATGCGGTGGCCACCGGTGAATTGTTTTTGATTCTGCTCCAACGCGCGCTGGCGGATGGTCTCAATACCGTCGGTTCGCTGCAAATTGCGGCACACGAGCATGAGCGCAAGGTACTGGGCAATGGCATGGGAGGGGCCTAGCGACAAGAATGGCATAGCAGTTGAGTCACGAGTCTTGACCCTGCCAATCCATAGCAGTGTTACGATTAACGGGATTTGGACAGGCTACAACAATAGACATCTTATTAGTTTGTCACGACATGAGAATGGAGGAAGAACGATGGCTACAATATCTGCAGCAAATCGGGAAGCGCACTGGTCGAAAACGCGCAACCTGATGATCATTCATTTGGTCATTTGGTTTGTTTTCTCTTACTTGGTTCACTGGTTTGCGCCCCAGCTCAACAATTTCACTTTTTTACAGTTTCCTGTTGGTTTCTACTTGGCGGCGCAAGGTTCACTCGCTGTCTTTGTAATCCAGCTGTTTGTGTTCGCGAAACAGCAGGACAGGATCGATCGCCAATTCGGCGTGGCTGAAGCAGACTAAGGGGAGAGAAAAAATGCCTATCTTAAAGAAAGGAACAACGTTTATTGAAAACCTCCCCCGGATCTATGGTCTCTACACTGGGGGTTTCCTGCTGTTCTTCGCGCTGATGGCGTGGTTCGAGAAACTCGGCATGAAGGCGGACACCATTGGGATTTTGTTCGTGTCCTTCACCGTCGTCATCTACGCCGTGATCGGATGGCTGTCGCGCACCATGCAGGTCGACGCCTACTACGTCGCCGGCCGCCAAGTGCCACCGGTATTCAACGGCATGGCGACAGCGGCCGACTGGATGTCCGGCGCCTCGTTCGTTGCCATGGCCGGCGGCATCTTCCTCGGGGGTCATGCTTATCTGGCCTTCGTGGTCGGCTGGACCGGCGGCTACGTGCTGGTCGCGACGCTGATGGCACCGTACCTGCGCAAGTTCGGCTGCTATACCGTGCCGGACTTCATCGGCACGCGCTACGGCGGCAATGTCACGCGCTTCTGCGCCGTGATCGTGCTGGTGGTGGCCTCGTTCACCTACGTAACGGCGCAGATCAACGCCACCGGCACCATCGCCGCGCGGGCGCTGCACATCCCGTTTGAAGTGGGTGTGTGGTTCGGCCTGGTGGGTATCCTGCTCTGCTCGATGTTGGGCGGCATGCGTGCGGTGACCTGGACACAGGTGGCGCAGTACATCGTGCTGATCATTGCCTACCTCATCCCGATCTTTTGGATGTCGGCGAAGCAGGGGTTCGGCGCGTTTCCGCACTTCGAGTATGGTGCGGCGGTACAGCGAATCATGGAGCTTGAGCCGTTGGTCGGCGTTGGCGTCCTGAAACCGGCTAGCGACTTTGCCGGGCAGTTCCCGGGGCTCAAGGCGCTCACCGTGCTGCACGTGGCACCGGGCACGGGGCCTTACGATGCCTGGCGCTTTGTGACGCTGGTGGCGTGCATGATGATCGGCACGGCCTCCCTGCCGCACATCCTGATGCGCTATTTCACGACGCCGTCGGTGCGGGCCGCGCGGACCTCGGTGGCCTGGTCGCTGTTCTTTATCTTCCTGCTCTACTTCTCGGCGCCGGCGCTCGCCACCTTCTCCAAGTTGCAGTTGCTGGATCCGAACCTGGCGACGAGCATCATCGGCAAATCCTTCGCGGACGTGAGTTCGCTCGAATGGGTCAAGAATTGGAGTGGGATCGGGATGGTGGCCCTTAAGGACTTCAACGGCGACGGTATCCTGCAAATCAACGAGTTCTTCATCCGTGGCGATATTGTCGTGCTGGCGACACCCGAGATTGCGGGCCTGCCGTACGTAATCTCTGGCCTCGTGGCTGCCGGTGGCATGGCGGCGGCGATGTCCACGGCCGACGGCCTGTTGCTCGCTATTGCCAATGCGCTCTCGCATGATCTGTACTACAAGATCATCGATCCGAAGGCGGAGACCAGGAAGCGCCTGATTGTGGCCCGTGTACTGCTGCTTTTCATCGGCGCGTTGGGAGCGATCGTTGCGAGCTTCAAGCTCACGGGTATCCTTGGTGCGGTTGCCTGGGCCTTCTGCTTTGCGATGTCGGGCTTGTTCTTCCCGCTGGTGCTCGGTGTGTGGTGGAAGCGGGCGAACCGGGCCGGGGCGATTGCCGGCATGGTACTCGGCTTGGCCAGTGGTTGGTGGTACCTCTACATGGTCAAGTGGGGCGGCATGACACCGTGGTGGGGCATGGACGATCTGCGCTTCGGCATGGTCGGCGCCAGCGTGAGTCTGGTGGCCATGGTGGTGGTATCGCTGCTGACCAAGGCACCCGACAAGGAAACGCAGGACATGATCGACGAAGTCCGCATCCCGAGCGGCAAGACAATCCTGGCCTCGCAACACTGACAGCGGTAGCGCCCAGTGCCCGAGGCGAATGCTCATTCGGCACTGGGCGCAGTAGCCGCAATGAGCTAAGTATCCTTGGGCGCTATTGCCGCCGTCTCCGAAGGAGCTTCGCCTCAGGATCCGGCGGCTAGTATCATTCAGAGCCGGGGCGGTGGCCGCCCCGGCTTATTTTTTTATGTGCTGCAACGACGTATGAGCCCGGAGTTTCTTGATGATTGAAGCAATCCCGCTGTGGGTGATCGTAATCGATTATATTCTCGGCACGATCATGTGGACGCTGATCGCACGCTTCGGCATGCGCCTGTTTCTTCCGGAGGAAAGCAAGTTCTTTTTTAGCCAGTTCTTCATCAAGGTGACGAATCCGTTGTTGAGGCTGTTTGCCCCGATCACGCCGTCCTTCCTGATTCCGCCGCTGGTGCCACTGTACGTGGCATGGTTTTTTTTCATGACGCGGTTCTATCTCATGCCTTGGTTGCTTGGTTACTCGGTCATGGGCATGTTGTCTTTCCCGCTGGAAAGTGAATTTGCCCGCGGAGTCGCTTATTTGATCGGGTTAATTCTGAACTAAGCGTTCAGTGAAATCGGTTTAGCGGACGGATTGAAGTACCGCTTCGGGATCGAGTTGGCGGCGAAGCTCCCGGCGGATTTCCTGCCAGCGGAAGCGAACCGAATTTCTAACGATCTCTTCATCGAGTTCCTTGAGGTTCTCGACAACAGGCGCCCAGCGTATGAGTGCCGTCGGGCTCTCGGAGAACGGTTTCTCGTCGTCAGTGACCCGGGCCCAATCGCAGCCGGCCAACCGTGTCTGCACCTGGCTGGCAAAGGCGGCAAACTCCCCGCCGGCATCCGCAGGAGTGCCTGTGTTATTCAGGATTGCCGTCACCACTTCCTGCAGCAGCGTGCCGACTTTCGGCGCCATGGCCGGTGAGCCCCGCGTCAGTAATCCCCCGGCATAGACGGACAAATCTGACAGGCAGGCCAGCCAGATCTGCCATTTGGCGATGTTGATCGATCCTACGAATGCATCGTCGTCAAACAATTGTGGATAGATCATGCCGGCGCGCGTCCGCAAGTATCCGTACAACGAGGTTTGTGCCACGTAGCTCGCACGAGTTTCGAGAAAATGCTTGAGACCTGCGCGATCGGTCACGGCTTCCTCCCGTCGGCGGCTATGCGAGCCGAAGTAGTCGCGCAACCCACTCCACAGGTGGGAAAACCAATTTGCTAACCGGTCGGCCTGTCTCGTCTCGTTATGCATGACCCTTTGTCATTACGGTCGCTTTTCACTGAATACACGACTGACTCTTGTATCACTCCTCGGTCTTGTCCACCAGACTCAACGCAGATGAACCCATGCCGTTGATCCATTCGTTGCGCGCGAGCCGGCGGAGGAGTCCGCCGCTTTTCCTGATCATGCGCGTAGATAACCTGAAAGCTTTAGCCAGGCACGGCAGTACTGACACCCGTTGTAAGGTTTCAAGGGGTTATTAAGAATCGACACGGGTCCACGGGGCGTTCGGGGGGGGCGAGGGCACAAGCGCAGATCGACCGCTGTGGCGGTGGGCGGCTTGAGTCGCTGCTCCGGTCTGTGCACAATCAGTGTCAACCGTAGGAATAAGAAGGAGGAGCGAACCATGTCCGATGAGAAAGTCTACGATGTTCCCGCTGATGTTTCGAAACGTGCGTACATCGACAACAAAAAATATCTGGAGATGTACGAGCACTCAGTGAAGGATCCGGACGGGTTTTGGACCGAGCAGGCCAAGGCTTTTGTCACCTGGTCCAAGCCCTGGACCCGCCTTAGCGACTGGAGCTTCGACGCCAAGAATCTGCACATCAAGTGGTTCGAGGGAGGCAAGCTGAATGTTTCCTATAACTGCCTCGATCGTCATCTGGATAAGCGCGGCAACCAGACCGCCATCCTCTGGGAAGGCGACGATCCCAAGGTCGACAAGAAGCTGACGTATCGTGAATTGCACGCGGAAGTGTGCAAATTCGCCAATGTCCTGAAAGCACGCGGGGTGAAGAAGGGCGATCGTGTGTGTATCTACATGCCCATGATCCCGGAGGCGGCGGCTGCCATGCTCGCCTGCGCCCGCATTGGCGCGGTGCACTCGGTGGTGTTTGGTGGATTTTCGCCTGAATCCCTCAAGGACCGTATTCTGGATTCTGACTGCCGCGTGGTGATCACGTCCGATGAAGGTGTGCGCGGCGCCAAGAAGGTTCCGCTCAAGGCCAACACCGATCAGGCGCTTACGCACTGTCCGAATGTGCATACGGTGGTGGTCATCAAACACACCGGTGGCAACATTGCCTGGGATGGCAAGCGCGACGTGTGGTACCACGAGCAGATGGCGAAAGTCTCCGCGGACTGTGCGCCGGAGGAGATGGACGCCGAAGACCCGCTGTTTATTCTTTATACCTCAGGATCCACCGGCAAGCCCAAAGGCGTGCTGCATACCACGGGTGGATATCTGGTGTATGCCGCGATGACACATAAGTATGTCTTCGATTACCACGACGGTGACGTCTACTGGTGTACGGCGGATGTCGGCTGGGTGACCGGACATACATATATAGTGTACGGACCCCTGTGCAACGGCGCGATGACGCTCATGTTTGAGGGCATTCCAACATATCCCAGCGCCTCGCGCTTTTGGGAGGTAGTTGATAAGCACAAGGTGAATATTTTCTATACGGCGCCAACGGCCATTCGTGCACTAATGCGCGAAGGCGAGGCGCCGGTCAAGCGCACCTCGCGTAAAACCCTAAAGCTGCTCGGTACTGTCGGCGAGCCGATCAACCCCGAGGCTTGGGAGTGGTATTACCACACGGTGGGCGATGCACGCGTGCCGATCGTGGATACTTGGTGGCAGACCGAAACCGGCGGCATCCTCATCACCCCGCTGCCGGGCGCGACGCGCACCAAGCCGGGTTCGGCGACGCGCCCTTTCTTCGGGGTAGTGCCGGCGATCATGGACGACAAGGGCAAAGTCCTCGAAGGCGAGTGCAGCGGCAATCTTGTCATCACCCGTCCCTGGCCGGGACAGATGCGTACGGTGTACGGTGATCATCAGCGTTTCGTCGACACTTATTTCAAGACCTACCCCGGCATGTACTTCACCGGCGATGGCGCGCGCCGCGACAAGGATGGTTATTTCTGGATCACCGGGCGCGTCGATGACGTGCTCAACGTCTCCGGTCATCGTCTCGGCACGGCCGAGGTGGAAAGCGCGCTGGTGCTACACCCTTCCGTGGCCGAGGCGGCGGTGGTCGGATTCCCGCACGACATCAAGGGTCAAGGCATTTATTGTTACGTCACGCTTAAAGTCGGCGTAGAGTCGAACGACGCCCTGCGCAAGGAGCTGGTGCAGCAGGTGCGTAAGGAAATCGGCCCGTTCGCGAACCCGGATGCTATTCAATGGGCGCCAGGACTGCCCAAGACGCGCTCCGGCAAGATCATGCGCCGCATCTTGCGCAAGATCGCGGCGAACGATCTGTCAAATCTCGGCGACACCACGACGCTGGCCGATCCCGCGGTGGTGGATGACCTGGTCAAGAATCGCGCCCATCAGTAGCGCGCGGTGGATGCGTACTCGCGTCAACATGGCACCGCTGTACGGCTGACTGAAGAATGGCTGACATTGGCCGTAAGGATTGACTAGAATGCAGCTTCCCCGTTCGGAGAGACGGCCCTAAATCGTTAAAAGGAAGAGGATTGAGTCAGCCCCGTAACGCGACAGCCGGCAAGGAAGTCCTGGTCGACATACAGGATGTGTATTTCTCCCACGGCACCCGCCCGATCCTGAAGGGCATCACGATGCCTATCCAGCGCGGCCAAGTCACGGCAATCATGGGTGGCAGCGGATGCGGCAAGACTACGCTGCTGAATCTCATCGGCGGGCGCATCAAGCCCAACCGCGGGACCCTCACGGTGGACGGCGAGTCCGTGCCTGACCTGAAAACAAAAGAGCTCTTCGAACTGCGCAAGCGCATGGGTATGCTGTTCCAGACCGGCGCGCTGCTGACCGATCTCACCCTGTTCGAGAACGTAGCTTTCCCCATCCGCGAGCACACCAAACTGCCTGAGTCACTCCTGCGTAAAGTGGTGTTGATGAAACTGGAGGCTGTGGGGCTGCGCGGGGCACGCGACTTGATGCCCTCGGAACTCTCCGGTGGCATGGCGCGGCGCGCGGCGCTGGCACGTGCCATCGCGCTGGAGCCGATGATGATCATGTACGATGAGCCGTTCACCGGCCTTGACCCCATCTCCAAGGGCGTGATCGCCAAGCTGATCCGCGAGCTCAACCAGAGTCTCAGCATCACCTCGATCGTGGTGTCGCACGACGTCGCCGAGACCTGCGCCATTTCCGATTACGCCTACCTCGTGGGCGATGGTCGGATCATCGGCGAGGGCACGCCTGCCGAGGTGCAAAAATCTGGTTCCGAACACGTCCGGCAATTCATGGACGGCCTTCCCGACGGTCCGGTGCCCTACCAGTATCCGGCTGATGATTATTTCGATGACCTGATGCAGGGCGCGGCATGAGCACTCTTCGAGCGCTCGGCAGCATCGTCATCAACAGTGTCGAACGCCTCGGCCGGGCCTCGATGTTCTTGTACGAGGTGATCACCGGTTCGTGGGAGCTGCTACGACGGTTTTATCTGGTGGTGCAGCAGGTCTACGCCGTGGGCGTGCTCACGCTCTTGATCATTCTGGTTTCGGGCCTGTTCGTCGGTATGGTGCTCGGACTGCAGGGCTACAACACGCTGGTGAAATTCGGTTCGGCTAACTCGCTTGGTCTTCTGGTGGCGCTGTCATTGGTGCGCGAGTTGGGCCCGGTGGTGACGGCATTGCTGTTTGCTGGCCGCGCCGGCTCGGCGCTTACCGCGGAGATCGGCCTCATGAAGGCGACCGAGCAGCTCGCCGGCATGGAGATGATGGCGGTGAATCCCGTCACGCGCGTGATCGCTCCGCGCTTCCTCGGTGGCGTGATCGCCATGCCGTTGCTCGCGGCGCTGTTCTCCGCCATCGGCGTGCTCGGCGGCCACCTGGTCGGTGTCGGACTGCTGGGCGTGGACGCCGGCGCTTTCTGGTCGCAGATGCAGAACGGCGTCGATTACCGCGATGACATCCTGAACGGCGTCATCAAGAGTGTGGTTTTCGGCGTGGTGGTCTCGTGGATCGCGGTATTCGAGGGTTATGACGCTGTGCCAACCTCGGAAGGCGTGGCAAGCGCCACCAATCGCACGGTGGTATATTCTTCGCTCGCGGTGCTGGGGCTGGATTTCATCCTCACCGCCTTGACACTGGGAGACGTCTGACATGATGAACCGAAAGAGTCTGGAAGTGTGGGTAGGGCTGTTCGTGGCCGCGGGTATTCTCGCGCTCGGCATGCTCGCCTTCAAAGTCGGCAATCTCACCACCGCGGACGTCGTGGACGGATACCGGGTAAGGGCGAACTTCGACAACGTGGGCGGTCTGAAGGTGAAAGCGGCCGTGACCATGGCCGGGGTGCGCGTCGGACGGGTCACGGGCATCGGGTTCGACAACAACAAGTACCAGGCGGTGGTGACCATGGACATCGATGGCAAGTTCAAGATTATCCCGGAGGACAGCAGCGCCTCGATCCTGACCTCGGGACTGCTGGGTGACCAGTATATCGGTCTCGAACCCGGCGGTTCCGAGTTGTATCTCAAGGACGGCGACGTGATTCGCACCACGCAGTCGGCCCTGGTTCTCGAGAAGCTGGTCGGCCAGGTGATTTTCGACAGGGCCAATGAACCTGGTTCCGTCAAATAGACTTTCCTCGGAAGCAAGCCAAAAAGGAGTGCTCATGAAAAGGTTTCTTTTCGCGACGTTGGTCCTGATGTTCGCGAATTTCGCGACGGCATCCGAAATGGCGCCAGACCAAGTGGCGCACCAGGCTACCGATAAGATTGTAAAGCTACTCAAGGACAACAAGGACCTCTATAACAAGGACCACAAAAAGCTCTACGCCATGGTGGACGAGCACGTCCTGACGCATTTTGATTTTCGCGCCATGTCGCGCACGGTGCTGGGGCGTTACTGGCGCGAAGCGAACGAGGATCAGCGCTCCCAGTTCACCCGGGAATTCCGCGATTTGCTGGTGCGTACTTACGCCACGGCGCTGCTGAAATACAACGACGAGCAGATTGTTTATCTGCCGTTTCGCCTGAGCCCGGACGATCGCACCGCCACGGTTAAATCCGAAGTCCGACGCAAGGACGGTGGTCCGCCGATCGCTATCAACTACAGTTTTTTTCGCAATAACAACCTCTGGAAGGTATATGACGTGGCGATCGAAGGCGCCAGCCTGGTCTCGACCTACCAATCCACTTTCGCGGCGCGCGTGCAGAAGGAAGGCCTCGATGCCTTGATCGCGAGTCTGGCGCAGGACAACAAGTCCGATGCCGGCAAGACCGCTTCCAACGGCGGCAAGGCGGGCACCGGCCGGTGAGCGAGAACGGCCTGACCGCCCGTGGTGATGGGGTATTCGAGATCTCCGGAAGTCTGACGTTTCAGACCGTGCCCCGGTTTCAGGACCAGGCGGGCAACCTGCTGCAAGGAGACGCAAAGCCAGTCACCATCGATATGAAGGGCGTTACCCAGTCAGACAGTGCCGGGCTGGCACTGATGATCGAGTGGTTGCAGATGGCGCGTACCGCGCAACGCGAACTCGTGTTTGCCCATATTCCAGAACAGATACGCGATCTTATCCGTGTGAACGGTCTGCAGCAGATGTTCAGCCTGGAAAACGAACAAAACCACAAGTGATCCCTGTTTCGTAACACCCGGCTCAACCCCACGCTTATCTTCCATGCCGGCCATCTCAATTTCGGGACTCAACAAGCATTACGCCAGGGTCCATGCGCTCGACAATATCAACCTGGCCGTCGAGCGGGGCGAGTTTTTCGGCCTGCTTGGACCTAACGGCGCGGGCAAATCCACGCTCATCAATATCCTCGCCGGGCTAACCCGGCTCGACAGCGGCCGGGTGAACGTATTGGGACACGATGTGGTGACGGACTACCGCCGCACGCGGCGGCTCCTGGGCGTGGTGCCACAGGAGCTGACCTACGACCCCTTTTTCAACGTGCACGAGGTGCTGCGCATTCAGTCGGGCTATTTTGGCCTGCACAAAAACGACACTTGGATTGACGAGCTGATGGCGGCGCTCATGCTGACCGACAAGGCCAGCGCCAACATGCGCGCATTGTCGGGCGGGATGAAGCGGCGTGTCATGATCGCGCAGGCTCTGGTGCATCGCCCCGAGGTGGTAGTGCTGGATGAGCCGACAGCGGGGGTGGATGTCGAGTTGCGCAAGTCCTTGTGGGATTTTATCCGTCGCCTGCACCGCGAAGGCCACACCATCGTCCTGACCACGCATTACCTGGAAGAGGCCGAAGCCTTGTGCGACCGGATTGCCATACTCAATCTCGGCAAGCTCGTGGCGCTCGATTCCAAGAAGTCACTGATGGCGCATGGGATCGGCCGCACGCGGCGGGTTTGCATTACCACCGAGCAGCCGCTTGGCCCGTTGCCGGAAAATCTGGCGCCCAAAGTACGCCGGCAGGAGGGCAATCAGCTTGAGCTGCAACTCGATAAAAGCGCGGATTCCGTCATCGCCGTGCTCGATGTCCTGCGCGCACACGGCGCCGTGATCATTGACCTCAACATGGAGGGGGCGGACCTGGAGGACGTGTTTGTCGAGCTGACCCGGAGAAACCGCGCGTGAACCTGGTCGGTCTCTACACCCTCTTCTACAAGGAGGTTTTGCGCTTCGGGAAGGTGCTGCTGCAAACCCTGATCGCCCCGGTCATCACCGCCATGCTCTACCTGGTCGTCTTCGGACACGTTTTCGAGGGTCGGGTGCAAGCCTTTCCCGGTGTGAGCTACACCGTGTTCCTGATCCCGGGACTCATGATGATGTCGGTGATCCAGAATGCCTTCGCCAACAGCTCATCAAGCCTGATCCAGTCCAAGGTGACGGGCAATATCTTGTTCATGATGCTGACACCGCTGTCGCACTTCGAATTCTTTCTCGCTTATGTCTTGGCGTCGGTGGTGCGCGGTGTGTTAGTGGGTATCGGGGTATTTCTCGTGGCGCTGGTGTTCACGGAGATACCCGTCAAGCACCCGGGCTTCATTCTGCTTTTCATGTTTCTGAGCAGTGCCACCCTGGGAACCGTCGGCGTG
>Ga0224496_10001739_pt1 | contig 13333 bp, 11 predicted proteins | sample SF_Jul11_sed_USG_2_FD_168127 | JGI IMG/M metagenome (GOLD analysis project Ga0224496, IMG submission 168127) | Sediment microbial communities from San Francisco Bay, California, United States - SF_Jul11_sed_USGS_8_1 | ecosystem: Environmental > Aquatic > Marine > Sediment | place: USA... | reverse complement strand
GCCTTTCCTCTGACGAGACCGTCGTGAAGACCTCGGCGCCGATGAGTTTGGCCATCTGGATCACCAGCAGACCTACCCCACCTGCCCCGGCGTGGATGAGACAGCGGCTCCCGGGTTGGAGCGCATACGTGTCGCGGACGAGATAGTGAGCGGTCATGCCCTGGAGGGGGATGGCGGCGGCGGTTTCCATCTCGATGCCGTCGGGGACCGATACAAGTTTCGTGACGTCAGCCGCCACGAAGTCGGCATAGGAGCCAAGCACACCCGTCCATGCGACTCGGTCTCCAACGGAGAACTCGGTGACGTCGTCGGCGAGTTCGACGATGGTGCCGGAGCCCTCCAGTCCAGGCGTCATTGGAAAGTCCATCGGGTACAAAGCGATCCGATGGTAGGTGTCGATGTAGTTGAGCCCGGCCGCGGTGACTTCCACCACAGCTTGGCCTGGTCCGGCCGACGGATCCTCAACGTTCTTGTATTCGAGTACCTCGGGGCCGCCAGGAGCAGCTATGACTATGGCATTCATCAGGATCCTCTCTGGACGGTCCACCCACGGCGGATCAGTTCTTCGGCCAAGGCTTCATCCATATATCGCTCGAGTTCGGGTCCCCAAACTATCGCCTCGGGTTCGCTCTTGTGGTCGAGGATCTCGATAACCCGGTCCCGTAGCGTTCTCGCCCAGGCCTTACCTTTGGCGGTGGCGTGCAATGAGAGCGTTCCGTCACCGTTGGTTTGATAGACGTGCGCCTCGATCTGCGGGTTGTCAGCGCGGCCTTTCTCGCCGTAGATAAGCAAAACCGAGCCCAAGGGAACATCCTGGATTCCGCCGGTAGCCACGAAGTCTCCTTCGAACGCCCAGCCCCCCTGTTTGGACGGGTCGACGAAGTCGACCACCTTCGCCCAGTTCTTTCGACGCTCGTCGCCCAGCAGCGGCACGTCGACTCCGATCATTATTTGCGGTGTATCCATCGGTTCATCGTAGGCGTACCGTTATCGTGGTTCCAGATGGCTGTGCAACTGTTTGTTACCTGTCTCGTTAATTCCTTCTTTCCCGAAGTGGGAGAGGCCACCGTCGAGGTTCTTGAGAAGGCCGGGCAAACGGTTGAGTTCCCTGCCGATCAGACCTGCTGCGGGCAACCCGCATTCAACGTGGGCCTTCGAGGCGACGCACGCAAGATGGCGGTCCATACGCTCGACGTGCTCGACGCCACCGAAGGTCCCATCGTGCTGCCCTCGGGTTCCTGCGCCGACATGATCGTGCATCACATACCTGAGCTGATGGTCGATGATCCGGAACGGTCGGCTCAGGCGAGACGGGTGGCCGGCCGGACCAGGGAGCTGTCAGAGTTCCTCGTGGATGATCTTGATGTGAAGACGGTCGGTCCCGGATGTGGGGAGTGCTCGGTTGCCTACCACCCGTCCTGTCATGGCCTGCGCAACCTCAATCTGCGGGCCCAGGCGGAGGGACTTCTCGATCAAGCTCCCGGGGTGACCCGGGTCGATCTCCCAGACGCCGAGAACTGTTGTGGGTTCGGTGGCCTGTTTTCGGTTGACATGCCGGACGTATCGGTGGCCATGATGGAAACGAAGCTCAAGAACGTCGAGTCTTCTGGTGCCGATGTGCTCGTCGGTGGAGATGTCAGCTGTCTCATGCATCTCGGCGGTGGTCTGCATCGGCGAAAGTCGCACATCGTCGTGAAACACTTTGTGGAGATCCTGGCCGGACACTACGAACGTGATCATGGCGCCTGAGCCAATCACCTTTCTCGGGCGAGTCAAACGTGACCGGGCGTCTGGCGTCGTCACCCCGGTTGCGGAAGCAGCCCGCCGCATGTCGTCCTACCGGGTCGCCGCCTCGAACGACTTCCCGCTCATGGAGCAGATGCGCGACCGGGCCAGGGAGATACGTCTTCACACGTTGGCAAACCTCGATCGCTACTTGGCGCAGTTCGCCTCGCAGGTCGAAGCCAACGGTGGTCACGTGCACTGGGCAGCCGACGGCGACGAAGCCAACGCCATCATCACCGAGATTGCTCAAGCCAATGAAGTGAAGTCGGTGGTGAAGTCGAAGTCGATGGTCACCGAAGAAATCGAGCTCAACGAGGCTCTCGAACAGGTCGGGATCTCCGTCGTCGAGTCGGACCTCGGCGAGTTCATCGTGCAACTGAGCAACGACAAACCGTCGCATATCATCGCCCCGGTCCTGCACAAAACCCGATACGACATCGGGGAGCTTTTCGCCGACAAGCTCGATGCGCCGTACACCACCGATCCGTCACAACTAACCGAAATCGCCCGGTCGCATCTGCGGCGAGAGTTTCTCACCGCCGACATGGGGATATCTGGATGCAACATGGGTATTGCCGACAGCGGAACCGTCGTGCTCGTCACCAATGAAGGCAACGGGCGACTGACCACCACCGCCCCGCGGATTCACGTCACGGTCATGGGGATGGAACGGATCGTCCCGAGCTTCGCCGACGCATCTGCGGTGCTCGAAGTCCTGGCCAGGGCGGGCACCGGCCAGCGACTATCCGTTTATACGAACTTGGTATCAGGTCCGCGCCGGCACGGAGACCCTGACGGACCCGACGCGTTCCATGTCGTGATCCTCGACAATGGACGCTCACGGACTCTCAGCGGGTCAGAAGCCGAGATTCTGGCGTGCATCCGTTGTGGTGCGTGCCTGAACATCTGCCCGGTGTACCGCGAGGTGGGTGGACATGCCTACGGATTTACCTACCCGGGTCCGATCGGCGCCGTGGTGACCCCGGCGCTCAAGGGCTTGGACGAGTGGCACGAATTGCCGTATGCCTCGACGTTGTGCGGGGCGTGCGTCGAAGCCTGCCCGGTCCGGATTGATATCCCAAAAATGCTGCTGACGTTGCGTTCAAAAGCGGTCGACGACGGCCACCTGCCGGGATGGTTGACGTTCGCCGTAGGCCGGTACGCCTCGGCGGCAACCCATCCTCGCCAGTTCCGCGTGCTATTGAAAGCGGGCGGCGTCGTTGGGTCGATGATGGCCAAGGATGGTTGGATCACGAAAGCCCCATCGCATGGAGCCAACTGGACTGGAGCCAGGGACCTGCCCCAACCCGCCAAAACCCCGTTTCATGCACGATGGAAGCAGCGCCATGGATCGTAAGGGTTTTCTGGATCGGGTACGGCAAGCGACCGCCACAGCTGACCTGCCCCCGGTCCGCCAGGACCCTCCTGGAGCCTTGATCGGCGACTTGTCGACGGCCGATCTTGTCGGTCGGTTTGTGGAGAGAGCCACCGAAGTCAACGCTGACGTCCGGGTGGTCACCGCCGATGGTGCTCTCGAGCAGGTGGTCGGCATCATGGAAGAGTACAAAGCCGACGAATACCTCGGTTGGCCGGACAGCCAGATGCCGATCCCGGGCATCGGGGCTGGGCTGATAGCGAGGGGATATTCCCCGAGACCGTCCGAGGTTCCCTCGGATAATCGGCTCCTGCATCAGACGGCCTATTACGACCTGGTAGTCGGCATTACCGGGGCCGACGGCGGTCTCGCCGAGTCCGGGTCGATCGTCCTGACGCATGGCCAGAACCGATCGCGGATGGCCTCGTTGATACCGGATGCCCACATCGCCCTGCTTGCTGCGTCGACGATCGTCGAATCGCTTTCTCACTGGGCGGCCCTGAAGTCTGAGTCGGTCACCCGTTCCGCGAATCTGGTCGTGATCACCGGGCCGTCGCGTACCGGAGACATTGAAATGCATCTGACCCAAGGCGTCCACGGCCCCCGGCATGTGCACATTCTTGTCCTCGATGACCGGTAGAACCCACCCTGGCTTTGCTCGACCCGATTGCGTATAGGCTCACACTCCAATGTCGGCTTCGCATCCAATTCGAACCAGGGAACTCGTCGGGATGATGTCCATGGTCATGGCGCTTTCGGCCATGGCCATAGATTTCATGACTCCGGCGTTCGGCGAGATTCGGACCCACTTCCAGATGGGATCGGAATCGACGGCGGCTGCCCAGATCATCACCGTCTTTTTCCTTGGGGAGGTCGCCCAGGTGATCTATGGTCCGCTGTCGGATCGATACGGGCGGCTGCCGATTCTCCGACTTGGCTTCGCCGTGTACGTGGCGGGGTCGATCGCTTCGGCGCTCGCTCCAACGTTCGCGGTCATGCTGGCAGCCCGATTTGTGTGGGGTCTCGGGGCCGCCGCTCTTCAAGTGTCGGCGGCTTCGATTATTCGCGATCGGTTCAGGGGTGACGAGATGGCCCGGGTCATGTCGCTGATCATGGCCATCTTCCTGATCGTTCCCGTGTTCGCCCCGTTGGGCGGAGCGGCCCTGCTTGCCGCCTCGTCCTGGCAAGTGGTGTTTGCGTTTCCCGCAGGTCTGGCAGTCATCGTATTCGGCTGGTCGCTGCGTCTCAATGAGAGCCGTCCCGAATCCAACATCGTTGCCATGAATGTGTCGGCAATCGGGCGGGCGGCCAGGTTCGTCCTTAGCAACCGCGTTACCCGCCGCTACACGCTGGGCGCGATGATGCTGTTCGCGGCCTTCAGCACGTTCCTGAGCAGCTTTGAGCGGGTGATCGGGGAGCTGTACGGTCGCCCTTCGCTGTTTCCGATCGCCTTCGGAACCATGACTGCGGTGGCGGCGATGGTGATGCTGGGCAATCGCCGGTTGGTCAACCGCCTCGGAGCCAAACGAACCTCGGTCGTGATGCTGAGCATCAACCTGACGGTGGCGGCTTTATTCGTGGTTGGTTCGGTCGCCAGTCAGGGCATCCCGCCGCTTGGCGCGACGTTGGGCCTCTTGACCATCATCCTGGCAGTGAATACCGCCGCGTCCGTCAACTTCGGGTCGCTGGCACTCGAACCGATGGGGGAGCAAGCAGGCATGGCCGCGGCGTTCTACGGATCGTTCTATGTTGGAGGTGGAGCGGCGCTTGGTTGGTTGATCGACCGTCAACTGAGCGTCAGCCTGACGCCGTGGGCGATCGCGCTGGTCGTTAGCGCCGCCGGGGCTTTGATGCTGATGCCGACCTCTCGTTTGCGCAGAGCCGAGCACCCCATCGAGGTCTGACCCGGTTTGTTCCCAACTCGACGGCGCTCGATCAGTGGGCCGGCTGTTTGTCGCTCGAGAAGGTGATGCCGTTTTTAACATTGCGTCGGTGGCTGAGCCAGATCGCTCCGATTAGGAGGGTCACGATCACGCCGAGGGAGTAGACCGTGTCCATGTGATACCACGTCGATGCAGCCATTTTGAGGCCGACGAAGATCAGGATTCCACCCAGGGCGTGTGAAAGGTAGTGGAAACGCTGTTTGGCGTTGGCGAGCAAGAAGTACATGGCCCGTAGGCCGAGGATGGCGAAAGCGTTGCTGGCAAACACCAGGTAGGGCTCGTTGGAAACGGCCAGGATCGCCGGCACGGAATCGACGGCAAAAATGACGTCGGTGACCTCGACGACGACCAGTGCGGCGAACAGAGGTGTGGCGGCTCGCCTGGCGTTGATCTTTGTGAAGAATTTGTGGCCGTCGAACTCATCGCTTACAGGCATCAGTCGCTTCAGGAGTCCCAATCCGCGGCTTGCTTCGGCTTCCCCTTCGTCGTCGCGGTGACGGATCACCCTGAACCCGGTGTAGACGAGGAAGAGACCAAACAGCAGGAGGATCCACGAGAACCGCCCGATCAGGGCAGTCCCGGCAAAAATGAAAACCGCCCTCAAGACGAGCGCTCCGAAGATTCCCCAGAACAAGACACGGTGCTGATATCGAAGGGGGATCGACATCGATGTGAAGAGCATCGACCAGACGAAGACGTTGTCGACGCTGAGTGACTTCTCGATGAGGTACCCGCTGAGGTATTCGCCGAGGGCGGGTGCGCCAAATACCAGACCGATGACGGCGCCGAAGGACAGGCCAAGGGCTACCCACCCGATTGATTCTCGAAGCGCCTCCTTGGGACTCGGTTCGTGGTTGTCACGGTGGCGGTATAGGTCGATGGCCAACATCAAAGAAATCAGCAGTATCAGGGCGACCCAGGCCCACGGGGATACGTCGAGCGAAACGAATTGCTCGCGGGTCTTTTCCACTGCAAGGATCATGAGGGGCTCCGTGTCGATTGAGAGGTGGTTGATTCAACACCGAAGGTCTCTCCGCCACTCTCGGCTGACACACCGGACCGGGAACGGTCGTGCTGACGGCGGGTCACATCGGGATACTCCCCTTCAGGTGCGATTGTAGCGGTTCGTCGAACTACCGCGTGGCGAAATCCTGAGTCCCGTGGGTTACTCGGAGAACCGTCTGGTCTGGCTAGCCAGCACGACTTACGTGGCGCCGAGCGCCCGGTCGAGGTCTGAAATCAAGTCGTCGACGTGCTCGATCCCGACGCTCAAACGTACCAGGTCGTCGGGCACTTCGAGCGCGGTTCCAACCACCGACATGTGGGTCATGGAGGCCGGGACTTCAATGAGAGATTCAACGCCGCCAAGGCTTTCTGCGAGAAAGAAAAGTTCCGTGTTCATGGTGACCGCAGCGGCTTTCTCAGGGCCGCCCTTGGGAATAAACGAAACCATGCCCCCGAAATTTTTCATCTGCCGGGCGGCCAGTCCGTGATGGGGATGAGAAGCCAAACCCGGATAGATGACCCGTTCGACCCGGTCGTCGGCTTCGAGGAATCGGGCCACCATAAGGGCGTTGAACGAATGACGGTCCATCCGGACCCCGAGGGTCTTCACGCCCCTGAGTACCAGGTACGCATCGAACGGTCCGGCGATGGGACCGGTGGCGTTCTCCAGAAAACGAAGTCCATCTAGGACGTCAACGTCGGCGGCGACGATGGCTCCTCCGACAACATCTGAATGTCCGCCCATGTATTTGGTGGTCGAATGAATCACCAAATCGGCTCCGAGCGCGATCGGCTGCTGCAGGTACGGGGTGGCAAACGTGTTGTCGACGACCAGCGCCGCGCCAGCTTCGTGGGTTACCTCACTCAACGCGGCAATGTCACTGATCCTCAAGAGGGGGTTCGTAGGTGTTTCCGTCCAAACGATTTCGGTGTTGGGGCGGATCGCCTTCTTGAGGCCGTCGGTGTCTGTGAGGTCTGCCGCGGTGAACTCGACGCCGTGCCTTGATAGAACCTTCGCGAAGAAGCGGTATGTGCCTCCGTAGGCGTCGTCCGGCAGAATTACGTGATCGCCTGGCTTCAACGACCAGCCGATCAGCGAAGTAGCCGCCATGCCCGAAGCGGTGATAATCGTCCCGGCGCCGCCCTCAAGCGAAGTGATCGCCTCGGCAAGAGCGTGGCGGGTCGGGTTGTCCGTTCGCGAATATTCATACCCGGCGTGTTTGCCAGGCGCCGCCTGGGCGTAGGTCGACGTTGCATAAATGGGTACGGTCACGGCGCCGGTGGTTGCTTCCGGGTCCTGCCCGGCGTGGATCGCTCGTGTCTCGAATTCCATGTTGGCTCCTAGTCGGCGATAAAGCCGTTGGCCTTTAGCCACTCGTCGTTGAATACCTTCGAGAGATACCCTTTTCCGGAATCGGGCAGTACGACTACGACCAAACGATCGGGGTGGTCGTTGGCGACTCGAACCGCAGCGTGAAGGGCCATCCCTCCCGACCCACCGGTCAGGATCCCTTCTTGTCGAGCCAACTGGCGAGCTGCGGTGAAAGACTCCTGGTCTGTGACCTTCAGGAACTCGTCAATCACCGATGTGTCGATCGTCTCCGGCCAGAAATCCTCGCCGACTCCCTCGACGCGATATTGGTGAACATCTTCTGGCCGTTCGGCCGAATAGATCGAGCCCTCCGGATCAGCCCCGATGATCAAAATGTCCGGGTTCTTCTCTTTCAGGTATCGGCCGATGCCAGTGCAGGTCCCTCCGGTTCCTGCGCCTGCGACGACGGCGCCAACTGTGCCGTCGGTCTGCTGCCAGATCTCCGGACCGGTTGTCGCGTAATGGGCGGCCGGATTGTCCTGATTGGAATACTGGTTGGGGTGATAAGCGCCCTCGATCTCTTGGGCGAGTCGCCTGGCAACGCCGTAATACGAGTCGGGGTGATCAGGAAGCAGTTCGGTTGGCGTCTCTATGACTTCAACGCCATACGCGCGCAGCAGGTCTTGCTTTTCATGCGACACCTTGTCTGGAACGGTGCAAATCACCCGATAGCCGCGTACCGCTCCTACGAGCGCCAGTCCGACTCCTGTGTTTCCCGAGGTGGGTTCGATGATCGTGCCCCCTGGTTTCAGCAGGCCGGCCGCTTCGGCCGCATCGATCATCGTCACAGCAATCCGCTCTTTGATCGACCCGCCCGGGTTCATGAATTCGAGTTTCGCCACCAGATTTCCCGCAGGGTGGTAGTTGCTCAAACGGACCAGCGGCGTCTCGCCGATCGCTTCTAGGACGTTGTTGCGGATGTGCACGGAAACATCCTAGGTGTCGACAGATGGAACGGTTCCGACAGGCAGTAGCCTTAGGACATGCTGGGTCGATTCGCCTGGAGCGTGCTTGGGTTCAATGTCATCGTCATCCTTATGGGGGCGGTGGTGAGAGCCACCGGTTCCGGAGCAGGGTGCGGAGCCAGTTGGCCGACGTGCGACGGGCAGGTGATTCCTACCGAAGCTGCCACGGCTACCTGGATCGAGTTCTCCCACCGGGCCGTATCGGGGGTGGCCTTGCTTGCCGTGTTTGTTCTGGTGGCTTGGATATTCCGGTCGACCGATAGGGGGGATCTGACCCGGCGAGCCGCCGGGTGGTCGCTTGTCGCCATTCTCTCGGAAGCAGCCATCGGAGCGGCGATCGTACTGTTCGAATGGGTGGCTGACGACAGTTCGCTGGCGCGATTGGTGGCAGTGCCTCTCCACCTTGTCAATACGTTCCTACTACTCGCTTCATTGACCATCACCGCCTGGTGGATCGGTCACCGACCTGCGTCGGCCCCGGTCGTGCCGGCTGCGATCAAATGGGCAGGCATTGGACTGCTGGTCGTGGCCGCGACCGGGTCGGTAACTGCCCTCGCCGACACACTGTTCCCGGCTGCGTCGCTGGCGGAGGGCATCGCTCGGGATTTCGCTGGCGGAACTCTGCTGACCCAAGTACGGGTAGTCCACCCGGTGGTGGCGACGTTGATGGGCTCGTACGTGGCGTTCTTGGGGCTGACCCGGGCAGAACCGGGGGCCCGTCAGAAGATCGGCGGTGTGATGGCCGCCATTGTCGGTATACAGATCTTTGCGGGTATAGCCAACATCGTTCTGCTCACCCCGCTCTGGCTTCAGATCGTCCATCTGGCCCTTGCAGACGGGCTGTGGATCATGTTCGTGTTGTTCGCCGTCATGGTCCCTGCAAGCGACCGGCAGGTAGCTCCGGTTTAAAGGTTAAAGGGAACCCAGCGGGGGTTCCGATAATCTTGTGAGTAGTCAGGGAGAGGAAATTCAGTGAATACGTGTGAGATTTGTGGCTCTGAGCTTGATGCCGGACGTTGCCCGGTGTGCTCGGCGGGCGACGACGCCAACACCATGGCCGACGCGAAAGAGCCGGTAGTTCCTGGGGATTTGGGGTTATTCGGCGAAGCCAAGGGAGCCGACTTCTTCGGGGTGGTCACTCCGACCCTGGCTGACAATTCCGAGCCGCTCCCGACCGTTCGTCCCAAAAAGTCGAAGGCGTGGATGTACGCGGTGGGCGGCTTCGCCGCGGTTGTCATCGGCGTCGGAGTTGTCAGTGCGTCGTTCCTTGGCCTGTTCGTAGGTAACACCAATGAAACGGCAGGTTATGTGCCAGCCGACGCCCAGGGCTACTTTGTGTTCGACCTCGTCGATAGCGGCGCCGTCTTCTCCGATGGTCGGGTTCAATCGCTCATGGCCCAAATCGAGCGTGAATTCGGCGTCGAAGTGCCAGACCTCCAGGGCAGTGTTGTCGAAGAAGAGATCCTCAATGACATGGCTGATGCTCTCGGTGTCAATCAAGTCAACCTTTCGTTCCGAGATGACGTGGCCAGTTGGGCCGGACGCTACGTTGGCATGTGGTTCCGGGCCGATATCAGCGTCGACGCCCAACCAGAAGACGCAAACGGGTGCATGCTCGTTGAAGCTCGTGATGTCGGGCAGGCAGATCGAGCCCTCGAACGCATCTATGAAGAGATCAGCCAGGGTGATATCGCCATGACCCGATCCGAAGTGGACGGACTTGCCGTGTACTCATGGACCGGCGAGGTGGTCGTGAAGGCCGGTCGAATCGACGGCGTCGTGGCTCTTTGTGGCGGAGCCGGCACATTCGAGGAAGTCAAGGCTGTCCATGAGTCGGGCGTCTCGTTGGCGTCGAGCGAGTCCTTCACTCGGTTGGAGAGCGCTCTAGGTGACTGGGCAATGATGGGGTATCTCGACACCGAAAAACTCGTCCAAGATGTCATGGTTCAAGAGGGCATCGACAACGCTCCTTTCGCACGAGCTGGTCGCCTGGCCTTTGCAGCCAACCTGACGGATGCCGGGTTCACGTTTGAGAGTGTCTCGGAGCTCGGACCCGAGTTTCCGGTCATCGCCGACGGCATGCCAGCCGCCAACATTCTCCCCGGCAATGTGTACTTTGCAGCGGGCGGGCAGGATCTCGGCCAGACGATCTTGTCGCTGATCGACGCCTATCGGGGTATTCCGGAGATGCAAATCATGATCGATGAGGTTTTTGTCGAGTTTCGCCAATCGACAGGCGTCGAGCTCACAGAGGTCTTCGAATCCATGGAAGGTCCGTTCGGCGTCGCGGTCTCTGCTGACGGGATGATCGAGGAGGTGCCGATTGGTGCGGTGCTTTTCACCGAACTAACCGATCGCCGTCCAATCGATGACGTGCTCTCATTCGTCAATGAACAGGAATACCTTCTCCCGATCGAGCGGATCTCGGCGCCCTACGACGTGATGGTCTACGGCTTCGGCCTGGTCAATGGCGGAGTGGGGGTCAGCGATGATCGGCTCGTGTTCGCAATCGAGGACGACATGATCGACCGGATGGCTTCGGGACCCGTACTGTCGGATGATCAGGCCTTCCAAGAAGCAGTCGGCTTCCTACCTGACAGTGCTGGCTGGGTGGCTTACGCCGACTTTGGCAAGATCGTCGATGCCGTTCTCACCGCGATGGACGCTGACATCACGACCCAGGTCGAAGACCTGGAGTTCAAATCGGCTCTTGAGATCGCCGGCGACCGCTTCCCATACATGGTCGCAGGAGTCGAGACAGTCGATGGGCTGGTACGCCAGACCGCGATCCTCGTCTTTACCGAAGGTTCAGACCCAGGAGCCTGACCATATGGAGCGCAACGGCATCCTCGTCGTTGGTCAGGTCGAGCACGCATTGGGCGGCGGCTCTGACATCCCGGTCGGCGTTGGCAACCGCTACGCCGAGATCGGCCCACTCCAATAGGGCGATGTCGTTAGGCATGTCCCCGTAGGCGACGGTATCTCCGGTCAGGTCCAACGCTGCTACGCCGGTGGCCTTGGTGACGCCTGCCGGAGCGACCTCGTAGAACGTCGGGTTGGAGACGGTCAATACCCCGAGATCGCCGACGATGTTGGATAGTTGATCGGCCCCCGCCCGATCGACCGGGTGACTGAGTCGGATCAGCATCTTGGCGATGCCACCTTTGACGATGTCTTCGATCGTTCCGTAGAGACGTTCTGGAACGGGATGGTCGGATGCGTAGCCGTGCTCCCGACGATGTCCCACAACCGACTCAACGGCGAATGCCGCCCCTGGATCCGCCTTTTTGATACGGTGAACGATCTCGAGCGCGGCGGTGCCGTCGATCGTGCCGAACTGGGTTAGCTCCCCGGTCATCAGGTCGAGATGGAACGCTCCGTTTGCACAAATCACCGAGCGCACGTTCGGAAAGGTAGCGGCGAAAGATTTGACGAGTCGTGGCGGTCGGCCGGTGGCGAGCACCATGTTGTGCGATGACGACACCTCGTTGACGACTCGTTCGGTGAATTCCGAAACGGTGGCCTGGTTGGTGAGGAGCGTCCCGTCGAGATCTGAGACGAAGGTGGTGGTCGCCCGGGTCACGAAGAAGCGTTGAGTTGTTCGCGCAAAGTGTTCGGGAACGTCACCGGGGCTTGGCACAGGAATTGCTCGCACACATAGGCCACGGTGCCTGCGGCTTGGCGGTCAGCCAGTAGCGGGACGGTGCTGCCGTCTTTGGCGTCACGGTCGATGGCCAGAACCAGATTGGGTCGGAACCGGTTCCAGATCTCACGGGCAAGCGCATCTGCACCAGGCCCGACGATGGCGACCTCTTTGTATCCGGTCAGGACTGAATGAGTCACGGCCGCCAGATGACCCACGGCGGTTGGATAGGATTCGAGCAGCTTGCCCGAATCCTTGATCGCCTGGCGGGCCTGGTCATCGAAAAGAGGATCTCCCGTGTAATGCGACAGCCATGACAAAGCTTCGACGGCCAGGCTGGTCCCGCTCGGAAGAGGGTTGTCCATCTGGTCTTTTGGTCGGGTGATGAGCTGTTCGGCTCGGCGGTCAGTTTGAAAGAGAGAACCGTTCTCGTCAGCAAAGCGGTCACCGATCTGGTTGGTGAGATCGGCTGCAGCCTGATACCACTCGACCTCTCCGGTTGCCATATAGAGGCTGAATAGTCCGATGGCGTATCCGGCGTAGTCGTCGAGGTACCCCGGAACCGATGTTTTTCCTTTCCCCCAGGACCGCATCAACTGGCCGTCGATCACGAGGTTGTCGAGGACAAATCGGGCGTTTGCCCGGCCGGCGTCGAGGTATCTTGGCTCTTCGAGAATGGCACCGGCTTCAGCGAGGGCTCGAAGCATCAGACCGTTCCAGGCCACCACGACCTTGTCGTCGAGTCCCGGTCGAACTCGCTTTGAGCGGGCTTCCCGCAGTGCCGCCTTGGCGCGCCCGATGGATGCCTCGACCTCGTCGGGTTCGGCGGAGAAGCGCTCGGCCACCACCTCGATCGACAATGCGGCGATGAGGTGATTCGAGCCTTCGAAATTGCCACGGGCACTCACCCCGAAGTATTGACCGGCCATGCCGGCGTCCTCACCGACGATGTCCGCGAACTGGTCGGCGGAAAAGACATAGAACTTGCCTTCTTCTCCTTCTGAGTCCGCGTCCTCGGCTGAATAGAACCCGCCGTCGGGGTGGGTCAGGTCACGCAGCACGTACTCGATGGTTTCGGTGGCCGTTGTTCTGAACGATGCGGGACCGCCCAGTTGCCAGGCCCGCAAATAGAGTCGGGCAAGCTGGGCGTTGTTGTAGAGCATCTTCTCAAAGTGGGGGATGGTCCAGGTGGCATCGACGGTGTAGCGCGAAAACCCGCCACCGACGTGGTCGAAGATGCCACCG
>Ga0224496_10001738_pt1 | contig 13336 bp, 13 predicted proteins | sample SF_Jul11_sed_USG_2_FD_168127 | JGI IMG/M metagenome (GOLD analysis project Ga0224496, IMG submission 168127) | Sediment microbial communities from San Francisco Bay, California, United States - SF_Jul11_sed_USGS_8_1 | ecosystem: Environmental > Aquatic > Marine > Sediment | place: USA... | reverse complement strand
ATTGAGCAGTGCGCCACCGAGATCCAGGGACGCTGGATCGACAAGCTGGCAGGCGTCGATGTGTTCGGCGCAAGCCACTGCCGCGCCGCGTTGATCTACGCGCGCTGGGACGACTGACTCCGCCACGCCATTATTGGGAGCACCTACCCATGAAAGCCTATGTCATCGAACGCGCCGGCGGACCCGAGGTCCTGCAACTGCGCGACATCCCGTCTGTGGCCCCGAAAGCCGACGAAGTGCGCATCCGCGTGCGCGCCTTTGGCCTCAACCGCACGGAGGTCTACCGCCGCGCCGGCAAGATGGGGTCCATCACGGCGCCCGTGGTGCCCGGCATCGAAGCCGTGGGTGAAGTGCTCGAAGATCCTTCCGGCACCTTCCGCACCGGTCAGCGCGTGGCCACCGCGATGGGCGGATTGCAGTTTTCCCGCGCCGGCAGCTACGCCGAAGAGGTGACGGTGCTGCGCAGCAACGTCGTCGACCTCGACGGCACGTCCTTGTCGTGGGAGGAACTGGCGGCACTGCCCGAGAGCTACATCACGGTGTGGGGTGCGCTGGGCCGCTTGATCGACGCCGCCCCGGGCCAGACGCTGCTGGTGCGCGGCGCCAGCTCGTCGGTGGGGCAGGCGGGCGTGGCCTACGCCAAGGCGCGAGGCCTGCGCGTGGTGGCCACGACTCGATCGACGGAGAACGCCCGCCGGCTGACGGCCATCGGCGCCGACGCGGTAGTCATCGACAACTCGGAGATCGCAGCCCCGCTGCGCGCCGCTGCGCCACAAGGTATTGACATCGGACTCGAAGTCGTCGGTGCCAGCACGGTGCGCGACAGCCTCAAGGCGCTGAAGCCCTTTGGCACGGCCGTGGTGATCGGGCTTCTGGGCGGCGCACCCGTTCTGGAAAGCATGCACCTGATGAACGATCTGCCGGCAGCAACGCGTCTGTCGTTCTTCCCCAGCGGCCTGTTCGGCACCGCTGCGCTGCCTGCATCCGACGCGCCGCTGAAGTGGATTTCCGAGCAAGTCGCCAGTGGCGCGATGCCTTCACTGCGTGTTCAGACCTTCGACTTCGATGATGTTCGACGCGCACACAGCCACATCGAAAGCGACCGGGCACTCGGCAAGCTGGTGGTGATGGTCTGACCCAGGCTCTCATCACCCAAGCCGTCGTCAGACAGGAGCATTTGCCATGAATCGAGTCCTTCGGTAGGCGTCCGGCGAACCCATCTTGATTCGCCCCCCGGTGTCCCTGAAGGATCGTGTCCACTTAACTTTTTTGTGGACACGATGGCAGGCGACAAGGTGGTGGCCCGGCGGCGGTACAGCAAAGAGCTGAAGTCCGAGGTGATGGCCGAGTGCGACGCCCCGGGCGCGTCGGTGGCCAAGGTGGCGATGGCGCGCGGCATCAACGCCAACGTCGTGCACCGCTGGCGGCAACTGGCCCGCGAAGACAAGCAAGGGACTGTCGCCAAGCCACGCGAATTCGTGGCGGTGGCGATCGCACCGCAGGCGCCCGCGCAGGGACAGGCCTGCCGCGACATTGAGATTGAGTTGCGGCGCGGCGCGATGACGATGAAGGTGACCTGGCCGGTCTCGGCCGCGGCCGACTTCGCGGCCTGGACGCGAGAGCTGTTGCGGTGATCCGCGTGGATGCCGTGTGGCTTGCTGTCGAGCCGCTGGACATGCGCGCCGGCACCGAGTCGGCCTTGGCGAGGGTGGTCAAGGTCTTCGGCGCCGCCCGACCCCACCATGCCTACCTCTTCGCCAACCGTCGCGCCAACCGCATGAAGGTGCTCGTGCACGACGGCATCGGCGTGTGGCTGTCTGCGCGGCGGCTCAACAGCGGCAGGTTCGTGTGGCCCCGAGACACTGGCGCTACCGTGACGCTGAGCCGGGCGCAGTTCGACGCGCTGGTGCTCGGCCTGCCCTGGCAACGCATCGGCGAGGCAGGCGTCATCACGTTGCTGTAGCCGCGCCGCGGAATGCAATTGCCGGATATGCCGATGCGTGTTGGTACGAAGGTCGGCAAGATCACGATCCGTGATCGCCGACGAGCTCATCGCGCGGCAAGAGCGCGAGGTCGCCTTCAAGCAGGCCACCATCGACAAGCTCACGCACGAGATGGCCGTGCTCAAGCGGCTGAAGTTCGCGGCCAAGTCCGAAGCCTTCACACCCGAGCAGAAGAGCCTGGTCGAGGAGACGCTGGACACCGACCTGGCCGCGCTGGCCGCCGAGATCGAAGTCCAGCAACCCGCCAAGCCCGAGCGTGAGGATAAGCAGCAGCCCAAGCGAGCGCCGCTACCGGCGCACCTGCCGCGCCGCGAGATTAGCCACGAGCCCGAGGACACCACCTGCGGCTGTGGCCAGTCGATGAAGCGCATCGGCCAGGACGTGGCTGAGAAGTTGGACTACCAGCCCGGCGTGTTCACGGTCGAGCGGCATGTGCGCGGCAAGTGGGTGTGCGCCTGCTGCCAGACTTTGGTGCAGGCCCCTGTGGCTGCACACATCATCGACAAGGGCATCCCGACCGCCGGCCTGTTGGCCCAGGTGCTGGTGGCCAAGTACCTGGACCACCTGCCGCTGAACCGCCAGGAGGCCATCTTCGAGCGTGCAGGCCTGGCCATCGCGCGCTCCACCCTGGCGCAGTGGGTCGGTGAGTGTGGGGTGCAGTTGCAGCCGCTGGTGGACGCACTGGTGGCCGAGATGCTCAAGCAGCCCGTGCTGCACGCCGACGAGACCCCGGTGGCTATGCTCAAGCCAGCACACCTGCGGGATGGCAAGACGCACAAGGCCTACCTGTGGAGCTGCTGCGCAACCGGCTTCAACCCGATGAGGGCCGTCGTCTTCGACTTCGCCGACAGCCGCGGCGGCCAGCATATGCGCGACTTCCTGGGGCTGCCTGGCACCGAACGCCAGCCCGCCTGGAAGGGCAAGCTCGTCACCGACGACTTCAGCGGCTACAAGGCCTGCTTCGAGCTCGGCGTGACCGAGGCCGGCTGCATGGCGCACGCACGGCGCAAGTTCCACGAGCTGTGGGCCAACCACGCCAGCCCGGTCGGCGAGCAGGCGCTGAAGTTCTTCGGCAAGCTGTACGAAGTGGAACGTGAGGTCCGGGACCTGCCGGCCGACGAACGCCAAGCCATCAGACAAGACAAGAGCCTGCCGATTGCCGATGCCCTGCACCAGTGGCTGACGCAGCAGCGGCAGAAGGTGCCCGACGGATCGGCAACGGCCCGAGCGATCGACTACAGCCTAAAGCGCTGGCACGCCCTGGTGCGCTTCATCGACGACGGTGAACTGCCCATCGACAACAACTGGGTCGAAAACCAGATCCGTCCGATCGCCATTGGCAGGAACAACTGGCTGTTCGCTGGCAGCCTGCGTGCGGGCAAGCGCGCGGCTGCGGTCATGAGCCTGGTGCACTCGGCGCGGCTAAACGGCCACGACCCGTACGAGTACCTGCGCGACGTGCTCCAGCGGCTGCCCACGCAGCCGGCCAGCCGCGTCGGCGAGTTGCTGCCGCATCGCTGGCAGCAACCAACGCCGCGGCCTGATCGCCACGCCCGTCGTCAAGACGGGTTCGCCGGACGCTTACGTCCTTCGCAACCTCCTTGTCGCCACCGCGTTGATCACCTTGCTGCCGCTGTACGGAGTGACTGCAGACTGCGCCGGCACCCAGGCCAATCGCCTGCAGTTGCAGCGCTATGAATAGGCGCTCAATACATCGGACACCGAGGCTGTCATGCAGCTGTCCTCCACCGACGCGTTGATGGGCGTCCAGTTGCGGGTCTTGCCAGACCAGCGCGCAGGGTAGCGCTGCCGGGCTTGGATGTAGAGCTCATGGTCCGCAGCGAGAATGGCCTGGCCTTCGCCGGCGTGTCGCGGCGCCGGGTGGGAAGTTGGCAACGGGCCGAGCTGCGAAGCTCAGAGCCGCTAAGCGTGATGGCGATCGTCATCGCGAGCCCCGTGCCCCGCAAGCGCCGACGCGACGAGGTCGATGAATCTGACTAGGGCTCGCTGCTCCCGGTGGCGCCTCGGGTAGAGAGCGTGCAGAGCCACCGCGTCGAGCTCCGCTGAGGCGATCTCGACCAGGCGGCCGCAGGCGAGGAGATCGGCGACGACGTGGGGAGGCGTCGCCACATAGGCCTGGCCGGCTAGCACGATAGGTAGCGCCGCAGTGAAGGTGTCGAGCCTCGCGATCGCGGGCGAGCGGACGCGAAGGGGCTTCCCTTTCCAGTGCCCCGAGAGCCCGGGAGGAGGGCCCGCGATTTCGACGACGGGGGTTGAGGCGAGCCCGGTCGGTGACAGGATCTTGGCCGCCATCGCTGGCGCTGCGACCACGACAAAGGCGTTGGATGGGAGCTTCCTCGACAGGTAGGTCGAATCCGAGAGCACGCCGGCGCGGACAGCAAGATCGAAGTCCTCCTCGATCAAGCCGAGGGCTCGGTCCTTGCCACGGATCTCCACCACGACCTCCGGGAACTCCTCTCGGAAGGTGGGGAGCAGGCCGGGGAGCAAGGAGAGGCCCATCTCGACAGTGGTGGTCACGCGCAAGCGAGTCATCGGTGTCGGCGGCAGGTAGCAGGCGTCGACCGCTGAAAGGACTTCGCGCAAGCGGACCAGCGTCGGGGTCGCCTCGTCTACGAGGCGTACGCCGCGCCCGGTCCGCACGAGGATCGTCTGACCGAGATCGCTCTCCAGCTCGCTCACGCGACGGCTGACGGTGGAGGGCGGCACGCCAAGCTGCTCGCTCGCAGCCGAGAAGCTCCCGGACTCGACCGTGAGCAAGAGAGAACGGATGGCCTCAAAGTTCATCATCTATGGTCTTTGCGTCTAACGCAAAGCAGCAAGCAAGGTTCTCAGTCTATACAAAGCATCTCACCGAGACCATAGTGCTGACTATGGATCAAGACTTCTCGAAGGAGCTGCAGACATGACGAAGCCAACGATCGCTGTTTTTGGCGCCACAGGCTCCCAGGGGGGCTCGGTCGTCCGTCACCTCAAGCGCCACGGCGCGTATCGCGTGCGGGCGTTGGCCCGCCGCCCCGAGGCCTACGACGGCCCCGCGGACGAGGTGGTGCGGGCGGACCTCAATGCGGAAGACACCTTGCAAGGTGCGCTGCAGGGCGCGCACGGGGTGTTCCTCGTCACCAATTTCTGGGAAAAGGGGACCGACGAGATCCAGCAGGCCAAGGTGGCCTTGCGCGCCGCCCGGCAAGCAGGCGTCGAGCATCTCATCTGGTCCTCCCTCCCTAACGTGGATGAGATCTCTGCTGGGCGCTGGAAGGTCCCGCATTTCACCGACAAGGCGCGCATCGACGCAACGGTCCGGGAGGCGGGTTTCCCACGGTTCACAATCGTGCAGCCGCCCTTCTACTTCGAGAACCTCCTTGGCATGATGGGCCCCCAGCCTATGCAGGACGGTCGCAAGGGCTGGACACTGCCGATCGATCCGGACGCACGGGTCATCCACATGGGCGCCATCAGCGAGTTCGGGAGCCTCGTGGCCGGCGCCTTTGCGCGGCCCGAGCAGAGTGCGGGTCGGACGCTCGCGATGGCTGCGGGTCGCTACAGCTTTGCTGACGTGATCGCGGCCTACGCCGCTACCACCGGCGAGAGCCTCGGCTTTGCACGCGTCCCGCACGAGGCCTTCTCCGGCTTCTTTCCGGGTGCGGAAGAGATCAGCCAGATGCTTGGTTACTTCGAGGACCACACCTACATGGGGCCGGACTCCGAGAACCGCCTTGCCGAGGCGCGGAGCGTCGCGCTGACCCCCTTCACGCCGCTTGAAGAGTGGCTCTCATCCGCGCTGTCGAGCGATCCTGCCAACCGGCAGGACTGAAATGGACATCCAAGGCATCAACCACGTGGGCATCCGCGTTCGCGACCTCGCCACGACGCGCCGCTTCTACGAGCAGCTCGGCTTCGAATTCGTCGTCGGGCCCATCGGCCCGGAGCCGGTCGCCATCATGCGTCACCCCGGCGGGGTGGTACTCAACTTCATCTTGAACGCCACCGACGAACTGCCCACCGCCAACGTGCTCATGGACCGCGAGGAGAAGCCCACCGGCTACACGCACATTGCCCTCGAGGTACCCGACCTCAGCGCTGCTCGCGAGGAGTTGGACCGCCTCGGCATCCCACTGAGCGGTGGGCCCATCGATGCCGGCGACGCCGGCTTTCTCTTCATCCGCGATCCGGACCTGAACACCGTGGAGATCAACCAGCCCCAGTCACCGGGGGGCTTCAGGCGCAGCGGGCACTGATGAAGTCATGAACACCGAAGCCCACAGCGACACTGCCTCTGTCTTCAGCCACCGTACTCGGGGACGACGCCATGGCCCGATCAACCGCCTGATATCGCCTGGCGATCTGGGGAGGATCCTCAAGCCCTTCGACGAAGATGTGGGCCTCGATGCGCTCCTCGGTCTTGTGGAAGATCGGCCGGATCGCCAGGTCGTGCTTGACTTCCTTGAAGGCCTGCTCGACTTCGGTGAGCTGGATGTAGAACGTCCACAGCGCGTCGGGCTGCTGCGCCGTGAGGTTGGTGCGCAGCAGGTAGCGACCGTCCTTCTTTGAATAGCATCACCCGAAGGTGTAGCCCAGGAAGTCAAACCGCTCCCGCGGTATCTCGCACAGATGGGTCTTCTCCTCGCTCACCGTCAACTTCAGCCGCTCCATGATCCGGCGCATCGCGGCCATCGCCTCAGGCGCCCCGCGTTTGCAGCAAATCACGAAGTCGTCCGCATAGTTGACGATGTGAGCCGACCATCTCTGCTCACACCCCAGTCGCCTCCACCCCTCGACAAACCGTCGCATGTACAGGTTCGATAAGAGGGGCGAGATCGGTGCTCCCTGAGGAGTGCCTCGCTTGCTGTCCCGGTTGGCCCGACTCCGTGTCGTGCTCCCTTTGCCGTCGTCCTCTTCGACCGGCGCCACCAGCCACGCCTTGATCAGGCGCAGGATGTGTCGATCGACAATACGACGCGCCACGCTTTGCAGCAATTCCGCATGGGGAATGCTATCGAAATAGCCGCTCAAATCCGCGTCTATCACCTGCGTGTGGCCCGTGTTCAGCAAGCTGTGGACCGCCCGAATTGCGTCGTGTGCCTAGTGCGCGTGTCGCTTGGCGACTTCCTGCCCCATGCCGCGTGGAACTGGCACGCCCACCACATCGCAGCAACCGAGCCGATGGCCTGGATCGACGGCCTGGACATACCCTTCGCGTACTTCACCGAGGGGTAACTCCGCTTCTGCGGCACGCCGATCCGCGAAGCATTGCGCGATCACCGCATGCAAGTGGAGAGTTCTCCGCGATGGAGCTCTACAGCGTCTTCCGCAGCGGCACATCGCAGCGCCTCGACATGACGCCGCGATGATGAGTAGTGTCCGGTTCGTTTGAAATCGGAGGGCCGCTTTGCGATGCTCGCGGGTTCGAACGGTTCGGGTGACGCATCAATGTGGGAAAGATGCTGTCCGCGAAGTTCATGGAATTCGTGCCGTAGAAGACCTTCGGACGAGTCATTGAGCGGCACAACGGCGATGCTCGACCAAGCCCCAAACTGTTCCACTTGGGGCTGAAGGCGCCGATGGTTCACTCGACATCGGTCGGCGCGTTGACTCTGCGCGACTGCGCATCCATCGCGCATTGGCTCAGTGGCTGATCGCGCAGACCACATTCGTCCTTACTTGGCAGCGATCTGGTCGGTGACTTCCTTGTACAGACCTTCACCGACGCTGGGGACAAACATCTTCCACACAGGCTGGACCCTTTCGCGCATGCGGGCGTGTTCGGCATCGCTCACGTCGTTGACGATGAGGCCTTTGGATGCCATAGCCGCTTGGGCCGACTTGGCCTGGTCGCGCGCCACACCGCGCTGGAAGGCGCGTGCCTCGATGGCGGCGTCCTTCAAGACCTTGCGATCACCTTCCGAGAGCTTGTCCCAGAACTTCTTCGACACCAGCGGGATGAAGGCACCGTAGCTGTGGCGGGTCAGCGAGAGGTACTTCTGCACTTCGTTGAGCTTGAGCGCGGCGATCACGGCCGTGGGCGTGCCCTGGCCATCGACAGTGCGCGTCTCAAGTGCGGTGTAGAGCTCGGGTATCGCCAGCGGCACCGGGTTGGCCCCCAAGGCCTTGATGGTCTCCTGCGAAATCTTGGCCTGCACAGAGCGGAACTTCAGGCCCTCGAAATCCTCCGCCTTGTTGATGGGGTGCTTGCTGTTGGTGGCGTTGAAGAAGCCGTTCTCCCAGTACGCAAGGCCGACCAAGCCCTTGTCGGGGAGCGTGGCCAGCAGCTTGTCACCCACTGGGCCGTCGAGCACCTTTTCGGCCTGCTGCACGTTGGCGAACAGGAACGGGAAGTCGAGAATTTCGTATTCCTTGACCATGCCGGTAAGAGTGGTGGTTTGCGGCACTGTGAATTCGATGGTGCCGCCCTGCAAGGCTGAGGTGACCTGCACGTCGTTGCCCAAAGCGCCGGCGTAGAAGCCCTTGATCTTGATCTTGCCGCCGCTCTTGGCTTCCACCAGTTCGATGAACTTGGCCACGCCCTGGCCCTGGTGCGACTTCTCGGGGAGTGTCACCGCAAATTTCGCTGTGACCTGGGCTACCGCGGCGAGCGGGGACGCCAGCGCCAAGCTGCCGGCAAGTGCCAGCGCCATCAGTTTGAACCGAGCTTTCATGGGGTTGTCTCCTGGGTTGAAAAACAAAAACTAGCGCCACCAGCCAGCCGGCACCATCACGAGGGCGGGCCACAGCACCAGTGCTATCAGCACGGCCATTTCGGCCAGCAAGAAGGGCAGGACGCCACGCGCCGCCTGGCCCAGCGTCACCTTGCCAATCGAGCTGACCACGTTGAGCACCACGCCTACGGGGGGCGTGATCATGCCGAGCGAACAGTTGATGATGAAGATGACGCCGAAGTACACCGGGTCAATCCCCGCCTGCTGCGCGATGGGCAGGAATACCGGCGTGAAGATGAGCACGATGGGGATGAAGTCCAGCACCATGCCGGCGAGAAAGATGACCAGCATCATGGCGGCCGTCAGCGCCAGCGGGTGCTCGCCCAGCAGCCCCAGCCAGCCCCCCACCTGGCCCGGCACGTCGGCAATGGTCACCATGTACGAGGCCACCATGGCGAAGCTGGCAAGCAGCAGCACCACGGCGGTGGTGCGCGCCGTCACCAGCAGGCAGTGGTACATGGCGGGAAGTGTCAGTTCGCGGTAAATCACCGCTCCCACAAGAAGCGCGTACACGGCAGCAACCACGGCCGCTTCGGTGGGCGTGAAGATGCCGAACTTCAGGCCGCCGATGATGATCACCGGCAGCATCAGCGCCCAGAAACCCTTGCCCAGCAACGCGAGGCGTTCGGCCCAGGGCTTGCGTGGAGCCACCTGCACGTTGGTGCGCCGCGACACCAGCCACCAGGCAACGACCAGAGCACCGCCCATCATCACGCCCGGCACAATGCCCGCAAGAAACAGCCGCGTGATGGACACGTTGGCCACCACGCCAAAGAGCAGGAAGCCAATGGAGGGTGGAATGACCGGCGCGATGATGCCGCCAGCCGCCATCAGGCCGCAGGCGCGCGCCGGGTCGTAGCCTGCCTGGCGCATCATGGGTACGAGGATGGCAGCGAGAGCCGCTGTATCCGCCACGGCCGAGCCCGAGAGACTGGCCAGCAGGATGGCAGCGAAAATCGCCACGTAGCCGAGCCCGCCGCGCAGGTGGCCGACGAAGGCGCCTGCCATTTCCACGATGCGGCGAGAAAGGCCGCCGGCGTTCATGAATTCACCCGCAAGGATGAAGAAAGGCACGGCCATGAGCACGAAGTTGTCGGCCCCGCCGATGGCGTTTTGCACGACGATTTGCGAGTCGAACTGGCCCATCTGGAACATCACGGCCACGCCGGAGAACAGCAGCGCAAACGCAATCGGCATGCCCAGCCCGATGAGCAGCAGCAGCACTGCCAGAAAGATGAAGGCGCTCACCGCGGTTCCCCCTTCTTCTCGCCGGCCGCCACCTCGGGAATCTTCTCCAAGATGCGATCGCCAAGATCCTTCGTCAGTTCAGGCGCGCGCGGATCGCGCAGCGTTCGCCAGATGTTGTTGGCAACGGCCAGCGCCACGCCGCCGCCAAACACGATGGCCACTCCGTACAGCCAGCCGTAGGAAATGCCCAGTACCGGATAGCTGTTGCCGAGGTTGATTTCGGTCTGCTTCCAGCCGCCCACCAGGAACATGCCGCAGGCCCAGAGCATCAGACCACCGGTGAGCACCACCAGAAACTTGCGGCTGGCCAGCGGCAAGCGCTCCACCAGCGCGTCAAAGCCGATGTGCACACGCTGCACCGACGCCAGGATGGCGCCCAGGAAGATCAGCCAGACGAAGAGCAGGCGCGAAAGTTCTTCCGACACTGCAATGCCCGAGTCGAATGCATAGCGCAGCACCACGTTGCCAAACACCAGTACCGCCATCATCGCCAGGCAGGCGACGATGACGATTTCCAGCGCACGCGTGCTGGTGCGTCCCAAACGGTTTCCCATGGCCTTGTCTCCTTGCCGCCCGCGCGCAGCGGGCGCGGCTTACTTGGTGGCGTGGCTGCCGTCGTGCATCCAATTGGCCAGGCGGTGAAATTTCTCGACCTTCATGCGTTGTCTCCAGCGGGTACTTCGTGCCAACATCCAGAAGGCCGTCATCGCTGCAGCGAGGACACGGCACGCTGCGGGCAGGTCGCAGGCCGCGCTCGGGGCGCCTTGCGATGTAGTGAATTACAAGCTCTATCGATATATAACTCAAACGCTTTATTCTTCTGCTTTCACAAGGAAGCCCAATAAATGGCGACCTACGGCAACGGCGCGCGCTGGTGGCTTCGAACAGCCTACGTCGGTTGTCGTTGATGCTATTCAGCGTTGCCGGGCTGGCGACCACCGATCGCACCCAGCTTTCAGGACAAGATGTGCAGACAACCACCGGCCGTATCGTCGGGGCGAGGTTGCGCAAAGGAGATGAGCTTGATGCCGCTGCGCTCTCGCCAGTTCGGCCGCCAGGTGGTGCGGGTTGCCGGCGCCCGGCACCGCTGTACGGCAGCATCATCTTTCAGTGGTCTGCGCCTGCGCCGACGCTGTAGCGGCCCGGCCCGAACGCCACCAGCAAGAGCATGCCGCCCATGATCGAGACGTTCTTCAGGAACTGGATCTGCTGTGCCGACACCTGCTCGGGTGGAACGGACCAGAAAGGATGAAAGATGACCGAGGTGGGGATCAGCCAGAGGAAGAAGATCAGGGCCACCCAGCGCGACTTCCACCCCGACAAGATGAGCAACCCGCCCACCACCTCGAGCGCCACGGTCAGGCCGGCCAGGACCGCCGGCATTGGCAGCCCCTTGCTCGCGATGTAGCCGGTCACGCCGGCAAAACCCGCAATCTTGCCGTAGCCAGATATCACGAAGATCAGCGCCAGAAGAACTCGGCCAACCAATGCGGCCAGGTTCTGCTTCGATTCGAAGGTTGTAGTCATTTGCTTCTCCAGGTTGTCAAGGGTTCAAGTTGGGGCAGCCGGCAGCACCTGCGCTGGCCACCTCTGCGAAGCCGATGCGAACCGCACCGGGCTTGGTTGGCTGGCCTCATCGCATGGTGCCGCTCTCGATCTCGCGCAGGTGCGCGTGCGCATCGTCGGGGCTCTCGTAGATATGGGGCGCCACCGAGCGCTGCTCGAGCGCGTCGCCCAGCTTGGCGCGCAGGAACGTGCCTGTGGTGTAGCGCGTCACGCCCCGATAGAAGCGCTCGTTCAGGCCCTGCACCATTTCGGAGTACGCATCGAGCACGTCGGGCAAGAGCGTGAAGTTGTCGTAGTTGACGATCGCGATCACGCGCTTGCCCAGCCCGCCCAGGTGCGATTCGACCTGGGCCTGGATCGCCGCCACGTCGGCGCGGCTGTTCACCGCCAAGCCCCCGAAGTCGATGAAGAACAGGTTCTGGAGCGTGTCGTAGCGGAAGCGGCGTTCCAACGGAACCGCCAGCAGTTGGCGGCGCAGCTGCATCGGCTGGTCGCGGAAGATGCGCTCATCCATCAGCTTCGGCTCGCCGCGAATGATCGGCTCGAAGTCCATCTTTGAGAGGATGTCGCGTGCCACGTCAATGCCGGGCGCGACCTCGCTGAGTTCCAGTCCCTGAGGTGTCAGCGTGAACACGCAACGCTCGGTGATGTACAGCACCCGCTGGCCGCGCGCGGCCGCGTGCGCGCCGCTGAACGTGCGGTGCTCGACCTCGCGCACGAACTTGGCGACCGCACCGTCCTCGACGATGCGCAGCTGGCCACCCTCGACATTCAGGGTCAGACGGCCGGCATTGAAGCTGCCGACGAACACCGCTTTCTTGGCGTTCTGACTGATGTTGATGAAGCCGCCCGCGCCGGCGAGTTTCGGGCCGAACTTGCTGACGTTGAGGTTGCCTTGCGCGTCCGCTTGCGCGAGACCAAGAAACGTGATGTCAAGCCCGCCGCCATCGTAGAAGTCGAATTGGTAGGGCTGGTCGATGATCGCCTGGGTATTGACGGCGGCGCCGAAGTTCAGCCCGCCGGCCGGGATGCCGCCGATCACACCGGGCTCGGCGGTCAGCGTGATCAGGTCGGTGACCTGTTCTTCTGCGGCCACGCTGGCAACGCCCTCGGGCATGCCGATGCCCAGGTTCACCACCGCGTTGGGCCGCAGCTCCAGCGCTGCGCGGCGCGCGATGATCTTGCGTGCGCTCATGGGCATCGCCTCGACCGCGCTCGCCGGCACGCGGATCTCGGCACTGAACGCGGCGCTGTATTTTTCGGAGAAGGTCTGCCAGTGGTTCTCGGGATGGGCGACGACGACGCAATCGACCAGCACGCCAGGAACCTTGACCTGCCTCGGGTTCAGCGTGTGGTGGTCGGCGACGCGCTCGACCTGCGCCAGCACGATGCCGCCCGAGTTGCGCACCGCCATCGCGATCGCGAGCGCTTCGAGCGTCAGCGCCTCCTTCTCCATCGTCAGGTTGCCGTCGGGGTCGGCGGTGGTGGCGCGGATGATGCCGACGTTGATCGGGAAGGTCTTGTAGAACAGGTATTCCTTGCCGCCAACGGTCATCAGCTCGACCAGCTCTTCGGTGGTGCGGCTGTTCAGCTTGCCGCCGCCCTGGCGTGGATCGACGAAGGTGCCCATGCCGACGCTCGAGAGGTGGCCGGGCCGGCCGGCCGCAATGTCGCGGAACAGATGGCTGATCACGCCCTGCGGCAGGTTGTAGGCCTCGATCTGGCCATTGAACGCCAGCGCTTGCAGCTTGGGTACCAGCCCCCAATGGCCGCCGATGACGCGCT
>Ga0224496_10001736_pt1 | contig 13345 bp, 9 predicted proteins | sample SF_Jul11_sed_USG_2_FD_168127 | JGI IMG/M metagenome (GOLD analysis project Ga0224496, IMG submission 168127) | Sediment microbial communities from San Francisco Bay, California, United States - SF_Jul11_sed_USGS_8_1 | ecosystem: Environmental > Aquatic > Marine > Sediment | place: USA... | reverse complement strand
CTTGGGCCTGTTCTTGAAGGAGGGCGAGGCAATTTCGTGGGTCTTCGACTAAGGTGCCTTCCATTTTCCAGTAGTGAAAATATTGTTCTAATAATTGACGATTGGTGGGATGATCATCTACTGCACACACACGGAGGCGTTCCAGAGCCACTGGTGTTTGGGAGGGGGAGGCTGTCCAGGTCAGTTGTTTGGGAAAACGACCGGTAAACCAGAAGGTACTCCCACCTTCCAAGCGATTTTCAACCCCGATCTCCCCGTTCATTTGTTGTACCAATTGTTTGCAAATGGCGAGACCTAAACCGGTTCCACCATATCGTCTGGTTGTCGAGCTGTCAGCCTGAGAAAATGGTTGAAAGAGTTTTGGCAAAATATCTGGGGGGATGCCTTCTCCCGTATCATGAATGTCCACACGAATCATCACGTGGTCTGGCGTTTCCTTCACAGACGAAATTTTCACGATGATTTCACCTTTTGAGGTAAACTTAATGGCATTCCCCGTAAGATTTATGAGTATCTGCCGCAAACGTCCTGGATCTCCTTGTAGTGCTGTCGGAACATTGGCGTTCACCAAGCCCACCAATTCGAGTCCCTTTTTTCCTGCGGCTTCAGCCAATAACTCGAGCGACTCTTCTAATGTGGTACGAAGATCAAATGGGATCTGTTCGAATTCTAATTTTCCGGCTTCAACTTTTGAAAAATCAAGAATATCATTGATGATTTTGAGCAAGCCTTCCCCAGAAGACCGAACGGTTTGAGCGAATTCTCGTTGTTGAGAGGTAAGACTTGTATCTAGGAGGATGCCAGTCATGCCAATTACGCCATTCATCGGCGTCCGGATTTCGTGACTCATGGTGGCCAGAAACTCTGATTTAAGTTTCACAGCCTCCAGTGCCTGATCTCGTGCCTTAGCGAGTTCCCGGTTAGTGTGTTCAAGTTGTTGGGCATATAATGCAAATTTCCGATCTATGAGAGAAGTGAGTAATGTAAGGCCCAGGATCATAAATGTGCTCAGGATAATGGCCGTTTCGCTTATTTTTGAGATATCAAGGGACCACAAAGGAATTCCCTCGATTCCTGTAATTGTGGTGAAGCGGGCGCCAGCCATTGCGGTGTAATGGAGCCCCGTTATGGCTACACCCATTAAAAGGGCTGCCCCCAATTTGTTCCAAGACCAGAATTGGTACGTAGTAGAACTAAAAGTGACAAACAATCGGAGGGCCACGAGAGCAACGGAGATGGCGATCACAATCGATAAAATGAGGTAGGTGTTTTCGTGATAAATATTTGCTTGAAGCCTCATGGCAGCCATACCGGTGTAATGCATAACCCCGATTCCCCCACCCATAAATAGACTTCCAATGACCCAGTTTCTTTTTGTCACTGGTTGTTGCGACATTAAGAATAGGCCAATGGCAGAGCCTATCACGGCAGCCATGTAAGAAATGATCACGGTGGGAATGTGGTAATAAATTTGAATGGGTAATTGAAACGCGAGCATGCCGATAAAATGCATCGCCCAGATTCCCGTCCCCATGGCGAGAGAACCTCCCGCCAACCACCAGGTGTGAATACGTCCCATGCCAAGACAGATGCGGCTGCTGAGGTCAAGTGCGGTATAGGAGGCGAAAATGGCAATTAGAATCGATGCCCCTACAAGGAAAAGTTGATAGGTTCCGATTAATTCAATGGGAGCAGAGATCGCCAACATTAATGCTTATTCTCCATGGTCGCATCGCTCATGTTCTGACGATGGTCATTTATTTAGTCCCATCCATCCCACTAATATTACAAGCAAACCTATTACTCCTTATGCTTCACTTCTCAATTTTTAATGTTGGCGGGGAGCCATTTGGTGAAGATTTCGGCAAGGCTATCCGGTCGAATAGGTTTGGCTAAATAGTCATCCATACCAGCCTGCAAGCATTTTTCACGATCTTCAGGCATGGCGTTGGCGGTCATAGCCACAATAGGAATTCGAGAAAGGTGAGGAGTAAGTAGTGAGGAGTGAAAAGTATAAGAAGTCCCAACTTCTTGCCCCTTACCCCTTACTCCTAACTCCTTATTTTTTACTTCCAACCTTTCACTTTCTGTCTTTCGGATCGCGCGGGTGGCGTCATATCCATCCATGACGGGCATCTGGCAATCCATAAAAACTAAACCGTAGGGAATGGTTGCACAGGCCTCGACGGCTTCTTGACCGTTCGCCACGACGTCGACCTTATAGCCGAGACGTTCGATCATCAACATCGCTAATTGTTGATTCACATGATGGTCATCGACGACCAAAATTCGAGGGCTTCCAGTTTTTGGGGTTTCCAACGCGGAAAAACGGGTGACGACTGGTGTCTCAGGGTGATGAAGACGTCCAGGCTCAAGGCCCATGACCGTTTCCAACGTGTGTTTAAGAACGTTCTGGCGAATCGGTTTCGTCAGATAGCCTGAAAAGCCTGCGGCTTTGGCTTCTTGGGCATCTCCACGTTTGCCAAGGGACGATAAAAGAATCAGGCGAATATCTGCTAGCTGAGGATTGGCTTTGATCTCTCGAGCAAAGGTCAGCCCATTCATCCCGGGCATTTCCATATCCACAATCGCGATCTGAAAAGCCTTCCCTTCTTCTTGTGCTCGTTGAATGCGATAGAATGCGTCCAGGGGAGTCGCTGCCGTGGTCACCTCCATGCCCCACTCTTTGGCATATTCTTCCAACAGCTGGCGATTGACCGGATGATCATCGAGACAACAGATGCGTCGTCCCTCTAACTCGGTATTCGGGAGAATCGAGGCCGGACGAGATTGCTTGATAAAGCGGGCCGTAAACCAAAAGGTACTGCCTTGCCCCACTTGACTGTCAATGCCAATCGTTCCCCCCATGCGCTCAACTAACTTTTGACAAATTGCCAGTCCGAGTCCGGTCCCACCAAATTGACGAGTGGTCGAGCTGTCGGCTTGTTGGAAGGGTTGAAAAAGACGCGTTTGGGCGAGAGGGTCGATGCCAATGCCCGTATCGGTTATCGCTACTCGAATGGTGGCGGTTTCTGAGGTTTCCGAGACCAGCGTTGTCCTTACGGTCACCGAGCCTTTCTTCGTAAATTTGAGGGCATTGCTGATCAAATTCAACAGGACCTGTCGAAAGCGACCGGGATCGCCTCGCAGGGCCGTGGGGACCTGCGAAGCCACAGAACCGACGAGCTCCAGGTTGGCACTTCCAGCTTTTTCAGCTAAGAGGTCTAAGGTATCTTCCATCGCGACGCGGAGATCAAAATTAATGGTTTCAAAGTCCAGTTTGCCGGCTTCGATTTTTGAAAAATCTAGAATATCATTGATGATGGTCAGGAGGGCTTCACCAGAATGGCGGACGGTTTCGGCAAACTGGTGTTGTTGAGACGTCAATTCGGTATCTAATAACAGACCGGTCATGCCGATAATGCCGTTCATCGGTGTGCGAATTTCGTGACTCATGGTCGCTAAAAACTCGCTTTTAGCTTGAGCCGCCTGTTCCGCCGTCTCCTTAGCTTGCCTCAACGACTGTTCAGCCAGTTGTCTCTGGGTAATGTCTCTGAAGAGGCCGTAAAAAAAGTAGGTGTCACCTTGAACGATGGGAATAATGGAAATCTCAACGGGGAATTCGTTCCCGTCACGGTGGAGGGCCGTCAGTTCAAGACGTTTATTCGTGATGGCTCCAGATCTCGTTTGGGTAAATCGTATCAGTCCATGTCGGTGAGCAGCATGAAATTGAGGGGGAATAATCAGGTCGACAAGGCTTTTACCAATGACTTGTTCGAATGACCAGCCGAATATCTCAGAGGCTTGCGGGTTCCACGTCAGAATTTTCCCTTCTGCATTGATGCTGATGATGGCATCTAAGGCATGATCAATCAGATTTTGCGTCTGCTTTTCCATGTCCTTAAGACGCAGTTCACTGGTTTGCCTGAGATTGTCATACAGTTGCTGCATCTCTTTGGATGAGAGCGCGAGTGACCGTTCCAGAAGTTCTCGCCCCTGGTCGGCTTCGGTATAGGCATTGCTGATGCGCTCCAGCAGTTGATTCCACTTCTCGGGAGAAGGCGGAACCGTGAGGTCGGCTGATCCTAGGCGCTTAATTTGCCGTTTGAGCAGAGGGTGCATAGGTCGTTAGCGTTCAGAAATTGTCGTCAAGGTCATCGTTTGGTTATGAAGTTCACACCGTCCTTTGGCGTGAGGGGACAGTTCCCCATAGGAATAAAACCCAATTTGTTGGGTCCCTTGGGGGAATGCGTCTAAGGTGGCTTCGATTTCTTCTTCAGCACGTTCGCCTAGAACAAGGCGTCGTCCGACACATGTAATGGCGATGGCTAGGGTATTCTGTGGATTATCAGATTTGGTCAAGAAGGCAGCCTCGCATGCCCCATTAATAAGCCGATCAAAATTTCCGCGCATCAATTGTACTAAAGAGTTTTGAGGAATATTCCCTGCAAACGTCATTGATTGCTTGGTTTCATCTACAGCCAGGATGGTTCGCACGAGATAGTCATCATCCCGTCCGTCTTGTTTTAAAGCTAAGGGGAAAAGCAATGCGGTGGCCGGGAGTCCACTGGCTCGGTCGCCTAGGTACTCTTTGTAGAGCTCGAGTGCCGGCCTGCCGTCCAACTCATACAGAACGTTGCCTTCTGATCGTGTGACACGACGTTCGGGTCCTAAATAATCCCAGCCTCCCTTTGACCCATGTCCTAGTCGAATGTGATCGCCATAAAATCCGACGGCAGTGACCACGCCTCCAATTGGAACATTGTTCCGGATGACCCAGGTTTGTTTGAAGCGATCTCCGTCTCCAGCGAGCCCTCCGGTAATCACCACCGATTCCGGGAGCACGGCATTCATGCCACGAATGAGTTCGCTCCCATTGACCTGGAGTCCATCAGAAAGCACTAAGATTCCTCGAAGGTCGTGGCGCAAGAGGTCGTTGGCTAATTGTTGGCCAACTTGAAAGGATTGCGAGGGATCGGGAATCGCCACGGTGGCTGTGTGGACAGTGGTCCACTCAAACTGCAGAATTCCTCCCACCAGGCAATCGTCTTTAATCTCACTACCAAATACTTCTCCTGAGGTGGAGCAGCCAATCACGGGAATGCCGGAAAATGTGCGACAGACTTCTTGCACGCGTTCAGGTGAATCGAGAAAGCTTGAGGCGCCAAACAAGATGACCAGGGATTTTTCAGGGTCCTGGACAAAATCCGGTCGAGTAATTGATGGACTGGAGTTATCAAGACAAAATGTTTGAACCTGCATAAACCCTCCTTGTTCTTACTGGTCTGTCGAAAAAATGAGGTGATGACGGAGACATCCAATGGTTCACTATATGGCTCGTCAGGATAAAACTATAACTTTTTCGGTCAATTCAGGAGCAATCTTAAAGGGACTTTGTATTGAATGAAGCAATGGAAGATCCCACCTGCCCGTATCCAGAATGGGCGAACCATTCCAGTGAATTAGGGTTCGGGTGAGGAGAGAGAGGAGGGTGGCTCCGTCGAGGTCTGTTGGGTTACCCGTGCGAACAGTTTTTTCCGGGTAGAGAAGAAGGCGGGCTGGTCTTCTGAGAGTTCGAGAAATTTCCCATAATATTGATTGGCCAATCGATCATTGCCAAGTCGTTCGTAGGCATAGCCCATATTGAGATGAATGTGGGGAAGGTCGGCTTCTAGGGATTCTGCCTGCCGCAGTTCATGGATCGCCAGCTGAAAGTCTCCTCGTTGTTGAGCCACAAGGGCTCGTTGAATCCAAAGCTGTGGAATTTTGTCATTTCTCGCTAACCCACTGAGAAAAAATTGATCGGCCTGTTCCATATCGCCCTTACCGAGCAGTGCAGTGCCCATCCAAAACCAGGGTTCCCACTTCACGGGTGGGTCATGAAACAGGGGAGACAGTAATGCCACGGCACCTTCGTACTCTCCTGATCGGATCAATTGTTGCGCATGATGTAATCGGTTGGCTTGCGTGGGTTGTACGGGAGTTGCTGTTTGAATGCCGGGATTTGTCGATTCTCGTCGCGCTTCCAGTGCGGCCAGGGTTATTGGCTTATGGGCAGAATCTGGGCCAGGCCTGCTGATGTTGACGAAGTCTTCGGTCTCAATGATTTCTTCTTCTAGTGACATGGCGATCAAATCGGGAGCTTCAGTTTCATCTGTTTGGTCGACAACGCTCCTGTCTGTGTCTGGAAATTCAGTTGTTGCAGTTGGGAGTGTCATGGCTCTCATGGTGGACGTTGGTTCTTCTGAAACGGATAGGGGGGGAATCAACGACTTCTCTTTTTCCCTGGCGGGTTGGTCTATCGTACGAGAACGGCCTTGTTGTTCCTGTGAGGCGGTGGACGCCATCGCGTTCGTTGGTGAAGGGTCGGTCGTTTCCACCTCGGCTTGTGAGGGCGTTGGGACTTCATCAGGAGGTGATGGAGAAATTGTGGCACTGCCGGTGTTCAAATTTGTCGATGTCTGTGGTTGTCCATCATTGGTCGGAGCCAGAGAACTTGGTGAAATTATGGCTTCCGGGACCGCAGTGACACGGGTTTCCGGCGATGGATGAACGAAAACCGGATCCTCCAAGAGATCCGGACCATCGGGTATCAACCGATGCTCATTGATGCGAGCTAGGGTGTTGGTTGCTAGCCCAAAGTCCAAATGCCCACCAATCCAAAATGCCGCAAAAGCCAGACCGCCTAGTGTGATGGTCATTCCCACCATCACGATCAAAAATCTGAATGGTGAATCTTTTCGATGTCGTCCAGACCCTTCGCCCTTATTAAAGACCGGCCGTGAACTCATGTCAGGCTTGGACGTTGGTGGGGGCTCTTCAGATTGCGTCTGGAGTCGCTTTAAGGCGTCGGCAATGATGCTCATCGTTTTAGCTTAGTAAAAAGTAAGGAGTGAATAGTGAGTAGTAAAGGAGCATTTTTACTTTTATTTTTCACCTTACACCTTACTATTTACTTCAAAAATTCCTGGGCGGCCTTCCAGATGAGCCAATGCCCGATGACGGGATTCTTTCTGGCAAAGGCTCCGAGCAAGGCACGGTCGCACAGTTGATTGATTCGTCGGGGTACTCCTCCTGATAGCCAATAGATGAGCCAGGGTACGCCGGTTTGGAATTGCACGCGATCTCCCTGCTGGACCTTTTGAATGCGATGGTGAATATAATCGCGAGTTTCCCGGAATCCGAAGGGCTGCAGGCGATAGCGCACGCTAATCCGTTGCCGCAATGGACGAAAGCATCGAGCGGCGAGTTTCTGCTCAAGTTCAGGCTGGCCGACCAACAATAAGCACATCAGTTTGTCTTTTTCAGTATCTAAATTCGACAACAGACGGAGGCCTTCCAGAACTTTTCCGCTTAAACGGTGGGCTTCATCGACTAACACCACCACCCGTTCCCCGCCTTCAGCCAAACGCAATAAAAGTTTGGGGAGTTCTCGCTGTAAGGCTCCCAATGACCGATCTTCGGGGAGCGTTCCTGTGAGATCTTCGTAGATAGAGGCGAGTAAGTCGCCATATGACTGGTCGGGATTGAGTAAATAGGCAAAACGAACTCCCTCCGGTGGATGTCGGAGCAGATGGCGGCACAACAGGGTTTTTCCTAATCCCACTTCTCCGGTCAACATCGTAAATCCGCCGCTGGCGATTCCAAAGTGGAGGTGATTCAAGGCTTCCATATGGTGACTGCCCGGGAAAAAGAAGTCGGTATCGGGTGTGAGCCGAAAGGGCGGTTCGGTTAACCCTAAATCGTGATAACAGAGGCTTAAATCAAGCGTGGTCATAAGGAGGAGTTCACAATCTTTGGAGAAATAAAGATGACTAATTCACTTTTGGTTTTGACCGTATAGGTGCCCGTAAATAATCTTCCCAACAATGGGATGTCGCCCAAAATGGGAACTTTCCGTTGGGTGTCAGAGAATTCTTCTTGGATCAGCCCTCCAATGATAATCATCTCACCATCTTTGAGGCGGACGAGTCCGGAAGATTGTTTGACATCCAAGACAGGAGCCGTGGCTGTCTCAAGAGGTGACGTGGCGATTTCCCGTAACCGAGAAATAATGGGTGTCACATCCAACATGATCCACCCGTCTTCAGAGATCTGTGGAGTGACGGATAAGACCAGGCCTACGGTGACCGAGCGAGCTTGTTCGGTCACGATATTGGGACTTCCAGCTGTTCCTTGGGAAATTGTAGAGGTGAAGAAGGGTTGATCCGTGGCCACTTTGATGAGGGCTGGTTGATTGTTCATGGTCACGACCCGTGGCTGGGAAATAACCTTGATTTCGCCTTGTTCTTGGAGAGCTTTTAATACGCCGTCAAAGCTTCCATCGGCAAAGGAAATCGTGGTGGTTGCAGCTTTCGCAATAAACCCGCCAAAGGGCGCAGTGATAATATTTGCGAGACCAATATTTCCCGAGGTGCCATAAAAATTGATTTTGCTCCAATCGATACCCAGACTGTAATTATCATTCAAATTGACTTCATAGATTCGGGCTTCAATCTGGACTTGCCGATGTAAGGCTTGATGAACAGATTTCAAGAAGTCTTCAATTTCATCGACTCGTTGATACCAATCCGTTACCTGAATAGTACCTGAAAGACGATTGATGACTAGACGTCCATCTTTTGACATGAGGGTTTGAATTTGCTTTTCCAATTCTTCCCAAAACTTGATTTCATCTTGTTGGTTGACGGTGATTTGTCCAGTTTCCTGTGATCCTCCCCCTCCTGTGGAACCGGAATTCATTTGTGCCCGGTTTTGTCCGGTGCCTCCTCGAATCAGCCGGATGTAATCAACATTGAGGCTACGGGTTTTGAACTTTCGGACCTGGATGAGGTTGTCGTGGTGTTCCCAATAAAACCCATGAGCCTCCAATATAGCTGACATGGCCTGCTCTAAAGGTAGGTCGTGAAAGTCGACGGTCACGGTTCCTGTAATTTCAGGCCCGGCAACAATATTTAGTTTATTGCTTCGAGCGAAAAGCGCCAGGGCATCGACCAGCGGAAGTTCATGTGCCCGAAGAGAATACAGCGGCCCTAATGTTGGCGGAAGAGATGAGGCGTCGTTTTGGAGGTCGCTACTGAGTACCATCCGGTCTTCTAAGGAAAATGTGCCATAGGAATTCTTGAGTGCTGCTTGGATCGCATGTGGACTAGCTATGGAGTCTTTTCCGAGATTGGTTGGTAAGGATGTGGAGCTGACCTCATTTTCAGATTCGGTCGTTGCACAACTCAGCAGGGTGGAAAAGCCAACAATCATGACCATGAACATCATGGAGGAAGAGTGGGGGGGTGGAACACGAAAAAGAGGGGCGTTCTCTTTCGGCTCTGCCTGTATTGAATGTTGGGGTTGAAGCTGATTCATGGTTTTCTATTGGTTATGAGGATATCGAGTTAGTGGTAAAGGTTAAAAATTTCTTCTTCCCCTGGCGCTGGATCCAGACGCCTTTGAGTTGAATGGAGACGATCTGATATCCCTCAATCGATTCTCCTTCGTACACGACCTGGCGATTAATGACTGCACTGCGTTGTTGTGCCTCGATGGCGACAGCCTTCAGTATCAAATTATTAAACGGGGATCCTGGTGATCTAGGATTTGAAGCTGCAGCCGTCGAGGATGATGGTGAGGAGGGTTTCGACCATTTTACGACGGACATAGGTGCGAACGGATCTCGAATTGGATGATCAATCCATTGAATGGCGATTTCATCATGGGCTCTTGGGGTAGAGGGCAAGGGTGTCGATGTCGACACCGTTTGAACAGGGGTGGAGGCCACGGAAACTGGAAACGTAGAATCCATCGTCGATTCGACGATGTTGTGATACACGGCCAATCCCGCAAAGATGCACAGGCCCACCACGACGATTGGACTTTTTAAAGCTCGACGGAATCGATTGTCTTCATCCATAACGATAATCCAACGGTTAATTGAGTGGCTTTTTCTCCGTCACCGATGACCGTGACTTCTTGAATGTCAACCCGCGGTCCTAACTGTTCGAGGGTTTGTAAGAATTGCAGGTATGATCTATAGGCGCTCTCTGTTCCGCGTGGTGACATGTGAATTTCTATGGGGATCACGGTGAGATCCTCGACCGGAGCTGGAGTTTGTTTGGCCGTCAGAATGCGGTAGTGTATCTGGAGATTCCATTGATTCCCTTGGCGTTGAAGTTCTTGGGCCCATTGTGCGAGATGCGTAAAATTTTGAATTAATAATTGATCAGCATGTTGGAAATCAGTTTCAAGAGTTTCGGGGTTTGCCTCAAGGTATTGCGAACGCAATTGCGCAACTTGTCGATTGAGGTTGATGGTGGCGTTGATCTGATCTTGGGTAGCTTGAATGGTCAACAATCTGTTGGCGCTCACCCACACGATTAACGTAATGCTGCCGATCAGTCCGAGCACCATGCCGATGGTTTTGATTAGTTCACGATCCGGCCTGAGGATCTTCTGAAAGCCACTCATGTCATATGACCTTTCAGGGTAAATCGGTAACGTGATTCGGCGGCCTGTTGGGGCGAGGAGGTGGTGGTCTGTGTCAGAAGTTGATCGCGCCAACCTGGCTGAACCGTCAAATGGTACGGCCCATTTTCCAGTTCCCCAGTTAAATTTTCTAATAACGAAAGGCTCTCAGATAAATTGGTGATGATGCTCCCAGTGAGTTCCACCTCCCACGTGGTATTCCGGCGGATGATTGAAGCTTTATGAAGAATCGTCTGTTGGGGAAGGATCGTCCCGAGATAGCCAAGAAAAGGTCCTTCAATGGAGGGTGAGTGGGAACTGGTGACCGTTTGAATCCATTGCCGTTTGGTCTGTAGGGCCACTAATTGACCCTGCCACTGCTGTTGATCTTGCTGAAGGGACTGAACCTGTTGGGTGAGGGCTTGGACGCCATCCTTATTTTTAGCAAAATAGCCTTCAAGTATTCCCGTGGTGCCCACCCCCAAAAGAATTAATCCGCCTACCCCCGCGGCGACAAAATTCGTTACCAGGTTTTGTAACGGGGCGCGAAGAACGTGTGGCGGCGTAAAATTTGTATCATGATTGATGGGAAGTGTTGCGGTTACCCAAAGCCAAAATTTCCAATCTGGATGCACAGGAAAAGGTAAGATTGGGGTAGAAACATGGGGTTGAATTTCTGCTGGGGTCAACTGCTCTTCTTTACCTAAAAACCAAATTTGCGGAATCGTCAGATTGGTTTGCTGAATGAGGTACATGATGGTCCGATTGACTTCTGTGCCGACACGCTCTCCTAAAGGGACCCAATCGTGCGCTGGTGCGAGGTGGCGGGTCATCATGGGGGTTCCATCGTCACCCCCGGCGACAAACATGATCTTTCCTTCTAGCATGCTGATGAGAATAGTGGCGTTACCAGGTTCAACCGGTAAGCTTTTGACTTGGCTTTCTGAAAGGGCTGATAGTGGGGCAAGCTGTCGAAGTTGTAAGCCTAACTCCTCACACATTCGAATGATTTCATCGAGAAAGCTTTGTGGCCAAATCTCAAGATAGATATTTTGTTTGCCACGACCTTGTATGCCAAGGTGATAGCGCCAAGCTGCCGGCTCATCCCAGGTTTTTTCTTGTTGCACTTTGCGTTCAAGAATAGGAAGCAGATCGGTCAGTTCCATAGCTGGGAATTGAAGTGTCCGGCTGATAAATCGTGGGTCTTCTACTAAAAGAGAAAGGTAGATGCCCGAAAATTGCGTCTGGTGGATGGCATCGGCAATCGCTTGGCGAAGAGCTTCGGGTTTCAAGATAACCCCAGGCTTTTCCCAGCTCCGATGAATGGAATCGTTGATGATGGACATGGCTTTGAAACGACCATTCACCAAGCTGATACTTAACACCGTCAGTCGTTTGTGGAGAAACGGGTGTTGAAATTTATCCGCAAGGTTCATGATGGTTGGGCGGAAATATTTCTTTAAAGAGGTCGTAGTGAATGGTACAGCCATGATCTGATTACTTTCCTATGGGGCGTAACAGCCGCTGCTAATCACCCGCCATTGCGAGCCACCGGGGCAATCGGGATCAAATTGATAGCCGGCTTCGGCCGTCAGCGAGAATTGGGTTTCGGCCGTTGAAAAGGTATTGGCTTCATCCAGTGCGACCGGTGTGCCAGTTATGTGATAACGGATGTGTGCAGCCAAGGTGCCTCCACCGGAATTGGTGGCGGTTCCATCAACGGTATAACTGCCTCCAGCTCCATCGGCAGACAGGCTTAACAGTTGGAACAGATGTCCTAGATGTCCACGGTGGATCTTAAGATCCGGCGTCCCGGTTTCGTCGGTATTCCACCAGTTTTCAAATTGAGTGTCATTATTTATTGTGGGGTTAACATTTTCCGTTAAATCGGTAATGAGTAAAACCCGGGAATCAGCCAGCGTCGTGGGATCTAACCCCGCCACGTTTGTATAGCCACTGATATTCGGTTGCACGAAGTAATAACGTAAAAAGCCGTTGGCGTTATTCGTGAGTTGTCCAGAGGAGACCGGCACGTAGTCCGGACTGAGGACAGCCAGATTTGCTGGAAACGAACGGGTTTGTCGCAGGTATAATTCAATGCCTTGAGAAATATTTGCCAATTGTTGATCCTCGGCATCTCGCCGTGCGCTCCGCAGTTGATTGATGACGTTGGGGGTAATAAAACTGGCAAGAATCGCCAAAATGGCTAAGACACCAATGAGTTCCACCAGCGTGAAACCAGAAGAGAGCGTGAGGCGCGAAGCGTGAGGGGTGAGGGGAGCAAGATCTGGTTTGACTAGTATGATTGCCCTGCGCGCTATAGCCTTCCCGCTTTTTCTGTTACGCCTGCCTAACATGCTCTTTTGGCTTTCTGTGCCGCTTGCGTTCGTGGGCACCCACATTTGTCTTCCCTAGCAAACTTGCCGGGTATACCTCTCCTTCATCTGTCGGAAATTGCAGAGCCAATCTTAATTGCGGGAAGTAAATGGTAAGGAGTAAAAAGTGAAAAGCCAGAAGGTAAATGGACATCTTCATGTTGTCATCTTTGCGGTATTCAGCGGGGATCCCTCTCACTTTTGTCATACTGCATGTTTGTGGCAGGCATCCATCTGAAGAAATCTCAGGCGGATCTCCGAGTAACAATGTCGGGGATGACTGAGCGTGAGATGGGAAGATGTGAGGGGTCAGGCGTGCGACGAAAAAAGGGAACAGGAAAAAGTGCGAAGCAAATTCCAACCGGTGAAACGTCAGGCGTCAGACGTAAAACGATTCGGAAATTGTTCTTCTTACCCTTCACAATTCTTCATCCTACTTTTAACTGCTTATTGTTCCCTCCTTACTGACTACTCGTTAGAAGGCGATCTGGACGTTGTCTACATAAAACAAGCGC
>Ga0224496_10001734_pt1 | contig 13366 bp, 10 predicted proteins | sample SF_Jul11_sed_USG_2_FD_168127 | JGI IMG/M metagenome (GOLD analysis project Ga0224496, IMG submission 168127) | Sediment microbial communities from San Francisco Bay, California, United States - SF_Jul11_sed_USGS_8_1 | ecosystem: Environmental > Aquatic > Marine > Sediment | place: USA... | reverse complement strand
TCGGCGAAAATCCGTCGGCAATGATTTTTCGCAAAAACACCAGGCTGACCGCCGCATATGCCAACATCAGGACAATGAACGACGAATAGACGGTCTGTCCGATTATTTTCTGGACCAGGAACGCGGGGGCATGGAGCAGAATTGCCAACGGCGGATTGACCTCGAAAAAATCCCGCTCATAAGTACCGCCGTCAAGCATGCGCTCGGCGGCGACCAGCAGCCAGACACTGTCATGGTTGGGCAGAACATACAGCAACTGCAAGATGGCGGCGGCAACAAATACCGCCAGCACCATGGTTTCCGCCATAAAATCGCCACGAGAACGAAGGGAGGTAATCGCGGAGATGATAACTCTGCTCATAAACGTCTTTCGCCGGTTGTGCGTCGGAAATCCCGACCGCCGAATTATCGTCGCCCAACCGTTGAGATAGCATTAAATCCGCGCAAACCCCATGGAAACTGATATTGCCAACGCCGCAGGAACCGAAGAAATACGATAAACAATACGATCAGCAAGCCCGAAACACTTATCGCCGCCCCGGCCAATTCATGCAGCGACCAGCCCAACGCCAATTCAAGGCGATACCGCCCGGGCGGAGCGATCAGTTCGATAAGACCGGCCGGACCGGCCGGGGCAATTGTCACGGCACCTCCGCCACCCGCTATCCTGGCCTGCCAGCCGGGATAATAAAACTGTCGTACGACCAATTTCGTTTCGGCCGACAGATCGACATCAAGGACGATATCCCGCGCCTTCCACCTGGTGACGCTGGCCCGGCCGTTATCTGCATCCAGACCGATTCTGGAGATCGACTTCAGGTGCCGCCATATCTCGCTTTGAGGAAGCGTCGCGGACGCCGGCAGATATTCACTGGCGTCGTGCCCCATCGATATGACATCTTGAAACCTTTCCTGATACTCCGCGCTCTGCGACATTTTCCATTGGCCGACAAAGTGCACGGCGCCAAAGCCGCCGGACACTATCAACAGAACCGCCGCCAAGCTGGAGATCAATACGAACTTCTTGTTTTCACCTACAGGGACGTCGCGCATTGCCACAACAAAGGTAATAGCAACCGCGAAATCTAGGACGACGGCCACGCGCCACGGAAATTGCACCTTGTACAGAAAAGGAAGCAGCTCCCACAAAAACCGGGAGACCGGCGTCATCAAATACCAGGCCCCGGCGGCAAAGAGCAGCCACACAAACAACGAGGCGCGCTCCTTTGCCTCATGTTGACGGAAGGCGACAAGCCAGACCCCGCAGAATACCAAGGTGGAGAACAAGAGTGCCAGGAAAAGGCCATCGCCAAACTGTGGATTGGGCGCGGCAACCCCGTCCAGAAAAAACCACTGGTGATACTGGTACTCTGGAACCCACCACTGACTGGCCGTAATGTAACCCTGCGATAATACAGCGGGAACAAGATAAATGCCGGCGAGCGCCATTCCCAGAAGAACACCGGAGAGAAAAACGTAAAACTGGGCCGGTGACCTGTTCTGATATGCGAGAAATCCCGCATATAACGGAAGAAACATCGAAAACAGCAATGCCGACGGCAAATGAGACAAAATCAGGCAGGCATAGGAAAAGGCGAACCCAATAACGGAAAAGCGGTCACCCGCCATCTTCCTGGTGAAATACAGAATAAGAGGTATCCAGATATACGCGGCGATCTCGCCAATCGCCTGCCGGATCAGGAGATCGACGGCAAAATGATATGGCATAAACACGTAAAGCAGAGAGCCGATCGTCGATGCCAGCGGCGCGGCATACTGCCGGGCGAAGACGTAAAAGGCAAGCCCGGACATCGCCATAATCAGCCATCCCGTGATACCCAGCACGATATTGATTTCACAACCCGGGCAAAATAGAACGACCGGCGCCATCAGATAGAACGGCAACGGCCCATAAAAGAAAAATACCGGACTCCCGGCCCCCTCATTCATATCAACCAGCCAGCGCGGATATAACTCGCCGTCCCAGAACTGTCCGATAAACCCATTGGCCCAAGAAATATTCAGGGCAAGGCTATGCCCGGTCTGAACACCCAGCAGGATAAAGGGCATGCAAACGACGGTTATCACCGCGAGAACGGCCAACGGGTATAGATGTCTGTTTTTATGGGTCAAAAGAGAACTCCACTTGAACGCAGGCATGCATCATAAGCTTACGACGATGTGCTATCTAACCGTGTGGAGTGTGGCAGATGATAGTTACCTTAAGGTTAAGAAAACGCTCTCGTAGATTGTCCATCAACGCACCATATATACTTTAGGATAAATATATAAGGCCTGAAAGAAGGTGGAATTCAAGCGGCAATAAAAAGGCAAGCCATTGATATTATGTATATTTAAATAAAGCAGGTCAATCTTTTCGACGAGTAACTCGATAACATAGATCGTCCGCGACAGCAGACGCGGAAGGACATTGACCGAGACAACCGCTGGGCGATCTCCCGGACAGGCCATAGCTCTGTTGTGATGGCGGCCATTGATATGAGTGATTTTCGACACCCGAATAATCCGCCACCCTCGGCGGGAAAGCGGTTCCTGGCATCAGATCATTTCGCAGGGAACTGGAGCGGGCGAAGGGGATCGAACCCTCGACATTCAGCTTGGGAAGCTGACGCTCTACCACTGAGCTACGCCCGCGCTCCGTCATCCTTATATGGCACTCTTGCCCGCGCTTCAAGCGGCGGGACGACAAGAAGCGCCCGGTATCGATTTATCCGAAATACCGCAAGCTAATCCGGCCCGCGTTCGGCGTGGAGATCGGATTCTCGATCTGATCCTCGTGGATCATGATGTAACCATCAGCACACAGCCATTACGCGACAACACCCCCTTCAGGATGCGCGCCTGACAGCCAGAAAATCTCGCAGACTCGGCGCCCAGACGGCAACCGCCAGCGCCAGACCCGCAACCTCGGCATAGGGAAACAACGGGAACAACAAGCCGACAGCCGCAACAATGAAACCGACACGCCGTAATTGCGATATTTCGCCGACCAGGAACTCGGTTTTCTGGATCCCCATCGCCAGCACGGTGTAACCCGCAAGATACCGTACCGCCGCATAGGCGATCTCGCCGGGTTCTCCAATCAACAGCAGTTCCGGCACATAAACGAAACTGAACGGAACCAGCACCAGCGTCGCGCCGAATTTCAGTGCCGCGAAGCCGGTTTTCATCGGGTCCGCGCCGGCGATCGCCGCGCCCGCGAAGGCGGAAACGCAAACCGGCGGCGTCACGTTCGACAAGCACGCCGCATAAAACACCACCAGATGCGCCGCCACTTCATCCACCCCCAGATGAATCAGCGCCGGCGCCGCCACCACGGCCAGGATGATGTAGGATCCCGTCGTGCTGCTGCCCATGCCGATGACGATTGAGATGATGGTCACGAGAACGACCGTCAGGAACAGCTGACCACCGGCGAACTCCACCAGAACGGCGGAGAATTTAAGGCCGAGTCCGGCCAGGATGACGCCGCCGATGATGATCCCCAGGCTACCGATCGCGGCCCCGGCCGAAGTGTTGTTATGCCCTCCGCCGACCAGCCCGTGGAAGATCGCCTTCGGTCCCATGCGCGTATCCTTGCGCAACCAGGACAGCGCCAGGGTCGAGACGGTGCCGTAGAACGCGCCATAATTCGCGGAATAACCCATGAAAAGCAGGGCGATAACGACGATCAGCGGGACGAAGAAGAACCAGCCGCGGCGCAGTACGTCGCCGACCCGGGGTATTTCCTTGTCGGGCAGCCCCTTCAGGCCCGTCCGCATGGCCTCCAGATCGACCATCAATAGAATGAAGGTGAAGAACAGCACGGCCGGAATCACGTTCATCATGGCGATGCTCAGATAATCGCGCTCGGTCAGCGTCGCCAGAATGAACACGCCGGCGCCCATGATCGGCGGCATGATCTGGCCGCCGGTCGATGCGATCGCCTCGATGGCGCCGGCATGATGCGGCTTGAAACCGATGCGTTTCATCATCGGGATGGTGAAGGCGCCCGACGCCACCACATTGGCAACCGACGAGCCCGAGATTGAGCCGAACAGGGCCGAGCTCAACGTTGCGATCTTTGCCGGCCCGCCGCGCCAGCGCCCGGTCAGCGCCGTCGCCAACTCCATGAAGAAGGTACCGGCGCCGCTGCGCTCCAGGAACGCCCCGAAAATCATGAAGGGGAAGACGAAGGTCGCGAAGGTCGCGGTGACCACGCCGAAAATCGCCTCCTGTGTCGAGAAGCTGAATTCCAGGATACGCTCGACCGGCATACCCGGATGGCTGAGCTTGCCAGGCAGGTAGGGCCCGAAATAAAGCTGCGCCAGAAACAGGATCGCGATGATCGGAATGGCCGGGCCGAGCACCCGGCGGCTGGTTTCCAGAATCACCACGATGGCGACGGCTGCCATGGTGAGATCCCACTGGTTCGGATCGCTGACCCGGAACATGGCATAGGGCACATACTGATCCATCCAGTATGTGATGCAGGCGATCGCCGCGCCGATGAAGACAAAATCGATGATACTTGGCCGGTGGGTCGGCGCGCCGCGCCTGGCCGGAAAAATCAGGAAGACCAGGATCGAGGTAAACAGCAGATAGAAGCCGCGATTGGTCTCGGTCGAAACCAGGCCGAACCCCGAGGTATAGAGATACCAGAGCGAAAAGCCCGCCGCGGTCAGGCTGTAGATCACGGCAAAATGGCCGGACAGGGTCCGTCCCTTGCTTTTTATGTCAGGAAACCAGCTCTCGCCCGTCATCGGCATTCACCCGGATCATTCGGAAATCAGACAAAAAACCAGCCGCCGCGGCCGACGCCGCGGCGGCTGAAACCCTCAAGGAATGTTATTCCTTCCAAAGGCCCATTTTCTTGTAATAGGCCTCCGCCCCCGGATGCATCGGCACCCCAAGGGAAAGGAAGTTCTTCGTGTCGGGTTCCATCTGGCCCCAGGCCTTATGGCCCGCCGCCAGCTGTTTCTTGATCTCGGGCTGATAGACCAGATCGAGAATATCCTCGACCGCCTTGGCCGAAACACGCTCATGCGCCACCCAGTAGACCGTCAGATAGGGCAGGTCGACATCCGGCACGCCGGTATAGGTGGTCGAGGGCATGGTGTTGGGCACATAGAACGGATACTGGCCGGTGATCGCCTTCATTTCGTCCGCGCTGTAGGGCAACACCACCGCGCCCTTGGTCTCGGCAAGCTCCTTGACCGCGGCCGCCGGGGCCGAGGACTGGCAAAGCGCATCGATCTGACCGTTGGCCAGGGCGCGACCTGCATCGGCGAAGGTCATCATGCTGGGCTCGATCTTGTCCAGCATGCCGGTCGCCCGCATGATATTCGAACAGTTGAAGACCGTGCCCGATCCCGGCGGGCCGAGCGCTACTTTCTTGCCGTCGAGGTCGGAAATTTTGGTGATGCCGCTACCCGGCAGGGTCACGAAATAGGTGGGGCCCTTATAGGCCTTGGCCACGCCGCGCATCATGGTGCCTTTTTCGCCGTTCTCGAAGGGACCTTCCGGCTTCTGGGCCATATAGACATGGGCGCCGTAGACAATGCCCATATCCAGTTCGCCCTTGATGATACGCTTGGCGTTCTCGGTGGAACCGCCCGTGGTCACCTGGGTGATGTTATATTGCGGCAGTTTCTCGGAAATGATCGTACCGGCCGAACCGACCATGTAATACATCACCCCGCCGGGGTTGGAACCGCCCCAGGCGATATCCTCTTTTGCCACGGCGCTGGCCGGCTGGATCAGTGCCAGGCCGAGCAACGTCGCGGAAGCCAATGTCAAATTTCGCATATTTTCCTCCCTGCAGTTATTGAGTCACGCCCGATCGCATCGAAATCCACGATCCGGCAACCGTCAGACAATTAGGGTAAGGAAAGCCGCGCAACAGGATTTTCGGCCAGGCAATTGCCCATGCCGTCATCTTATACATATTGCCACGCCGATCCGCCGCTGATCGCGGTTTTGCATTAACGGCGGCCCCTGCCCGTTATCCGGCCACTGCATTATTGTACACAATAACCGAATCTCGCGAGTCAATGGCAACCGGCGGTCGATGTCAACCGCCTTGTCGGCATTTACGGCAGTCTGAATCAGGCGCCGGCCTTGCGCGCCCATGCGGGTTTCGCCGGACGGCCCGGCCTTATAAGGCCTTCCACCCCGTCCAGCGCTCCGGGAACCAGTTCGACAGCTTGAAACCGGGGAAGTTCCACCCAGCCGGGCAAGCGCAGAGATTCCGCCTTTTCCCGGCTGAAGCCGAAGGGTTCGTAATATTTCGGATCGCCGACCACCAGAACGCTGGGCCAACCCTGCGCCCTTGCCTCGGCCATGCCGTGCCGCACCATGGCGCGGCCCATGCCCTGGCCGGACAATTCCGGCAGTACCGCAAGCGGCCCCAACAGCAGGGCCTGTTCATGATTGGGCAGCGTTACCGGCCAGAAGCGCAACGTGGCGACGACATCGCCGTCGCGTTCGATGACAAAAGAAAGGCTGGGCACCGCCGGGGCGGCCTCGCGCAGCCGGTAAACGGTCTTGCCATGCCGATCATGACCAAAGGTAAGGTCGAGCAGCCGTTCGATGGCGGGCCCGTGTTTCGGCCCCTGAGGAATGATTTTCATATTGGCGTTCTCGCGACTGTAAGTTTTTCCTGCCGTCGCGGCTCGCCCGATTGGATACATTATTCAGTTCGGCGCGACCCGGGAGACGACATGACGAAAGTTTTCCGCCCGGCATTCCGGGCGGTGCGTTCCTTGTCGTCGGTCTCGTCGCAAATGCATCATGGGATAATCGCCATAATCCTGAACCACCAATGCGCTATATCATGTCAGCCTGGGTCGCGCCAGCCAAAAGCATGGCGTACATACGGCTCGATCACAGATTCGTCAGTTCGGGTTTCCCCGGCTGACAGGGCATGACGATACCGCTAGTTTTGACCCGACAACAGGAACACTGAATTTAAAGGAACCATGAATATGCGTTGGACGGCAGGGCTGGTTGCAGTCTTTCTTTTCACCCTCGCGACGCCCGCCGTGGCCCAGCAGGAACTGGACTGGGGGCAGGTAACGCAGAAGGCCCGTGGGCAGGAAGTGTTCTGGAACGCCTGGGGCGGCGACGAACGGATCAACGCCTACATCGCCTGGGTGGGAAAGCGCGTCAAAGCCGAATACGGCGTAACACTGCGCCATGTGAAGCTGGCCGACACGGCCGAAGCCGTGCGCAAGGTGCTGGCGGAAAAGACCGCTGGCCGGAACGAAGGCGGCACGATCGACCTGATCTGGATCAACGGCGAAAACTTCAAGGCGATGAAGGATCAGGACCTGCTGTTCGGCCCCTTCGCCGAGCAATTGCCGAACTTCCGCTATGTGGATGTCGAGAACAAACCGACCACGCGGCTGGATTTCACCGTGCCGACCGACGGGCTGGAAGCGCCCTGGGGCATGGCCAAGCTGAACTTCATCCATGACAGCGCCGTCGTGACGACCCCGCCGCGCGGCATATCCGGTTTCCTGGAACATGCGAAAGCCAATCCGGGCCGCGTCGCCTATCCCGCGCCGCCCGACTTCATCGGCACCACTTTCCTGAAGCAGGCGCTGTATGAACTGGCGACGGACCCGGCCGTCCTGCAACAACCGCCCGGCGACAATTTCGATGCGGTGACCCGGCCGCTGTGGGCCTGGCTTGACGCGTTGACGCCGCATCTGTGGCGATCGGGCAAGGACTATCCGAAGAATGGCCCCGCGCTGATCCAGCTGCTCGACGACAGCGAGGTCGACTTCGCAATCTCGTTTTATCCAGCCGAGGCGTCCTCGGCGATCGCCGACGGCAAACTGCCGAAGACCGCCCGAACCTTCGTGCTGGACCGCGGCACCATCGGCAACACCCATTTCGTCGCCATTCCCTACAACGCCAATGCCCGCGAAGGCGCCATGGTCGTCGCCGATTTCCTGATGTCGCCGGAAGCCCAGGCCCGCAAGGAAAACCCGGAACATTGGGGCGACAACACGGTGCTGGCAATGGGCAAGCTGGACGCCGCCGGACGCAAGCTGTTCGACGAGTTGCCGCGTGGCGCGGCCACCCTGGCCCCCGACGAGCTGGGCCCGACCCTTCCCGAACCGCATCCCGGCTGGATGACGCGGATCGAGGAACAATGGCTGTCGCGCTACGGGTCGTGATGACGGTCGCATTTACAATCGTTCCGAAATCGAGCTGTCAGCAGTCAGCGAGAGGCCGCGCGCCAGAAGCTGATGGCTGACGGCCGATGGCTTACTGATATGCTACGCTGGTTTCCCGCGCTGACGCTGGTGCTGTTCCTGGGGCCGGTGGCGGCGGGACTGGTCGGCACCTGGGCGCCTGCCTTCGGATTTCTGCCGTCGCTGGGCGGTCACGGGCTGACGCTGGAACCCTGGCGGCAGCTTTTCGCGCAACCGGGGCTGGGAACGTCCCTGGCCCTGACGCTCGGCACCGGCTTCGCCGCCACCCTGATCTCGCTCGGCATCGTTCTGGGATTTCTCGCATCCTGCCACGGCATGCGGCCGGTTGTCGTCGTACGCAAGCTGCTGGCGCCATTGCTGGCGGTGCCCCATGTGGCGGTCGCGGTCGGTTTCGCCTTCCTGGCGTCGCCCAGCGGCTGGGCCGCGCGGCTGGTATCGCCCTGGGCAACCGGTTGGGACCGGCCGCCCGACATCGCCTCGGTGCCCGATCCCATCGGCATCGCGCTGGTCTGCGGGCTGGTGCTGAAGGAGACGCCTTTCCTGCTGTTGATTACGTTGGGGGCGCTGGGCCAGACGACCGCCGACCGTACGCTCGCCGTCGCCCGATCGCTGGGATACGGGCCGGCCACGGCCTGGCTGAAAACGGTGTTGCCGCTGATCTGGCCACAGATTCGCCTGCCCGTCTTTGCCGTGCTGGCCTTTTCCCTGTCGGTGGTGGATATGGCGCTGATTCTGGCGCCCGGCACGCCGCCGCCGCTGGCGCCGCGCATATTGCGCTGGTTCAACGATCCGGAACTGTCCAACCAGTTCCTGGCGGCGGCCGGCGCCAGCCTGCAATTCCTGCTGGTCGCCGGCTCTATCGCGCTGTTGTATGGCGGCGAACGCCTGGTTGCCATGCTTGGCCGGCGCTGGATCGCAGCGGGCGGGCGGGGACATTCCGGGCGGATCGCCCGACGCGCCGGCATGATGGCCATGCTGCTGATGTTTGCCACCGGCCTTGCCGGAATCCTGGGCATGGCGATCTGGTCGCTGGCGCGGCGATGGCGTTGGCCGGATGCCCTGCCCTCTGCCTGGACCACGGAAAACTGGTCCCGCCAGGCCGATGCGCTGATCTGGCCAGGCTGGACGACCGTGACCGTCGCCGTCGCCGCCGCGCTGATCGCCATCGCGTTGGTGCTGGGCTGCCTGGAGAACGAGCAACGCAACGGCGTGGCGCCAGGCTCGCGCGTTTTGTGGCTGATCTATGCGCCCCTGCTGGCGCCGCAGATCGGTTTCCTGTTCGGCGTGCAGGTGCTGTTCGTGTCGGCCGGGCTGGACGGCGAATGGGCGGCGCTGGTCTGGGGCCATCTGTTGTTCGTGCTGCCCTATGTCTTTCTGGCCCTTGCCGATCCCTGGCGACGCCTGGACGAACGCTATTCCCGGGGCGCCCGCGCCCTTGGCGCCTCGCCCAACCGGGTATTCTGGCGCATCAAGCTGCCGATGCTGTTGCGACCCGTTCTGTTTGCCCTGGCGGTCGGTTTCGCGGTCAGCGTCGGCGAATATCTGCCGACGGTCTTCACCGGCGGTGGCCGCTTCGCCACCCTGACGACCGAAGCCGTCAGCCTGGCATCGGGCGGTGACCGGCGCGTTATCGGCGTATACGGCTTTCTGCAGGCGCTACTGCCCTGGGCGGGTTTCATGCTGGCGATCGGGCTGCCGGCATGGTTCTATCGCGACCGGCGCGGCATGAAGGTATTTGCGACATGACGGCGGATGGAACCCTGCTGCTGAAGGATGTCACGATCAGGCTTGGCGACAAGACCCTGATCGATGGGCTGTCGCTTGCCGTGCCACCCGGCAAGATCGTCACCGTCATGGGGCCCAGCGGATCGGGAAAGTCGACATTGCTGTCATGGGTCTGCGGGTCGGCCATCCCGGCCTTCGCCATTGATGGCGGGCTGAAACTGGACGGTCTGGATATTTCGCATCTGCCGTTGGAGGCACGCCGCGTCGGCATCCTGTTCCAGGACGATTTGCTGTTCCCCCATCTTTCGGTGGCCGGCAATCTGGCCTTTGGAATTCCGCGCGGCGTCAGCCCCGGCGAGCGCGCCAAACGGGTCGCCGAGGCGCTGGCCGAGGCGGAAATGCCAGGCTTCGAGGATCGCGATCCGGCCACCCTGTCGGGCGGACAGCGCGCGCGCATCGCGCTGATGCGAACCCTTCTGGCCGAGCCCAAGGCCTTGCTGCTGGACGAACCCTTTTCCCGGCTGGATGCCGCGCTGCGCGACCGGATCCGCCGTTTCACCTTCGATCATGCGATGGAACGCGGCCTGCCCACATTGCTGGTAACCCACGATCCGGACGACGCCGCGGCCGCGGGCGGACCGATTATCGAGATAGATATCGCGCCATGCTGAGCTACCGCCACGGCTTCCATGCGGGAAACTGGGCCGACGTCCAGAAGCATACGGCGCTGGCGCTACTGCTCGGCCATCTGCGGCGCAAGGACAAGCCGTTCTGCGTCCTCGACGCCTTCGCCGGTGACGGCATTTATGATCTTTCCGCGCCCGAGGCGCTGAAGACCGGCGAATTTCAGGAGGGCATCGCCAGGATATGGCAGCGCCAGGACGCACCCGCCGGCGCCGACTGGTATCTCGACCAGGTACGGGCGCTGAACCCGGACAACGCGCTGTCGCGCTATCCCGGATCGCCCGCGCTGGCCCGGGCCGCGCTAAGGGACACCGACCGGCTGATCCTGGGGGAACTGCATCCGGCGTCGCACCAGACCCTGAAGGGCTGGGCGGCGAGGGATCGGCGAATTGCGCTGCACCGGCGCGATGCCCTTGAATTCCTCGACGCCCTGATTCCCCCGCCAGTCCGGCGCGGGCTGGTGCTTGTCGATCCGGCCTACGAGGTCAAGGACGAGTATGAAACCTTGCCCCGCGCCCTGGCCCGGGCCCTGGCCAAATGGCGCGAAGGCATTTACGCCGTCTGGTACCCGGTACTGTCCGCCGGCCGTCACCTGACGATGATCGAGGCCCTGGCGCGGCTCCCCGCGCAAGCCGGCATCCTGCGCGCGGAAATCGCCCCGCCCCGCCCACCTGCCACCGGCATGCAAGGGGCAGGCATGATCATCGTCAACCCGCCCTGGCAGTTCGCCGAGGACATGACGGTGGCCGGCGACTGGATCGCCGGCGCCCTTTGGGATGGACCGACGAACTGCCACGCCGTTAGCTGGCTTGCCGACCCCCTGGACTGACCTGCTCCCCAAAGGCGCGCCCGCCGCGCAACGGCATGGATGCGACATTCCGCCGCTCACTTATCCGTAATATTAGATGTTTCTGATATTGAATTCACATGCCATGGCACGTATATTGAATACAAGAATACAGCGTCGCCTGGATTTGTTCAGGCGGCCAGTCATACAAACTGATTTAGGAAATAACCGACTATGAGCATCGACCGGATTGTCATGGCGTTCGCCGGCATCGTTATCCTGGCGAGTCTGACCCTCAGCCAATATCACTCGGTAAACTGGCTGTTCCTGACGGGTTTCGTTGGTCTGAATCTGCTGCAGGCTTCGTTTACCCGGTTCTGCCCGCTGGCGGTAATTCTGAAAAAGCTGGGCAAGCGGCCGGGAGTCGCTTTCGAATAGGCGCAAGGATTTCTCTCATAGGCACGCCCTCCTCCCTTTTCCTCCCGGCGTGTTTATGTCAACTCAGGGGGCGGCTGCAAAGCCGCCCCCTTTTGTATTCTGGGGCAATTACGACATTCGGGGAATCGGGAAGCCGCCCTTGATTGTCCATTCGCCGGGAAGCGCGAACTTGCCACTATTTTCCTGGGCCAAGGTAAAGCCCCGACAGCTGATCTTGCCGGTACCCTGGTAGGTTCCCGTCAAAATATCGGTGATGCGTCCCGAGCTTATTCGCAGAATGATTCCCTCCAGCTTGAGCGCGAGTTCAATATCGATCGCCAGTTCCGCGACAAGCTTTTCGTCGAGATAGAGTTGCAGCTTCGGCGCATGTTTCGACCCGATTTTGTGCTTCGCCAGGGAAACCTGCGAAATTTCATCGGGCGGATGTTTGTCGGGGTCCAGATATTCCTGTAACTCCTGGAGCTTTGCCCAGCCCCCACAGAAGATGTCGGCGAGGCCGACGTCGAGCGCTTCACTGAAGGCCTTGTTCAAGTCGTCCCTGATCAGCCCCGGCAAATCCTTGAATTCGGACGCGATGCCGGCCCGTTCGCTGTCGGTGATGCGATCGTATATCCCTTCGCCCGGCTCGGCGTTTATAAAGAATTCGGCAATGCTTGTCGGAACGCTCATTGCAGCCTCTCATTCCTTTTTGTTGTCGTCGATTTTTGCAATCTCCTGTTCACCTCGGTCAGGGATTGCACGCAGGCGCAAGGCCGAACCAACAGCCGAAACATCTCCCTCAACCTCTATTTCCTGTTCGCTGTCGACCCCTTTTCGCCGCACCGAAATTTTCGGTCGCGTCGGGAGCTTCCCCTTCTTCTCCCCCGGCTTTCGATTGACGGTCTTCCCGATAGCGTAACCTGCGGTCAGCAGTAATCCTGCGCCTGCGGCAAGGGCGATGGGAAACTGCCACCACGGACCCGGCTCTTCGCCCCTGGAGATCTTCACGCGCACGGTCGAGCCTGCAGAACGCTGGCTATTCTCGACCGGATCTTGCCAATAAACTCTGTTTTCAGGCTGCTCGGTGGAATAATCCTCTCCGGCAATTCTCAGCCTCAACTCTGTCCGTTGCAGCAACTTGGCGGCTTCAGCCTCGGTCATCCCAATGACATGCGGAACCCGGATCAAGGAAGGGCCTGTCGAAAGCCAGATCGTCACGGTCTCGCCGCGCGGCAGCTTCGCGCCGGGCTGGGGCGACTGTTGCGCGACGGTGCCTTTCGGATATTTCGGCGATTCGATGTCGCCGGCATTCCCGATGCGAAGTGCGCTGGCCTTGGCCGCCGCCGCGGCCCGGTTCCAGTCGAGGCCGGACAGATCGGGAACGATTTGCATCGGCGGTCCGGTCGAAAGCCAGATCGTCACGGTCTCGCCGCGCGGCAGTTTCACGCCGGGCTGGGGCGACTGTTGCGCGACGGTGCCTTTCGGATATTTCGGCGATTCGATGTCGCCGGCATTCCCGATGCGAAGT
>Ga0224496_10001733_pt1 | contig 13371 bp, 10 predicted proteins | sample SF_Jul11_sed_USG_2_FD_168127 | JGI IMG/M metagenome (GOLD analysis project Ga0224496, IMG submission 168127) | Sediment microbial communities from San Francisco Bay, California, United States - SF_Jul11_sed_USGS_8_1 | ecosystem: Environmental > Aquatic > Marine > Sediment | place: USA... | reverse complement strand
GATCAGCAGCTGATCCGGCTTCTCGTCGAGGATGGCGCCGAGCGCGTGCACGAATCCCTCGGGCGCGGTGCAGCACACGCAGCCGCCCGGGATGTTGGTGATGCGGAAGGGCTCCGCCGCGCCGAGAGCCGCCTCGTCGAGGCCCGCCTCGCCGAAGTCGTTCACGATCACGGCGGTGCGCAGGCCGCGCGCCGCGCGCAGGCGCGCCTGGATGGCGGTGGTCTTGCCCGCGCCGAGGAAGCCCGAGATGATCTGCACCGGCAGCGCCATTGCCTGTCTCTTCCCGCCGGCTGCGCGGCCGCTAGCGGCGGCGCTTGCGCACCGCCTCCGCCAGCTCGGTGAAGAGCGGCAGGGTGCGCTCCCAGCTCATGCAGCGGTCGGTGATGCTCTGGCCGTAGACGAGCTGCGCGCCGTCTTCGTGGTTCTGGCTGCCGTCGACCAGGAAGCTCTCGAGCATCACCCCGAAGATGGCCTGGCTGCCGTCGGCGATCTGCGCGGCCACGTCGGCCACCACGCGCGGCTGGCGCGTGTGGTCCTTGCCGCTGTTGGCGTGACTGCAGTCGATCATGAGCCGCCCGGGCAGCCGCGCCGCCTCGAGCATGGCGACGGCGCGCGCCACGGCATCCGCGGCGTAGTTCGGGCCGCTCGTTCCGCCGCGCAGGATGACGTGACACTCGGGGTTGCCCTTGGTCGCGACGATCGCCGCCACGCCCTGCTTGGTGACCGAGAGGAAGTGGTGCGCGTGCGCCGCGGAGCGGATCGCGTCGACGGCCACCTGCACGGTGCCGTCGGTGGCGTTCTTGAAGCCCACCGGCATCGACAGGCCCGACGCCAGCTCGCGGTGCACCTGGCTCTCCGAAGTGCGCGCGCCGATCGCGCCCCAGCAGACGAGATCCGCCAGGAACTGCGGCGTGATCGGGTCCAGGAACTCGCTGCCAGTCGGCAGCCCGAGGCCGAGCACGTCGAGCAGGAAGCGCCGCGCGCGGCGCAGCCCCTCGTTGATCACGAAGCTGCCGTCGAGGTGCGGGTCGTTGATCAGGCCCTTCCAGCCCACGATGGTGCGCGGCTTCTCGAAGTAGACGCGCATCACGATGGTGAGGTCGTCGCGGAAGCGCTGCGCCATGTCCGCCAGGCGCTCCGCGTAGTCGAGCGCCGCCACCGGGTCGTGCACCGAGCAGGGTCCCACTACCACGAGCAGGCGGTCGTCCGTGCCGGCCAGGATGCCGCTGATCTCGCTGCGGCTGCGCCACACCAGGGTGGAGGTCGCCTCGTCGGCGGGCAGCTCCTCCATCAAGATGGCCGGCGGCAGCAGCGGGCGCAGGTTGTCGATGCGCAGATCGTCGATGCGGTGGAGCATGGCGGGAAGGGATCCTCGGCATCCGCGGCTGCGAGGCAGGTCAGCCGTGCGCCAGCGGTGCACTCCACAGTACACCAGCCGGCGCGCCGGCGGTGGGGCCCGCCGCCGCGAGACGGAAAGGCGCGCAGCGGGGTGCAGCGGTGGGGCCGGAGGCGCTCGCCCACGCTAGTCTCCGGCCGGCTTCGCGGGCGGTGGATTCCCGTGCGACGCGCCGAGGACGACAGAGGAGATGCGATGACGGATCGGGTTCCCGCCAGCGGCTCGTGTGTCCGCTGCCAGCGCTCCCTCGGACTGGCGGCAGCGAAGGTGGATGGGCAGTGGTACGGCAGCGCGACCTGCGCCGAGGGCGGCGCGTGTCCCTTCGATCGCTATGCGCCGGCGGTGCCCGAGGTGGCGCTCTACAGCCGCCCGCGCCGCTTCTTCCGCGCGCGCGGTCCGCGGGAGCTCAAGCGCGGCAGCTGAGTCGGGGCGCGGCGCTCAGCGGTAGTCGTGGCTGCTCGGCAGCCCGCGCTGCGGGGCGAGGGCGCGCAGCTCGCGCACGCGCACGTGGATCACGCCGTCCACGTTCTGCAGCGGTCCCGCGATCTCGACGAGCGTCGCGCTGTGCAGCAGCGCGCGCCAGCGGCGGAAGGCGCCGGGCGTGAGCACGGCGTTCGCGGTGCCGGTCTCGTCCTCCAGCGTGAGGAAGCAGAAGCCCTTCGCGGTGCCCGGGCGCTGGCGCACGATGGCGTGGCCGGCGGTGCGCACGAAGCGGCCGTCGGGCAGCGCGCGCAGCCGCGCCGTCGGCAGCACGCCGCGGCGCTCGAGGTCGGCGCGCAGGTGCGCGAGCAGATGCGGTCCCAGGGTCAGGCCGCTCGCGCGGTAGTCCGCGAGCGTCTCTTCGAGCGCGCTCATCTCGGGCAGCGGCGAGGCGGCGCTCTCGGGCGACACGCCCGCGAACAGCGAGCGCGGGTCGCGCTCGACGGCGGCCACCTGCCACAGCGCCGAGCGGCGGCTGTGCGCCGCGGCGTCGAGGCCGGCGAGGGCGCCCAGCTCGGCCAGCGCATCGAGCGCGGCGCGGCGCAGCCCCGCGCGCCGGGCGAGATCGGCCGTGCTGGTGAAGCGGGCGCGGCGGCGCTCGGCCGCGAGGGCGCGGCCCGCCTCGGCGCGCAGGCCCACCACGTAGCGGAGCCCGAGGCGCACGGCGGGAGGCGCGGTGCTCTGGGCTTGCGGCTCGAGGGTGCAGCGCCAGTCCGAGCGGTTGGGGTCGATCGGGCGCACGCTCACGCCGTGGCGCTGCGCGTCCTTCACCAGCGTGGCCGGGCTGTAGAAGCCCATGGGCTGGGCGTTGAGCAGGCCGACCAGGAACGCCGCCGGGTGGTGACGCTTGAGGTAGGCGGACGCGTAGGCGATCAGCGCGAAGCTCGCCGCGTGCGATTCGGGAAAGCCGTACAGCGCGAAGCTGGTGATGCCGCGCAGGATCTCTTCGCGCGCCCGCGCGTCGATGCCGCGCGCGCGCATGCCCTCGACGAGGCGCTGCTCGAGCTTGTGCATGCGCGCCGTGGAGCGCTTGAAGCCCATGGCGCGGCGCAGCTCCTCCGCCTCGCCGCCGCTGAAGCCCGCGGCCGTCATGGCGATGCGCAGCAGCTGCTCCTGGAAGAGCGGCACGCCGAGCGTGCGCGCCAGGATGGGCTCGAGGCAGGGATGGGGATAGGTCACGGGGGCGCGGCCGGCGCGCCGCTCGAGATACGGGTGCACCAGCTTGCCGGTGATCGGCCCCGGGCGGATGATGGCGACCTCCACCACCAGGTCGTAGAAGCGCTCGGGCCGCATGCGCGGCAGCGTCGCCATCTGCGCGCGGCTCTCGATCTGGAAGGTGCCGACGGTGTCGGCTGCGCGGATCATGGCGTAGGTCGGCGGGTCGTCCGGCGGCAGGTGCGCCAGGTCGAGGCCCGCGTCCTCGTGCGCGCGCACCAGATCGATGGTCTCCTCGAGCGCCGCCAGCATGCCGAGGCCCAGCAGGTCGATCTTGATGATGCCGAGATCGGCGCAGTCGTCCTTGTCCCACTGCACCACGCGGCGGCCCGCCATGCGCGCCGGCTCGATGGGGACGATCTCGTCGAGCCGTCCCGCCGCGATCACGATGCCGCCCGTGTGCTGTCCGAGGTGGCGCGGCAGGCCGCGCACGGCGTCCACCAGCGCGCGCAGCGCGCGGATGCGCGGCGCGCTCGCGTCGACGCCGGCCTCGCGCAGCGCGCTGTCGATCGAGTCGCCGTCGCGCTCGACGCTGCTCAGCAGCGCGGCCAGCCGCTCGACGCGATCGGGCTCGATGTCCAGCACCTTGCCCATCTCGCGCACGGCCAGGCGCGTGCGATAGCTGACGACGACGGCCGTCATCGCGGCGCCGCGCGCGCCGTACTTCTCGAAGACGTACTGGATGACCTGCTCGCGCGGCGCGCCCGAGGGCAGATCGATGTCGATGTCGGGCCACTCGCCGCGCTGCTCGGAGAGGAAGCGCTCGAAGAGCAGCTGCATGGCCACCGGGTCGACCGCGGTGATGCCCAGCGCGTAACACACGGCGCTGTTGGCGGCGGAGCCGCGTCCCTGGGCGAGGATGCCCCGCTCGCGCGCGAAGCGGGCGATGTCGTGGACGATCAGGAAGTAGCCGGCGAGCTCGAGCTTCTCGATCAGGGCGAGCTCGCGCTCGAGCTGCCGGCGCGCGCGGTGAGGCAGCGGCGCGCCGTAGCGCGCGCGCGCGCCGTGCGCGGTGAGGCGCCGCAGCAGGGAGCCCTGGGTCTCGCCGGGCGGGACGGGAAACTCGGGGAAGCGGTAGCCCAGCTGCTCCAGCGTGAAGGCGCAGCGCTCGGCGATCTCGCGCGTGGCGCGGATCCAGGCCGGACGGTCGGCGAAGCGCTCGCACATCTCGCGGCGCGCGCGCAGGTGGCGCTCGGCGTTCGGCACGAGCCGGCGACCGGCCGCATCGAGCGTCGTCTTGAAGCGCAGGCAGGTGAGGGCGTCGAGCAGACGGCGGTCGCGTTCGTGGGCGTGGCGCACGTCGTTGCTGGCCACCACGCCCACGCGCGTCGCCTCGGCCAGGGCGGCGGCGCGCCGGCCTGCCGCCTCGGCGGCGCGGGTGAGCGGACGCGAGATGTCCACCCACAGCCGCGGCCCGGGAAACAGCGCGCGAGCGCGGTCGAGCCGGGCGGGCGAGAGGCTGGCGTCGCCGCGCAGCAGCGCGGTGAGGCCGCCGGCGTGCTCCTCCAGCTCCTCCCAGCCGACGCGCGCGTCCTGCTTGCCGCCCCGTGCGTGGCCGCAGGTGAGCAGGCGCGCGAGGTTGCGGTAGCCGCGCGGCGTCTCGACCAGCAGCAGCAGGCTGTCGGAGTCATCGACCCCCGAGTGCGGGGGCCCGTCGCCGGCGGCCCGGGCCACGCAGAGCTCGGCGCCCACCAGCCCGCGCAGGCCGGCGGCGCGGGCGGCCTGGTGGAAGCGGGGAATGCCGTAGAGGCCGCCGCGGTCGGCGAGCGCCAGCGCCGGGTAGTCGAGGGCGGCGGCGCACGCGACCAGGTCTTCGGGGTTGGAGGCGGCCTCGAGGAAGGAGAAGGCGCTGCGGCAGCGCAGCTCGATGTAGTCGTCCGGCGCCGGGGGTTGCGGGGGGGGCATCGGGCATGGATTTTCGTCTTTTTTTCGCCCCCGTCAACACGGCGAGCGACGGCCGTCCCCGCCCAGCCAGGGGGGTCCGCTCAGCCCGCCAGCGCCTCCGCCTCGGCGACCATCTCCTCGAGCACGGCGAGGCCGCCATCCCAGAAGGCCGGGTCGCCGATGTCGAGCCCCATGCGCGCGAGCAGTGCCTCGGGCGTGTCCGAGCCCCCGGCCTCCAGCAGCGCCAGGTAGCGCGGCACGAAGGCCTCGCCCTCCTCGTCGTAGCGCCGCAGCAGCGACAGCACCAGGAGCTCGCCGAAGGCGTAGGCGTAGCAGTAGAACGGCGAGTGGACGAAGTGGGGGATGTACAGCCACCACCACGCGTAGTCCTCGGAGAGATGCACCGAGTCGCCGAACATGGGGCGGTTCGCGTCCATCCACAGCGCGTTGATCCGCTCGATCGGGAGCTCTCCCTCTGCGCGGCGCGCCGTGTGCAGCGCCTCCTCGAAGCGCGTCATCGCCACCTGCCGGAAGACCGTCGCGAAGGCGTCCTCGAGCTTCCCGCACAGCAGCGCCAGGCGCACCTTGGGGTCGCGCTCCTCGCGCATCAGACGGCGGAAGACGAGCATCTCGCCGAATACGCTGGCGGTCTCGGCGGTGGTGAGCGGCGTGTCCTGCTCGAACAGTCCCTGGCGCGCCGCCAGCGCTTGGTGCACGCCGTGTCCCAGCTCGTGCGCCACCGTCATCACGTCGCGCAGGTTGCCGGTGTAGCTGAGCAGCACGTAGGGGTGGAGGGAGGGCAGCGTCGCGGCGCAGAACGCGCCGCCGCGCTTGCCCTCGCGCAGCTCGGCGTCGATCCAGCGCGCGTCGAAGAAACGGCCCGCGATCTCCGCCATGCGCGGGGAGAAGTCCGCGTAGGCGCCGAGCACGATGTGCCGCGCCTCGTCGAAGCTGCGCGCCGCGCTGTGCTCGGCGATGGGCGCGTAGCGATCGTAGTCCTCGAGCCGCTCGAGCCCGAGCAGGCGCGCCTTGAGCCGGTAGTAGCGCGCCACCAGCGGGTAGCGCGCCACGCACGCCGACAGCAGCGACTCGACGCGGGCCGTGTCGATCTCGTTGGCGAGGTTGCGCGCCGCGATGGGGAGCGGATAGCCGCGCAGGCGGTCGTCGAGGGCCTTGTCGTGCAGCAGGGTGTTGAAGATGAAGGCGAGCGTGCGCGCGTGTTCGCGCAGGCCCTTGCTGAGCGCGCGCGCGCCCGAGCGGCGCTGCATCCGCTCCGGGGCGTAGAGCAGCGCGAGCACCTCCTCCTCGCCGAGCTCCCGCGTCTCGCCGCTGCGCGTCACGCGGAACTTCATGCCCGCCATGAGCTCGTCGAACAGCCGCGCAAAGGCGTGGCGGCCCGTGTTGGCGGTCTCGGCGAGGATGCGCTCCTCGGGCTCGCTCAGCACGTGGGGGCGGTAGCGCCGCAGCGCGGTGAGCAGGTGCCTGCGGCGCGCGAGCGCAGGGTCGGCGAGCAGCGCCTCGGCGCGCTGCGGCTCGAGCGCCACCCACTCGAGCTCGAAGAAGAGCAGCGTGTTGCGGATCTCGGTGCCGCGCTCCTGCACGCGCTGCAGCAGCGCCCCGTGGCTCGGCACGCTGGTGTCCGCTGCGAAGAGCAGCTGCGCGTACGCGGCGGCGCGCACCAGCGGCTCCTGCAGCGACTCGTAGGCGTCCACGGCGCGCGCCAGCGTCGCGGCGTCGAGCCGCGCGATGCGCCCGCGGGTGCGCTCGGCGAAGCCGCGCGCTTCGGCGAGCGCGCGATCGAGATCCGCCTCGAGCGCCGGGTCGTCGCGGCCGGCGTACAGATCCGAGAGATCCCAGCACACGCCCGCCGCCGGTCCGCCGCGACTCGTCTCCCCTTGCATCAGGCCGTCTCCTCCGTGCGCGGCGCAGCATACCCGCGCTGGCCCGTCCGGGCCCGCGCGGTGCCGCCGCGTGCGATACGTTCCGCGCACATGAGGCGCGCGCGTGTCATCCTGCACGCCGACATGGACGCGTTCTACGCGGCCATCGAGCAGCGCGATCACGCCGAGCTGCGCGGCCGGCCCGTGGTGGTGGGCGGCACCGGGCCGCGCGGCGTCGTCTCCGCGGCCAGCTACGAGGCGCGCGCCTACGGCGTGCACTCCGCCATGGCGACGGCGCAGGCGCGGCGCCTGTGTCCGCAGGCGGTCTTCCTGCCCGGCTCGATGCGCCGCTACCAGGCCGAGTCGCGCCGCATCTTCGCCATCTTCGAGCGCTTCACGCCGGCCGTGCAGGGCCTCTCCCTCGACGAGGCGTTCCTCGATCTGTCCGGCACCGAGCGGCTGCACGGTCCGGCGTGCGCGGTGGCGTGCCGCCTGCGCGAGGCCGTGCGCGCCGAGACCGGGCTCGCCGTATCGGTGGGCATCGCGCCGGTGAAGCTGGTGGCGAAGATCGCCAGCGACGCCGCCAAGCCCGACGGCTGGCTCGAGGTGGCGCCCGAGGGCGTGCGCGACTTCCTGGATCCGCTGCCCGTGCGCCGCATCTGGGGCGTGGGCCCCGTCGCCGAGCGGCGCCTGGCGGCCGCCGGCTTCCAGCGCATCGGAGATCTGGCGCGCTGCGACCCCGCGCGTCTCGAGGGCCTGCTCGGCGCCTGGGGCCTCGAGGTGGCGCGGCTGGCGCGCGGCGAGGATCTGAGCGAGGTCGAGCCCTATCGCGAGGCGGTCTCGTACAGCGAGGAGAACACCTTCGGCGAGGACGTGAGCGAGCGGCGCGTGCTCGAGTCGGCCCTGATCGCGCACGCGGAAGCCGTGGCGCGGCGCCTGCGCCGCGACGGCCTGCGCGCGCGCACCGTCGTGCTCAAGCGCAAGCTCGCGCGCCGCGTCGCGCGCGGACCACGCGGCTATCCGCTGCGCACGCGCCGCGTCACGCTGCCCGAGGCGACCGACGACGGCGACGCGATCGCGCGGGCCGCCTGCGCGCTGCTGGCGCGCTGCGCGCCGCAGCCCGTGCGCCTGCTCGGTGTGGGCGTCACCAATCTGGTGCACGCCGCGTGTGAGCAGCTCGGGCTCTTCGCGCCGCCCGAGCGCGCGCTGCGCCGCTCACGCCTCAACCGCGCGCTCGACGAGATCGCGCAGCGCTTCGGCAGCCGCGCGCTCGTGCGCGGCGACGCGCGCGCGGCGGCACGCGCGGGGCTCTCGCTGCAGAGCAAGCGGGGCGAGGCACCGGATGCGGACTAGCCGCGCTTGCGCCAGCAGTAGACGCGCATGGGCGGCACGTTGAGCAGCTCGGTCTGGATCCGGGCTCGACCGAAGACCTCGTTGCCGAGGCTCTCGACGCGATCGCGCACCTGATACGCCACGAACAGACCGCCCGGCTCGAGCGCGTCGAAGACCGCGCGCACGACCTGCTGGCCGAGCGCGCGGGGCATGGTCGAGAACGGAATGCCCGAGACGATCGTGTCCGGGGCGCCGAGTCCGCGCTTCGCGAGGATTCGGCCCAGATCCGCCGCGCTGCCCTGCTGCACGGCGAAGCGCGGATCGCGCATGCGCTCCAGCAGCCGCACGAAGTGGGGCTGGATCTCGATCGAGAGCAGGCGAGCCGTCGGCTTCATGGCGCGCAGCAGGGCGCGCGTGGTGCCGCCGGTGCCGGGGCCGAGCTCGACGATCAGATCGGCGCGATCGAGGCGCGCGGCGCGCGTGATGCGGCGCTCGAGAAAGCGGGAGCTCGGGATGATGGATCCCACCTGGCGCGGGTGCTTGAGGAAGCCCTGGAAGAACGCCAGGCGGTCGTCTGGTTGCGGGCGCAGAGGAGACGTGGGGAGCATGCTCGATCCTCCGGGTGGCCGGCGCGGTGAGACGCGGCTCCGCGCCGGCACTGTAGCCAAAATAGGGCCGAAGGTGGGGGAGATATGGGGCTCGCCTGCGGGTCGCTGCACGCCTCAGTCGTAGATGGCGTCGATCTGCCAGACGCGCTGGACGTGATCCAGGCGCAGCCGCACGACGCTGCCGTCGCTGGTCTGGACGTCGAAGCTGTCGAAGGCGAAGCGCGCGTCGTGCGACCACCACCCGCCCGTCGTGCGCCAGGGGCCGGCCAGGCGCACGACGCGGCCGTTGGCGACGGCGCTGCGCAGCCACGCGGGGCGCTGCTGCTGAATGCGCACCTGGGCCGACACCGGGGGGCGCAAGGCGCGCAGGGCGAGCGCTGCGGTGAAGTCCGAGCGCGTCTCGCTCGGCCGCGTGGCGGCCGCGTCGCGCGAGGGTGCAGCGCTCGCCGCGCGCATCCGCTGCGAAGCATTGGGCGCGGCGTCGGCGGCAGGGGGCGCGAACGGGGTCATCGCGAGGGCATCCGGGTGCAGCGCGTCGGGAACCGCCGGGGCCCCCACGCGTTCGGCGCCGCACAGGCTCGCCAGCGCGGCGAGGGTCTGCCCCAAGGCCGCGGGTGAAGGGCCGGCGGGGCGGAACAGGTCGAGCTGATCGCGGCGCAGCGGATGTCCTTCGCTGGCCAGGTGGACGGCCTGCACGGGCGCTGCGAGTCGCCGCGCTTCGAGCGCGTGATGCGCGAGGCGCACGAGCACGCGCACGTCGCGCGTCGGCGCCGCGACGCCGCAGCGACGCACCTCGCGCGCACCCGAGGCGAGGTCGAGCGTGATGTCGAGCGGGCCGCAGCCCAGATGGCGGGCTTCGAGCCGCGCCAGCAGCCGGGTCAGCAGCCCCTGCAGGACGAAGAGCAGCGGCTGCAGGCGCTCGATCGGGTGATCGAGATCGATGGCCTCGACGAGCCGTCGCTCGCGCAGGCGCGGCAGGGGAGGCTCGGAAGCTTCGCCCCGCGCCAGCGCGATCCACTCCAGGGCGCGCGGCCCGAGGCGCGTGGCCAGCGCGCGCGGGGGCAGGGCGAGGAGATCGCCCAGCGTGTGCAGACCGAAGCGCGTGCAGGCCTCGCTGAGCGGATCTTCGGGATCGAAGAGGTCGAGCGGCAACGGCGCGAGAAAGGCGCGCTCCGCACCGGGCGGCACGAGCTGTGTCGGGGTCTCGTCGGCTGGCTGCGCCGCGCGCGCCGTGGCGGCGAGTCGCGCCGCGATCCGTGCCACGCGGCGCGAAGAGGCGATGGCCACCGCAGCGGGGAGCCCCAGACGCCGCGCGCGTGCGCCCAGGGCGGCGGCGAAGCCCGCCTCCGAGGAGAAGCGGGCGGTGATGCCCGAGGCGTCGAGATCCACGGCCGCCTCCCGGGCCAGGGCCCCCGAGGCCGGCGCAGCCAGCGCCGCGCGCGGCGAACAGGAGAGCGCCGCGTCGACCAGCGCCTGGCGCGCGGCACCCTGCGCGGCGGGAGACGCGACGCGCGCGACGAGCGCAGCGCAGAGCGTGCGGGCGTGGGCCAGCGTGTGGCCGGGCCACACGCCGCGCCGCGCCGCGCGCGGCGAGACGGAGATCAGCGTCGCGTGCGCGCCCGCTGCCGAAGTCACGCCGAGGGCGCACCCCGCCAGATCCGGCTCGGCGCGCAGCGCCGCGACCAGGGGCAGATCCGCAACGAGCAGACAGGCCGTGCGCACGGCGCTAGGCGGCCCGGAGGTGCAGAGCCAGGCGCAGCGAGGCGCTGCGCCTCTGCGCACCCGCGCGCTGGCGCGCGACGGCGGCCTCGATCTCCAGCGCTTCGAGCAGGGTCGGCGTGCCCGCGAAGTGCGCGCGCAGCGCCTGCATCGCGAGGGCCAGATCGGCGCAGCCTTGCGTGCAGGGCGCGGCGGAGAGCACGACCAGCGCCGTGCCCGTCGCGCGTGCCGCGCGCGCCAGCCGCTGCCAGGTGGCCCGGGGCAGGCGCGGGGAGGCGCCGGGGCGGCCGGCATGCGCCAGATCGAGCACGACCAGCGCGAATCCGTGTGTCTCGAGCAGGCGCTGACTGCAGCGCGCAGCCTCCGGCGGGCTCGCGGGCCGCGCCCAGAGCACGCGCGCCAGCGCGACGCCGGCTGCCTCGGCCGAGCCCGGGTCGAAGGCGTCGGCCGCGTCGACCAGCGCGGCCACCTCCCCGGCCCGGGTGGTGTGCGCCAGGAGCGCCAGCGCCAGCGACGTGCGCCCCGAGGAGACAGGGCCGGCGATCTCGCTCAGGCCGCCGCGCGGAAAGCCACCCTCCAGCAGCGCATCGATCTCGCGCAGACCCGTGGCGAGGGGGCGCGTCGGCACCTTGCGGGCCCCGACGTGGCTCGCGCGCAGCAGCCGGGGACCCAGCTCCTGCAGCAGCACCTCGACGGGAGAGAGCAGCATGTCCGCATTTTCGTCTTTTATTCGCCTCTGATCAAGCAAAAAGCGCGGCGCTGCGCGCGCTGCCGCGCGCCAGCTCGCGCCGCCCGCTAGGCGCGCTTGATGCGGACGCGCCGTCCGTCCAGGGTCAGCCGCCCCTCGGCCAGCAGCCGCAGCGCCTCCGGCACCAGGCGCCGCTCCGCGGCCTGCACGCGCTCCGCCAGCGTCTCGGGCGTGTCGTCGTCGTGCACGGGCACCGCCTCCTGCAGGATGATCGGGCCGCGGTCGTAGGCGTCGTCGGCGAAGTGCACCGTGGCGCCCGTGACCTTCACGCCGGCGTCCAGCACCGCCTCGTGGACGCGCCGCCCGTAGAAGCCCTTGCCGCAGAAGGCGGGAATGAGCGCGGGGTGCACGTTGATCACGCGTCCGCCCCACTTGCCCCGCGTCTGGAAGGGGGAGAGGAAGCCGAGCAGCGCCACGACGTCCACCTCGTGGCGTTCGAGCAGCGCGTGGATCGCGTCGTTGAAGCGCGTCGGGTCGGGGTGCTCGCGGCGCGGCACCGCGTAGGCGGGAACGCCCCGGCGCTGGGCGCGCGCCAGGCCCCCCGCGTCGGCGCGCGAGGCGATCACCAGCGTCACCTCTGCGTCGAGGCGGCCGGCTTCGATGTGCTCGAAGAGATTCTCGAGACTCGTGCCCGAGCCCGACAGGAGCACCGCGATGTGCAGCTTTGCCATCGCGCGGATTCTACCACCCGGCGCCGCGTCCCCACGCCGCCATTGACGCCCCGCGCGCGGCTCGCGAGACTGCGCCGTTCGGAGGTGTCATGGCGATTCTCGTGTCCGGATCCGTTGCGTTCGATCACATCATGGTCTTTCCGGACCGCTTCGTGAACCACATCCTGCCGGACAAGGTCCACGCGCTGAACGTCTCGTTCAACATCTCCAGCCTGAAGACGCACTTCGGCGGCGTCGCCGCGAACATCGCCTATCACCTGCGCCTGCTCGGGGCGGAGCCGCTCATCCTCGCCACCGTCGGATCCGACTTCGGCTCCTACGCGCACTGGCTCGACAAGCACGGCATCCGCCGCGACGGCATCCGCGTGTACGACGACGTGCGCACGCCCCAGGGCTTCGTCACCACCGACGTCGACGACTGCCAGATCTGGGCCTTCTACGAGGGGGCGATGGCGCGCGCCCACGAGGCGCGCGTCGAGGACGTGAGCGACGGGCTCGAGCTCGCCATCGTCTCGTCCAACGGCAAGCGGGCGATGATCGAACACGCGCGCGCGCTCAAGCGACGCGGCGTCCCCACCTACATCGACCCCAGTCACGGCCTGCCCCTACTGTCCCGCGACGAGCTCGTGGAGCTCATCGACGGCGCGGCCGGCTACTTCGCCAACGACTACGAGTGGTCGCTCACGCTGCAGCAGACGGGGCTCGGCGAGGCGGAGATCGCGTCGCGCTGCGGCGCCATCGTCATCACGCGCGGGCCGGATGGCTCCGAGATCCGCGCCAACGGGGAGGCGTTGCGCATCCCGGCGCTGAAGGTGCCGCGCGTCGTGGATCCCACCGGCTGCGGCGACGCCTACCGGGCCGGCTTCCTCTACGGGGTGTCGTGCGGCCACGCGCTGGACGTCGCGGGGCGCATGGGAAGTCTGCTCGGCGCCTACCAGGTGGAGGTGCAGGGGACGCAGGTGCTGAACGTCGGATACGATGAGTTCGGACGGCGCTACGCGGAGACCTTCGGCGCGCCGTTCTGAGCGCGACGCCGCCGCGGCCGCGCGCTGCGCGAGGGAAGGGGAAGGCGTTGCAGCGGGACGCCGATGTGGTGGTGGTGGGCGGCGGGGTGGTGGGTCTGGCGTCGGCCGCCGCGCTGGCTCGCGCGGGCCGCAGCGTGGTGCTGCTCGAGCGCAACGGGGCGATCGCGCGCGAGATCACCGCGCGCAACAGCGAAGTGATCCACGCGGGCATCTACTATCCCCGCGGCTCGCTCAAGGCGACACTGTGCGTGGCCGGGCGCCGCGCCCTGTACCAGCGCTGCGAGACGCGGCGCATCCCCCATCGTCGGCTCGGCAAGCTGATCGTGGCGACGGATGCTGCGGAGGCGGCGCAGCTCGAGGCGCTGCTCGAGCGCGGTCGCGAGAACGACGTCGAGATGCTGCGCATGATCGGT
>Ga0224496_10001731_pt1 | contig 13375 bp, 8 predicted proteins | sample SF_Jul11_sed_USG_2_FD_168127 | JGI IMG/M metagenome (GOLD analysis project Ga0224496, IMG submission 168127) | Sediment microbial communities from San Francisco Bay, California, United States - SF_Jul11_sed_USGS_8_1 | ecosystem: Environmental > Aquatic > Marine > Sediment | place: USA... | reverse complement strand
TATTCTTTATTACGCTGGCCAGGAAAAACTTGTAACAGGTTTCCATATCTGTGAGATAAAGGCCGCTGCACAGATTGCTGTATATGGTCAGTATCCTGTTAATCAGGTAATGGAACGTTCTGAATACTTGTGTGTTTGACTTTTTGAATCGAGAGCCGAATACCAGGTCAGCCTTGTTGTCAATTAACGGCTGCAACAATCTACTGATATCTGCTGTTTCATATTCGAAGTCTGCATCCTGTACACCGATAATATCGCCCGTTGCCAGGTCAATGCCTTTTCTTAAGGCAGCGCCCTTGCCCCGATTTATGTCCTGTTGGTCAAGGATGACGCTGGAACTGAAATCGAAATTTTTTATGATTTCCCATGAATTATCGGTGGAGCAATCGTCAATAATTACCAGTTCCTTGTCAATCTGGAGTTGCAACTCGTCAATGACTTCCAGGAATTGCTGGAGATGCGATGATTCGTTGTAGACGGGAATAATCAGGCTGACTTTGTTCATGTTAATCCGGGACCTGTCCTTTCAGTGTACCTTGCGCAGTTGTATTCTAGCTATCTGCAGATGACATTGCCATACCGGGCGTCAGGGTGTTATCGGCAGTTAAATTCAATTGTTGATACCTGTTGATGCCAAGATGTTCGCCGGCTGCGGACTTATAAACGATACAGCCTGCTTGAAGGCATGTGATCGGTCAGTAAGTGCCCATGTGCAGGCTTATACCCCATGGTAATTTGCGTGCAGACATCAGGGTGCGGGGACATTCCGTTTTTCTGCAGGAGTATCTGCTATGACTGGAATCGATTCGTACCTTGCAGTGCCTTAGATCGTGTACTGGGTGCCGAATATCCGGTTTCCTGCTTTAAGCCTGTTACAGTTACCGGGAGCAACCGACCAGGGCGCTGTATTTTTTGCATGACTCACAGATAATATGAATGTTTCACTATTGAGCAGGGCCTTGAGCCGCCTGACAAGGGGATTAAAGGTCCATTTTTATCTAAATCTTATGCGCCACTACACATCCATTTGCCATATGCTCCGAAGTCTTAAGCGAATTAATTAAGTGTGGGTGTGTGCATAAGTGCTTAGCTGTGGCCCGTGGTGTACCAAAAGTGTTACATATTGCAGGTAACACCCATATGATTATAGAAAGACGAGGCCACCTCGAAGGATGGCAATCAAGTCATGGTAGCGTGGCTCCGATGAGATTACCAAGCGGTTACTAAGAATGTATTATCCTGAAGGCATCGACTTGTTGGTATCCTCCAGGGCAAAGCTGAATGCCGTGGCTCGTCAGCCCAATGAACGACCGCGCAAGACTTTGGGCCCGAGACGCCGGCAGTGCGATTTAATGTGTATGTTGCGTCGATCGGTTGAACCCGCTGCCAGTACCAGGCATTCACCAAATATACAAAAACTCTCTAATGCATGATTGCTGGTCTGATATTATTGGCCAATTGTTGTCGTTGATGAGCTTGGTTAGAGACCGACAACATTGGCTTCATAACCATCTGTCAGGTCATCACTATCAAAGTCCAGCGGATCGGCCTTGCCGTCCAGCAACCCATATATCGATCAGCGTGCATGGATAGTGATTACACCTGCGTCCGGGATGGTCGTTGTCAGGGCCTGGCCGCCGATGATCTGGACATCCGGGAGGTCCACATCGTACTCGACGTTCGTCGAGTACTTGATGCCGTACGTACCCGCAGTCAGACCGGAGATTGTGAAGCCGCCACCGCTCGAGGCCTTGACGACCACGACCATGCGGCCGTCTGTATTCTGGAAGGCCAGCGGATCGAAGCCAGTCGAGCTTCCGACATCGATTCGGACCGCCCCGCGCCGGACATACTTGAAGTACTGGCGCAGGAACTTCGTCCGGCTGCCCGTGATGAGGGTGGGGTTGCCTGGGTTCGTCACATCGGCCAGGTAGTACGCGCCCCCGGTGTCGTTCGCCACCGTCCCTGTATCTGCAATTGCGAACTGGGCCCAGGAGGAATTCTGCGCGATTGAAAGGTCCTTGTGAAGCTCATTGTGGGTCGCCCCGATCCACTCCAGGTGTGAGGTTTGGATGCCGGCGGACTGTGCCCGGATATTGATCGCCTGGAGGTTGGCATCCGACACGCCACCGTATCGGTGGTAGGAAAACTCCATCACATGATTGATGGCTCCCGGGACGGCAAGCAGTTGATCGAAGTATGTGATCGCGTTTCCCATGTTTGTATTGGAGGGGGCCACGAAGCGAGGTGTATACCCGTGCTTCTGCAGGCGAGCAGCTGCAGCCACAATCGCGTTGCCAATCGTCGTCCCATTCCATTGACTCACATTGTCTGGCTCGAGGAGGATCTCCCACGAGTCCGGTACCCAGCCATAGGTCGAGAACAGATGGAGGTACGTTGCCTCCACGAACTCGGCATACTCGTCGGGGTCGTCGTGTAAGTACTTTAGCCCTGCGGTGCCATCACTTCCGATCTGGTCCGTGAACGCGACATAACACAGGTTTATCCACAATGTTTCGCCATTCGCCTCGACGCGGTTCTTCAAAGGCATAACGATGCGATTGACGACGTCATCAAGATCCGACCATTGGAAGCCCGCGCTGTTGATGACGTTTGGATCGTCGTTGTCATTGATCGTGCTGTAGCGGCGTGAGCGCCATGTCTTATAGGAGATCGTCCCGTTCTTCTGCTGTGTCCAGAAGTCCTCGATGTTCTCGGCTCCGGCGCGGACCTCGAGCCGAACCCGATTGATGCCCAAGTCATTAATTACTGCGTCGAAGACGGCATCCTTATAATCTGCGAAATTGGGCGAATCCTGGCCGGCGTATGCCGTTGCTTCCCATCCATTCATGGTCTGGTAGGTCGTGCCCGGATCCACGACGAGCAAAGGCCGCGCAGACGCGCCCACGACGGGTGCGGATGAGTCTCCGCTTCCTCCACAACTCGTGACCATTACAAGAAAGAAGAGCAAAGAAAGAATGCCAATATTTCTCATATGTTGCTGTAACCCGATACCTGATATGTCTACTTCTTATGATGTAATAACTAAAAAGTATAAGTTTTATTCCAATGGCAGAAAACAACACAAATATCTGCTATTGGCTAGTTACTCACGTTACCATGCGAGCACGATTATTTGTATATGATGGTGAGTTCAACTGGTTGACGCAAAACTTTTGTATGTTCTTGATGTAAATAGTTTTGGTGTTGCTATATGGCATATAGGCCTCGAAGAAAATGCTTGGCTTGATTTAAAGCGGTGCTGTGGGATATATGGGAGCGGGGGAAGGGTCAATCTCTGCAGGCGATTCGGCGCGTCTGGCCTGTAAGCACCCATTGGTGGAATTCGTCCCCAAACAAGCAGCGCTCAAGACAGGGTCCTTTAGCTCTCAGGGCGGGAAGATATTACCCACCATGAGATTATTACGTTGCGGACGTTAGGTACGACCCAGCGCAATCCCCCATCCAGTGCATTTTAATGCACCAGATAGGCCGCCTCTGTCAAATCCGTCAATTCTTCCACCGAGTGGCGTATCGTAATGAGACTAGAACAGTGTCACTGTAAAACCTGATGCTCTTCAAGCAGTATACCGGCGACACACACATCTCAGCTGAAGACGAGTTTGTGGCAGGGTGCTCGGATGTTTCACATGAGAATTCTCTCGAAATTCGTGTAAAATTCTATTTATGCACATAAGTCGACATCGAAGTTAATTCCCAGTATGGCTATATCGCCCGAAAGAATAATTCGAAATAATGAATATTCATTAATTGGTTTTCGCCTCTTTCTTCTGTTTTTACTCAGCACTTCAATAGCAGGGGTACTATTTTACATAAACCCCGGCAACTGGTTGGATGGATGGTTAATATTAATTTCACCTGACCGTACGACCAGAGCCATTGATCCTTCCTATATCCGAATAACAGCCTTAATCGTTTCGTTGTGTTCATTTTCATTGGGTATATTATTTTTAGTCAGACCCGCATTATTTCGTTCTAGTATAGCTACTCCGGCTAAACAGTTTCTGTGCATCGGCAAGAGCATCCCGGACAGCCTCTTGCAATTTGCGAAAGAGACACCAAGGTCAACTCTGTTTGGATTGTCGGCTGTTCTGGTGATTGGCGCCATCCTTCGAGTGCACATAGTAGTTACGCGAACAATAGGACCGGATGAAGCAATTAATTTTGTTTATTTCGCATCACGAACAATATTCGACATACTGTCGGATTACCATATTCCAAATAATCATGTCTTTCATACGTTACTTGCCCATATCAGTTATTACTCTTTTGGAGAATCACTGGCCGCTTTTCGACTACCTGCCATGGTCGCAGGATTCTTGCTTATTCCAGTGGTTTTCTGGCTCGCAAAGCGTCTATTCGATACGGAAACAGCGCTAATTACGTCAGGACTCATGGCTGTTATTCCGCCAATGCTTGAGTTTTCGGGTGATGCAAGAGGATATACCCTTGTTACATTATTTCTGTTGATTGCTTTTGTGATGGCAACATATCTTCAGGAAAAATTCAGTTATCTCTTGTGGTCTATATTCATTGTTTCAATAAGTTTGGGAATTTTTACAATTCCTATTGCAGTATATGGCGCATTTATGATCAGTGCCTGGCTTCTTCTGGGCGCAAGAAAGTGCCGACTGGGTAATTTATTGAAGGAGCTTGCCGTTGCTTCGATGGCCGTCATGCTGATCAGTGCTGTGCTCTATAGCCCCATAATTATACGTAGTGGATTAACAGCTCTATTTATTCATAGCCAGACCAAAGCACTCCCGTTACTTGAATTGATTGGACGGTTGCCACAGCTTGTAACAGATATAAGATCGTGTTGGGCAGCGCCTCAAGAATTCTTTGCGGGAAGCGCACTTATTGCGGGCTTCACGTTGGCGCTTATCCTGCCGGGTGAGAAACGAAATCTAGCGTGGCAACTGACGGTCGCAATGTTATTCAGTGTTGCACCACTTATATTATTACAGCGAATAATCCCGAGCATGAGGTTTATCAATTACCTCGTACCAGTATTTATAATGATAGTGGCCTATGGCTACAGGAGTTTGTTATTTTCGCATATCCGGATGAGGTTTGTCGCTAGCCCGTTATTTATTTCTACGATTGTCATTGCCGTTTGCCTGGCGTGGGCATTAGGCATGAAGAATGTTACTCGGTACAGCTGCATAGAAAATGGATTCAGGGATGCCGAGGCCATGGCCAATGACTTTGCTCCACTTTTACGTGAGACTGATATTATGGTTGCTTACCTGCATTCCGGCATAGCTGAGTCTACTCGATACCATCTAATGACGATTGGAGTGTCGCCGCGCCGTCTCTATACCTATGTACCGTGGAAATCGCTCAATCAACTTCAGCAATATAGACGCCTGTATGCACTGGTCAAAGATTGCGAAAATGGACTGCTTGAACTGGGTATTTCAAAGAACGAATCCAGTGTTGAATTCTTGGCTCCCCGACTCCTCCGCAGATACTCGGAGTCGTGTGTATACCTTGTTGAGCGTCGTCAACACATTGGACTCAAAGCGCCTCCTGAATCGGATGATCCATTTGGATTCCCCAGATTGTGGTAGTGCCATTTGTACGGCCGCCAGTGTTACCAAGCTTCACCATTTGCTTCGATCTATCATGATTGCATGCCCAATGCTATAACACATGGAAGTTATTATGATGAGATATCACAATATTCACGTACAATTGTTAATGCTGTCGCTTGTGTCTGCCCTGAATGGTTGTGGTAATACGCTCGAGGCCCCACTCGAGTCGATTGAAAGATCAGGGGTCATATCAGACAAGTCATTATCCACTGTCATTGACGATAGCGCTGTGAATATTTACAACGTTTCAATTGCACAAGATGATAACTTCAAGGCACCGTCAATGTGGTATTACACGGCGCCATTGATTACACCGGAGGACCGTGAGACTGACAGAAGTTATGCACAAAAAGATCCCAGCGTGGTATTTCACCAAGGTGAGTGGCATATATTTATGACGATCAAGTTAAAGGATGCAACTCGCCTCGAGTACATTTCATTTAAAAGATGGGAGGATGCGGATACCGCCCAGCGTACCGTTTTGAGGCTGGCTGATACCCAGTATTATGCTGCACCTCAAGTATTTTTCTTTGCTCCACACAAGAAATGGTATCTGATTTACCAGGTTTTTATCCCTGGTAAAAAGCACTTACATGTATCTTTTTCAACAACTACCGATATTAGTGATCCGAATTCTTGGACACAAGCGCAGTCTATTTTCAGAAAAGATGCCGAAGATCTACGGCCACAGGGAGGCCTGGACTTCTGGGTTATTTGTGATCAAAAACGTGCTTACCTCTTTTTTACAAGTCTGGACGGAAAACTCTGGCGGATGTCGACTCCTCTCAATGAATTTCCCTATGGATTTGGCCAGATGGAGATCGCTCTCCAAGCAGATATATTCGAGGCCAGCCATACATACAGACTCGAAGGTCTTAATAAGTACCTGACTATTGTTGAAGCAAATCCTGACTCTAATCGCTACTATAAAGCGTACATTGCAGAAAGCCTCGATGGAAGCTGGGCACCTATGGCAGATAGTTGGGGAAAACCATTTGCTGGTGAAGTGAATGTCCGTCCAGCAAGAGGAATATCCAGATGGACCGACAACATCAGTCATGCTGAACTTATTCGAACAGGCAATGATCAGACAATGCCGATAAATCCAGAAAAGCTCCAGCTTGTTTTCCAGGGAGCACTGCAAGCTGAAAAGGCCAGTGGTAATAGCCCGGTACCGTGGCGAATTGGTATTCTGACGCCTGTTAGTCAGGGTGCACCAGAATAACCACGCAATTAACGCGACCGCTACAAGCTCGTCTGAATTTCCCCCGGTTTGCTAGACACCAAAATGTTTAAAATTGGCAACATGGGAGGTGGATATGGCAAATAGGAAGTATAGACGAGTTCCGGGCATATGACAGTTCGCTGATACATGCTGAAGTTCCCGCTCGAGACGATGCCGGCAGCTTTCGGAGCCAACCGCCCACCACCTGTCAGTAAATGCCCTGAAGTTGTGGCTCAAGAGCTTGTAGCATGAACAGCGCGATAGCCTGGTTTGCCTCTGGTGTTGTATGGGCTGAATCGATGAACAGACTATCCTTCCGTGCGTTGAAAACATCCTCAAGTTAGTTCAAGTGTACACTCCCTAGGGCAGTGCGCCGGATGTGTCGGTAGACTTTATCGATAAAGGGCGCATGCCGCTGGTATCGCTCGCCCTCTATTATGTGGCGCTCATCCTCCGTCAGCGTCTTCCTGCTTGCTTCAATTGCAGGTTGCCAAAAGAACGCATACTCAAAACCATACGACCCGGCCAGCGCCACGACGATTCTGTAATTTTCCGGATATATTGCGGCGGTACGTTCCGGCAAGTCGCTCTCGGGCGCATCACCTGGCTCACTTGCTGATATGGAAGGCTTGCGCACTATTTTCAAAAGCGTAAAACGCTACTGCGTTTTGCGATTTCGGAAAATATGCGTTTCAGCAACGCTCCGTCGGGCTTTTTATCCAGCTTGGCTGCAATTTTATCAAGGTCATAATAAACGTCCGGCTGTCCGGTCTGGAATGCCGCGAATGCATCGTTGTACCCACTGTAAAAGACCGGCAGGCTCGGGACATTCCCTTGCTGCAGTTGCCGGATCAACTCGATCAGGTCCTGGGTTGAAACAAAACCATTCTGCCCATAATTCTGGATACATACAGGACGGCCGGTTGCTGTAAGCTCTGCCATTAACAGGAATACAAGAAAATTCACCAGTATTATGGCAAGATCTTGCTAATACCGGCAAAATCGACAGCCGATTACAGCAATGATGATAGTCGCAGCACCCGCCAACAACAGCGGCCCCTGGCTGGTCCCGAATCCTTTTGTCGCCGATGGCAGCATATCAACCAGATATGAAGAAGCAAGTATGAGAAAGCCGGCTTCCGCATACGTCCATCGCAATAAAAACCCACTAGAAATCCACATACATCAACCTTGCTGAAGCCATCACTGGATGCAATTTGGCCAAAAAATAAATTAAGCCAGCCATTAAAATACCAGTAATAGCGCACAGGGTAGCCAGAGCATATACAGAAGATTTTTCACAGTCCAAAAAATATGCAACAGAATGACACGGCGCGCAAATATTACTGACTCTGATCACCCATGCGCAGATAATGTCAGAAATACATGATTACACTGTCACTAATTGACATAAATGGGGATGACAACGTTAAGCGGTCAGGCCTTCCTTAAGATCATTGTGTAATGCGCAGATAATTTATGTAAGGGTCCTGCTTCCAGCTTGCGCTCGATATTTTCGGCGATGCCCATTAGTGATAGCGGCATGAAGTTTGGTATGAATGTGAAATACACAGTGTCTTCGATTTGCTGCGGAAAATGTTTCCGCAGGTAGCTCGCAGAAATCCAGTGTTCCCCGCCAAAACGGTCGATCTTTGCAGTCAGCGGGAAGATGTAATTCCAGAACAGGCGGAACACAGGGTTAATCAGATTACTCTCGCGAATAATTACCACGCCACCCTTGCGTACCACCCGTAGTGCCTCCTGGATAGCAAGTATCTGGTCTTCACGTGAGTAAATATGATGCAGTACGCCAATCAATGTGGCGACATCGAAAGACGCGTCTTCGAATTGGAGATGCAAGGCGTCGCCCTGGGATATCTGGCTGACCAGCTGCGGATAACGTGCGTGGGCCTGCTGAACAAGGCCGTCTGAAAAGTCTACTCCCTGTACATTTAAATTCTTTCTGGACATGAAGTTTACATTAGTCCCTTCTCCACAGCCGATATCCAGTACTCGCGTGTTTGACATGAAATGTGAAGACACAATGCCCCACCATTTATTAATCAAATGATCCCGTACATGACCGGATATCTCCTCATGGTAACCGTCTGCTATCGTGTCGAAGTGATTCTTCGCGTCTTCTTTCATTCCAGGCTCCATGTCATCAGGGCTGACTTCTCAAGTAACCTGTTCCTGTTTTCGTATGTAGCATGATCGTGTACTTTATCCAGGACGATTATTAGACCCCTTGGCAGTATGCCATACAAGGTCGTATAAATTCATAATATGCCCGGCGACCCTAGTTTCGCCATATCTGGTTATCGATCTCATAATGGTATGCCATTTGACGGGTTTTCCTGGATGCATTTACCAGTATTCCATTATCTGCGCGGCGTAACAAATCAATATCTGAATCATTGTCTGCGTATGCTGTAATCGTGGCGTCGGGGTACTGCTCACGTAGCTTGTCAAGTTGCCTTACCTTTTCGGCCCCCTGGTGGTTAGCGCTTGCCAATAGCCCCGTCAAGCGATCGGATTTCCACTCGGCCCTGGTGCATATTATTTCCTCGAAACCGAGCTGATTCCCAAGGTCATGCACATAGATATCCAGGCTGGCAGAGAGCAATATCGTGTAATCACCGGCGTTGATATGTTGATTGAGTCTGTCTATCGCTTCTCTCCGCATGCCGCGTGCAAGCAGCCTGTCAATAAAGGTATCGGACCAGTGCCGTATTTCTTCACGAGAAGTACCGGCAAGGAAGGCGGTTATGAATATTTCTTTCAGGCGTGTATTGTTAATTATGCCAATCTTGAACAATAAGGCGGCAACAGGAAGATGCAGAGTGCGGAATACACGCCATGGCTGTCGAATAAGAAATCCGAAGAGATAGGGTAGCAGTGTGTCTCGCCTGGTGAGCGTCTTGTCCAGATCAAAAATTATCAGCTGTTTGACTTCTGGCATCTGGAATAACTCTATCCGCTTAGATAGATAACTATCGAGAGTACTGTCACCCAGCCGATGATTGCGAAGATCATCGGGCCGTCCTTTACAACTATGTCCGTTGGTGAGCCGCCAAGATTCTTTCGATGGATGAGATAGAGGTATCGGAATATGCCAAATACGACAAATATTCCTGTTGTATACAGATAATCTGTATTCATCCGCTGGGTTGTTTCCGGGTCTAGCGTATAGAGCAAATATGTAATAAGTGTTAGTGGCGTTACAACGGAGATGAGTTCATCAACAAATTGCGGTGTATAGGCATCCAGGATTGGACGATGACCTGTTGAATCATCTCCCAGCATCAATAACTCATTACGGCGTTTTGCCAGGGCAAGAAATAATGACAGCAGGAACGTTGCTACAATTATCCATGCAGTAGGCTGGACGCCTATCGCGAATGCCCCTGCGGCGACCCGAAGTACGAACCCGATTGCTATGCAGAATACATCCGCTATAACAACATGTTTCAACTTCAGGCTGTAGGCAATATTGATCAGCGCATATGAGACCAGGACACCTGTGACCAACGGGGTTGTGAGGATAGACAGTACTAGTGCGGTACCGCATAAAACGGTTGCTATGGCGATGGCAACCGGAATCCTGATGAGTCCTGCAGCAATTGGCCGGTTGCGCTTTTCGGGGTGAATCTTGTCCCGGTCCCGGTCCAGTATGTCGTTAAGAAAATAGACTGCGCTGGACATCAGGCAGAAGGCCACGAAAACAAGTGCGGTACGTCCTGCACTTTCAGGGTTGGCAATAGATCCCGAAATAAATAGTGGTGCAAGAACAAAGACGTTCTTCAGCCAGTTATTTGGCCGCATAGTTTTCCAGATACTGGAAACCATTTAAATAATTCCTTGATTTGTCATTTTATCTCTATATCCGGTATCGACTACTGTCAAGACGCCAATGCTCTGGAGCTTGACAGGCGCTGAAATGCGGAGCTATTGGTATGCCAGACATATAGCTACTTCAAGAGGTATCAATAGAATATTTCCGACGGTGATTTGAATAAGTTGGTAAAACACGTAAGGAACTAATTCTTGGTCATGTGGATCGGATATTCCATGGCAAGTAAACTGTTTATCGAACTTCCTGAAGAATATCTTCGGGATTAACCGGCCCTTTGACTAATATGTAACCCTGTTTGGTAACTGAAGGGCCATCCACAAGCCAGATATTTCTATCAGGAAAAGCGGCAATTAGGTGGCTGCGTAATTCCAGACTGCGGTCCCAGGCAAAGACAGTGCTATCATCCTTCATTAACGGTGCATTATAAACTGCCGCTGACATGTAATCAGGGAAGCGCTGGCCACGAATCAATACCAGGTCATTTCCAATATTATGCTGTTTGACCAGTTTTGGAATATCACCGCGCATATTTAGGTAATGATGGTATTTATCAATCGCACGCCAAGGCAGGTAATTAATCGTGGCTAGCATGCTGAACGCCAGGCCGAAGCTGACCAGTCGGGTGATGCTTGCGTCTGTTTTATCATGTTCATCAGCAAGAATTACCAGCCCGCGAACAGACAGAACAACAAGCGGCAGGATCGTCAGATACCAGTAACGCGCGCCAAAATCAGGCCCCCCACTGAACCAGTAAAAACAATGCACACCTATGATCATCAGGACGGCGGAAAGCATCCAGTAATCTTGCCTGCGCATCCTTCCCGAGAAGACAATGACTGCAAACAAAAATAACGAGCCGGCACTCCAGCCAAATAATTCAACGTTAAGCTGGTACAGATTGAGATTGTTATTGATTAATACATCAATCAATCCATGGCCCGGAAAGGGATCAAATGTCGTCCAGCCCAGGCCTTTTTCCGGACCGAATCCCATTGAATTCGAGCCTTCTCCATAGTATTTGTCATTATAGGCCATGATCGGAAAATTCATCGAGTCACCTGTCAGATATTTGTTATAGGGTAATACGGCTGCTCCAACCAGAATGCTTGATAAGATATAAACAGGTATCAACCTGAATTTGTATTTCCAGCCATCAATACCGAGCATCCAGAAGCCAAGTAATAACGCAATAGCCAATCCTTCCAGTGGTCGTATCCAGCTGGTCACGCCCAGTGCAATTCCACCCACCAGCGCCCAGGCAAGGCGCTTCTGCCGGCGCATGCGTGCAACCGCCAGAGCACTCAGGAGTGTCGCGACAAGCGAGAAAGTATGTGTCATAAAGCTCATCGCCAGAAAGATCTGCCATGGAGATAATGCAAAAAGTAGTAATATCAGGCGCGACAAGCCCTTGTTGAATATCTCTCGCAACAACGCATAAGCAAGTAACACTGAAATACCGGCCAGCAGCGGATTTATCAACCAGGGGACATTCAGGTAACTGCCAATAGCCAGCATTAATGGCCATCCCGGAGGTACTGGGCAATACCAACGATGGTCTTCAAACGTCATCAAATCCATATTGAATGCATCGGGTACTGGCGGCAGCGGCATAGTCAACATGCCTTGAGCAAAATAATTGGCGTGATAGAGGTAAACTACTTCATCTGCTAAATGTGGATGTCTTTCATAAATGAATACATTCAGGCCAAGCGCTAGTGATGCAACGAGCACCGCAAGCACGAGCGCATACAGATCGGTGTTGACTGGTATTACAGGTTCATCGTTGTTAAAACGGCCAAACAGTACTGAATACCTTTTTTTCAGGCTGGCAAGTGTTACAGCAGGCAACGTACTTACAGCCAATGCCAAATTGGCTAAATTTACCAACTGCAGAATACCTGCGAATATCAGCTCACTAACATAGTCGGTTATAGACGGTGACAGTGTCGCACTAAACAGTATGAGTGTAAGCCCAATTAATAATAGCTGCCAAATTCTGAATTTTGACTGTATCCATGGTGTAATCCGGTACCAGGAACGCGATACTCCTGTAATGACAATTAACACCTGCACTGCCAGCAATACTGTTAGCAGAGGAACGGTACCTGAGAAGATTTCACCAACCCTGAAATGCTGGTAGTGTATCCGAGGCCCAGCATCAATCAGCTGGAGGGCAATAGCCTGACCGGCAAGCGCCAGAGCCAGCCATGCACCACTGACGCGCCATGAACTGTTTGCCGACCACGCGAGCAAACCAGCTGCAAACGCGAAGGATAGTGGCAACATAATACTTCCGTCTACGAACCCATCAGCACCCAGGAAACGAGGATCAAGGACGACCCACAGGCATAATAAAGGGACAATGAATGCCGTCACCCAGGTCTGCACGGTAGTGGATATTTTCATTTTACTTTGGGCGAGTGGTAGAGCTACGCAGTTTCGGAATAATACTCGATTTGCTGAACACAGACATCACATATGTCAAAGTAACTTTAACATGACTCTCGTCGGTGCTATCCATAGTGCTCGAATCAGGTGAAGAATTTTGAGAATGCCTGCCGCCTGGAATACTCGCTACAATTTGTTTGTTCACTGACGACGTCATGCGATCGGGCGCCAGAGAAAATCTGCAAATTCTCCTCAAGCTATACTATTACTGGCTCGTTTGATCCAATC
>Ga0224496_10001730_pt1 | contig 13381 bp, 10 predicted proteins | sample SF_Jul11_sed_USG_2_FD_168127 | JGI IMG/M metagenome (GOLD analysis project Ga0224496, IMG submission 168127) | Sediment microbial communities from San Francisco Bay, California, United States - SF_Jul11_sed_USGS_8_1 | ecosystem: Environmental > Aquatic > Marine > Sediment | place: USA... | reverse complement strand
ACCGATTTTAATCTGGATTTCAATGTCAAGTATAATTCGTCTTTGGATGTGTTTACGGCACCGTTTGATCTGGAATATGACCACAGCTTTTCCGTTTCGTCATCAACAGACTATCAACGATTACAAGTGACCTTAACACTGGCGGCGACTTCGCCGACCACGTCCTATCCGATCAGCAACGGCCTGACGGTCAGGCTGATATTTAAAAGACGAAACACAACCGGAACTTTAAATTTCAAACTCGCCGCCCCACAACTCGAACTCGGACCGGTGGCTACCGACTTTGAGATCGTGCCTGAAGCCGATGATCTCATCCGGGTGCAGAGGTACATCGAGACGAGCTATACTGCCGGTGATTATCCGGGGAAAATCACCGAGCTTGGTGGTTACCGCATCCACAAACCGACATCCGATCCTTTTCCGGTCAATATCCGCTGGCAGAAAAAAAGAGTTCTTCCGACCATAACTATTTACTCCCCGACAGTTTCGACGCCCGGGAAAATCTACAATGAGACGACCGGGAATAAAAACGCGCCTAGTCCGGACAAAACAGGAGATCAGGGATGCAGTATCGAGCTTAATTCGACTGATTTTCCTATCGCCAGCAAGGCGCGGTTTCATGTGGTTATTGATTCCGGCTTATTTTAAAGGACATAAAATGTATAAAGCAACACTTAATAAATCCATCTTCGGACCAAACGGCGAGTCTATTCCCGATGATCCAAGAAACGCCGCCCGTCAAAGATACGAGGCCTGGTTACTTGAGGGAAATCAACCCGATCCGGCTGAGACGCTGGATGAAAAAAAGGCCCGGCTTTTTGGCGAATTCGATCAAAAACGCCAGAGGATGCTTCAGGTGACAGACTACATGGACGGACGGACTTATATATTTGATCCTGATCCCGTAATCGACGCCGCTAAAATAAACGAGTTTGGTATCTGGAGACAGGCTTTAAGGGATTTGGGGAACAGCCTGAAGACCTCCGGACTGAAAGTCGCCGATTTGGAAACCCCCGCATGGCCGGTCGTTCCGGACAGCGTCCTGCCATTACTTCAAAGCAAAAGGATTTTATGAAAGGTTTTTTGTCCTGGCTGGGCGGTAAAAGCCAACTTGCTCCAAAAATATCCGAGCATTTAAAAAGCATCAATCATACTTGCTACTGCGAGCCCTTCATGGGCGGCGCTCATGTTTTCTTTCGCAAGGAGCCTGCGAAAGCGGAGGTACTCAACGACATCAACCGGGATCTGACAACCCTTTTTCGGGTGTTGCAACATCATCCGGACGAGTTCATGCGCCACTTTAAATGGGCGATCTCAAGCAGAGACGAGTTCGAACGCCTGAACAAACAGAATCCGGACTCCTTAACCGACATCCAGAGAGCCAGCCGATTCTACTATCTGCAGAAGCTTTGTTTCGGTGGAAAAGCATTTGAGCGAAGTTTTGGGACCAGCACAACGAACGCGCCCAGGCTTAATCTCTTCCGGATCGAGGAGGAACTATCACAAGTCCATCTCAGGCTCGCCAGAGTCCAGATCGAAAACCTGCCCTGGCAAAAGATCATCACCCGCTACGATAGAGAGCACACCCTCTTCTATATCGATCCTCCCTACTTCAACTGCGAAGCTTATTATGGGAAAAACATCTTCGAACGGTCCGAGTACAGGGAAATGGCCTCAATATTAAAGGTCATCAAAGGAAATTTTATTTTAAGTCTCAACGATCACGAGGAAATCAGAAAGACGTTCGATGGATTCCATATTCAGAAGGTATCGGTGCCCTACACTCTGAGTTCAAAGGGACCACCCAAAAAGGCTCCGGAACTGCTGATCAGTAATGTGAAATTGGGGTAAATAGGGTGTTTTTATTGTCTTTTCATTGTCTATACGACATAAAGGGAGGGGGCTATTTAGGCGTATTGTTTCTTATTGTCTTTTAAAAATCGTTCTGCGGTGTAGCTTTAAAATTTAATTATATCTGGTACCTGGGGCCGGAATCGAACCGGCACGTCCTTACGGACACAAGATTTTAAGTCTTGAGCGTCTACCAATTCCGCCACCCAGGCAGGGGGAGGATAATGCTAAGAGGCATTATATTTCAACTGATTCAACAGCTTAACCCCGGGTACGTTTTTAGCCGAATCTTTTTTTGTTTGATCCGAAAAAAGATCTGATCTTTATCATACCCATCCGATTTATAGCGAGAAGTCCTCTTTGAAGTCAAGGAGGACTTTTAAAAACCCATATCGCCTCCCTGATAAAGGTCAAACAGCCCATTGATTTAAACCATAAATTAAAAGTAGCCGATAAATCCCGCATCATTAACAATCTAACGCCATAATCCGGCAGTCAGAAGTAAGCGAGATAGCCCAGACTTCGCTGAAATTCTGGGTCCTATTGTTCAAAATTCAAGCGGAATTCGTGATTTTCACTCAGCGCGTAACGGAGTATGAGTTTGGCTTCAAATATTTTATTCTTTGAAGCCGGGGAAAAAGGAGACTCCCGCCCATTCCAGCCCGACCTTCAAATCGGCTCCCAACCCGTTGAGATAATCGAACATTAATCCAGCGCCAAACCGGCAGCGGGAGGGACGGATGTTATAGGCGCATTTTTAAAGAGGCCCGGCTTAGCCGTACCTCGTTTTCCGGCTACCCCTGGAATAAATCCAGGCGATAATAAACCCGCCAATAGCCTGTTCCACTAGATGCCACGCGGCGTTTTTAAAGACATAGCTCAATGGCTCACCATGGGCTCCAGCCATGGCCAGTTCATGAGGGAAAACCCAAAGCAGGCCGATAATCGCCCCAAAGCGAATACCTTCAATGACAGGTCGTCCTTGGATTTTTCCGGATGAATATAAATATGTCATCAACAACCCAAGAACCAGATAGGCGATAAAGATGACCCCCGTTCCTTCGTGGGTCGCATCGGTTTCATTTTGATAGAACTGAGCCATGATCACTTGGTGCCACAAACCGGCGACACCCCACATAACGACACCGCTTGCCAAGGTCGCTTGAGACAGTTTTATAAGGTTCATATTTCTCCTGAGGTTAGTGAATGTTAAAATACCGACAACACAATGTTGATGGTGATGTCCTCGCTGCCGAGATTAAAAGCCGCCTCGTCAAAATCCGGCGGACCAAAGGTTTTGGGTTTCGCCTGGTTTGAAAATCCAATGGCTTCCTTTGGCGGGCCATACCAATGATGATCGGGTTGATCGTTTTCGTTTTCATCATGAAAGGCGAACAGGGCATACCGCCCTGGGGGGATGCCCTTGCAATAAAGCAAAACTTTCTGTTTTTTAATCCGCTTCGTCTGTTTGCAAAGAGGGGCTTTTTTCTCGATATCCAGAGGGAAATTCTTACGGTTCTTATCTTCAAACAAGAAAATCACCGCAACGCCTTTATCTCCCTTGAAGTTTTCAATTTCAATCCTCAGGTCGGCGGCCTTTACGGGAAGTGAGGTGACCAAAAGACCAGAGCCCAAGGCTAGCCAGACAAATAGGGATATTTTCGGTTTCCAGGAATAGATTCGCATAACGATCAACATAAGCTAACCTTATAGAAGTAAGACTGTGGCGTTTTACAAAAAACGATTAAAGGACCGTTTTTATCATTATGGCATTTTCTTAAGAAATGGGCTGTCTTTTGCCCGTTGCCGCTCATGATTTACTAAATTACCAGACTATGGTCGCGCTGATCCTTATAAAACCAACAAAACAAACTTTTTTAAGTTGAAGGCGAAGGCGTTCAGATACAAATCCAGTTCGGTTTTCAGTCGGAAGTGTAAACTTTTATGTGTGAAATTGATCTGAGGTAGAAAAAAAGGGCCTATCTCCCCAAAAGTTTGATTGCGAGATCAACCCAAGAAAGGAGAAATACCCATGAAACCTGAAATTACAGTAACGGAAGTTCAAGAATTGATCAAGAATTTAACAAAGCCAGAGGGCTCTTTGGAGTCGAGGCGTTTGATGTACGAGAGGTGGTCGGCGACTTTCTTTCTAAGTTGATGAGCGGTGAACTGAGCGAGTTTCTTGGTCGTCAAGCCTATGAAAGGAAAGAAAATAAAACAAATCACCGCAATGGCAAATATGATTATAAGCTGAGTCTAAAAGGGATTGCCTCGGTACCCGTGCCGGTGATCATCTGGGTGGCCGAGAATAGGCGGAAGCTGTATTATCAAGTCTACACCTCACTCAAGATGGGGATTCATAGACGATCAAGCCCTGTGGGGAAAGTACAGAGAACCTGCCCTTATTCAGACAGATCAAAGAATTATGAATTTACACAATTAACTTTGCAGTGCCAAGGTGGAAGCTTTTTAGCTGGATTTAACGTTAGTTAAGCTCAAGGGGAGTTTCAAGGTTATTTCGGTGCCGATTTGTAGAGGCCGGCGGCGGGAGATACGCAAGTTCCATTTCAAGATGGTCTTGATAGGGATACTGTATTTAAGGGAAATTTTCCAGAGGGTATCGCCTTGTTTAACCTTATGGACATAGGTGATGCCGGGTGCCTTTTTCAGCGCCTTATTGGCAAGGCGAACATTTGGTTTTCTTTTGACGGTTGACCAGTCAGAAGGAATCGGCAACATGATTTTTTTACCAATTCTTAAAACTTTATTTCTATTGATCTGATTAAAAGCGATAATCTGTTGAATTGGAATTCCGTAAATCCTGGAGATTCTCCAGAGGCTGTCCCCTTTGCGTACCCTGTGATATTTCCAGAATTTAAGTCGATCTCCTTTCAAAGAATTAAGGCTTTCTTGATCGATTTTCGTAACTTCCGGAATGGCGATTTCGAACGTTTCGACGTTTGCCGGAGTCAGACCTTTTTTAAGTCTGAGATTAAAGTTTTGTAGGGTCTCATAGTCAAGATTAAGGACCTTAGCGACCTGGGTTAATGAAATGCCACCTGGAACAGTTACCATTTTCTTTTTTGGCCAGTCCTCCAGTTCCGGTTGGGAGTCAAAACCATATTCTTCCAAATTGTTGAAGATGGTTAGAACCGCGTAAAAGGCGGGAACATACCCCCTTGTTTCCCTTGGGAGCCGTAAGGACCAGTAATCAGTCGATTTTCCATGTCTTGTCGCTTTTCGAATTGCTCTTCTGACGGTGCCTGAGCCACTGTTATAAGCTGCCAGAGCCAATTCCCAATCATGATCGAAAAGATTGTGTAAGTACTTTAGATATTGGGCAGCGGCAAGAGTCGCTTTTTCCGGGTCATAGCGGTCATCGTGCCACCAACTGTTTTTTAGGCCATAGATATAACCAGTATAGCGCATGAACTGCCAAAGTCCAAGAGCATTCGCATGAGACCTGGCTCTTGGGTTTAAGTTGGATTCGACCACTGCCAAATAAGCCAGACTCGAAGGCAAACCCTGTTCCTTAAATATACGTTTGATCATTTTCATGTAGGTCGCTGAGCGCTCAAGGGCTTGCTCAAAAACCTCTCGCTTTTTTACTGAATAAAGCTTGATGAAGGCAGCAACTCGTTTGTTTGAACTGATGGAAATATCACGAATTGTATCTAATATTTCCTGATCGTCGCCTTGACTGTTAATATTTGGAATTATTGGATTATGATTGGCTTTTTCGGAACTCGACTTGGTTTGCTGATCCTCACTGGCAGGTTGGAGTTCGAGTTTTATTGATTCAGAGTTTGCGGGTGTTTCTTCAAGAGGTGGTTCAATAATCGTATCTCCTGGAATATCGCTCTGAATACTCGCATCCTCAAGTGTCTCATTTTCTTCTAACTCTTTAGAATTAACAATTTCTGATGGGATTGATACATTGTTATTTGGGTCTGGTAATTGAAGAGCGGCATCCTCTAGGAATTTAGGTTGGGTATGAGAGTTACCGGACAGGTTGGTTTTGGCTACTTTAAAGGAAGGTTCAGCCGAGAAGTTTAATTCGGTGACCTGCAGTTGCTCAGCAGTCAAAGAACCTGACCAACCCATAAATAATAAAACGAAAAAGCAGAATGGATGAAATTTTATCATAGTCATGATATCGTTAGATAAATTTGATTTAGTCTGATCTATACCCGAGCAATTTAATTTTGTAAAGTTTTCTCTATCGCATTCATAATACTTGATTGAATTTCCGCCGACAGTCTTGTAATGTTTATAACAACCAGATAAATAAAGTGGTTTAAAGCATTTATTATGCCATGTGGTTTTATGGTGTTTTTTGAGGTATGACTTTGAATAGCGCCGTTTTTTAAAATTTAAAATAAGATACATTATATTTATTATAGTCAGACATGAAATCTCCCTTTTGTTCGGTTATCATTCCGACTTTTAATAGGAAAACGCAGTTGATTAAGGCTGTTGAGTCGGTTTTGAAACAGAATTATCAACACTTTGAGTTGATTGTTGTGGATGACGGATCGACCGATGAGAGTTGTCAAAGTCTCAAGGAAGTGGAGGATTCGAGGCTGAAAATCTTTCATCAGCTGAACAAAGGTGTATCCGCAGCCAGGAATTTAGGCTTTCAAAAAAGCGAAGGTAAATGGATTGCGTTTTTGGATTCGGATGATCTGTGGTTGGAGTGCAAGTTGTCGCGGCAGATGGAATTTCATTTTAATCATCCGACAATCAGGATATCCCAGACCGATGATATATGGATTAGAAACGGTAAAAGAGTCAATCCTGGGTTAAGGCATCAAAAGCCAAAGGGTGATTTTTTTAGTCAAAGCTTAGCGCTTTGTTGCGTCAGTCCATCGTCTGTTATCATGCACCGATCACTTTTTGATGAGTTAGATGGTTTTGATGAGAAGATGCCAGCCTGTGAGGATTATGATCTTTGGTTGCGGATTTCAGCCAAATACCCAATTGGTTTGATCAAGGATAGGCTTGTCGTGAAATACGGTGGTCATGATGATCAGTTATCCAGAGCTTTTGATGCAATGGATAGATTTCGGATCTTCAGTATTCTCAAGGTTCTTGTCTCAGGGATCTTAAGCGAAACCCAGTCCTCTTCGGCTTTGAGTGTCTGTATAGAGAAACTTCAAATCCTAATTAAAGGAGCCCGGAAACGCTCCCCCCCACCCCCGCTTGAGCTTTTAAAGCTTTATGAGCATCTGCAAGCTGGCGAGACGCCTAAGCTTTCCGGGCTGCTGAAGGAGTTGACGCCCTATTTTCTGGAGGGCCGCGCCAGGTCCAAGTAGCTGATAGATTTTATTATATTCGATTTATTTTGTTATTTTCAAAAAAGCGCTCAAGGTTTTTTTGTCATTGTCCGATAAGGAGTCAGACAAAGCGACCAAGCGGAGTTTTTTTTGACGAGCATTTTAATTTTGAGCCGTTCGGGCTTAAGAGTCGCCTCGTGGCGATTTTGGGATGTTTGAGATAAAAAAGCGTTAAAGATTATTTATAATCTTCCGATAAGGAGTCAAGGAGCGTTTTAGGAGCTCCAAAAACGATTTTAAAGCGGGGCTGGACGGAACCAGGCTCCAAGGGAAGTAAACAACAGGAGAGAAAATGGGACTTAAGATCAATCACAATGTGGCGGCGTATAATTCATGGAGGAATTTACAGTCCACGGATCAAAAGATGAGCAAGACCCTGGAGCGATTGTCTTCGGGATCGAAGCTGAACCGGGCGGCGGATGGACCCGCCAACCTGGTGATTGCCGAGCAGATGAAGGCGCAGATCAAGTCGATGGAGCAGGTAACCAGCAACTCTGAGTTGGCGATATCGATGGTGCAGACGGCAGAGGCCTCGATGAACGAGGTGAACAATATTTTAGTGAACATGAGGCAGTTATCGCTTCACGCGGCGAACGAGGGAGCCAATGACGACAAGATGCTGGCTGCGGATCAGCAGGAGATCGAGAACTCCCTAAGGACGCTCAACGGGATCGCCAAGCAGGCGCAGTTTGGATCGCGCAAGCTATTAAACGGCAGCAACGGGATCAGCGGTGTCGCGATCGGCGAGAACGTGAAGTTTATACGCGCCGACGTTTTATCGCAGTCCTCGCCGGCCGGCGGTTACGACATCAACATCTCAGAGGTGGCGACGAGGGCCAGGATCGAGGGCAGCCGCGAGTTGAGCCAGCAGGAGGTCGACCTTGGCGGTGTCCAGATCACGCTTCACGAGGGCGGCAAGAGCATCACCTACTATACGCAGGTGGGCGAGACGATGGAGACGATGATGGAGAACCTCAAGCAGCTCCTGATTCAAAGCGAGTTGGCATTGGATGTGGGTCTGACCGCCGAGAATCATATCTATGTCGAGCACCGCGAGTACGGCTCGGAGCCGAGTTTCGGCGTGATGGTGAACGCGGACGGTATTTTGGGCGATGATTCCGGCAGTCTTCAGGAAAGCGTCCAGGGAACCGATGTTCAGGGAACCATCGGAGGCGAGTTGGCTCACGGAGACGGGCAGTACCTGACGGCCGCCAAGGGGACCAAGGCCGAAGGCACGGTCATCCAGTATACCGGCGGTTTGAATACGGAGCCGATCCTGGATGCCGAGGGCAACCCGGTTGTCGATGAAGAAGGCAATCCGGTAGATCCGAGGGAAATATCCGAGGGAGCGGTTTATATTACCAATAATTCCCTGACGTTCCAGGTCGGCCCCGATCAGGGCCAGACCTCCAGGATCAATCTGCCGAGCGTGAACACTTATGTGATGTCGCAAGGAGTCAAAAACGAGAGCGGCTATAACAACCTGAGCGAGATTGACGTTACCACCGCTCAGGGAGCGCAAGACGCGCTGGCCCTGATCGATCAGTCGATCTACGAGATCACCTCGGCCAGGGGGAATCTGGGAGCGTTCCAAAAGAACACGCTGGAGACCAACCTGAACAACCTGAGGTACGCGACCGAGAACATGATCGCGGCCGAATCGGGTATCCGCGATACCGACATGGCCTCGGAGATGAGCGAGTTCACCAAGCAGCAGATTCTGCTGGCGAGCGGCACGGCGATGCTGGGTCAGGCGAACCAGACACCCAAGGCGGTCTTGAACCTGCTCAACGGACAGTAAGAGGGCTTCTTAAAGCCCGGAGAGCAAACTTGGGCGAAGCAGGCCCGGTGAGACGCCGGGCCGCCTGAATCCGGCTCGCAACCCGGATGGGTTTGGGGATCGAGGGCGCATAGGAAGCGGCGGATAAAAAAACAAGACCGACCCTGGGGGTTGATCCAAGACCCCTTTGGTCCAAAAATAGAGTCGAGTTCAACTCCAAGGTTTAAAGAGGGCGTTTTAAAAAAAGCTCAAGACGCCGGCTTTAAGCTCTGGACTTAAAGATCAGGGATGAAGATTTCAACCATCGTCCGCCAGGGACGATGACAGACGGGACTTAAATCACCAACAGGAGAATCAAATGGCACAAGGAAGGCCATACCAGGCATACCAGAATACGCACGTGAAGACTTCCAGCCAGAAGCAGCTGATTGTGATGCTGTTTGACGGGATGGACCGGTTCATGAGCCGCGCGGGCAGAGCGATCGAGGAGGATGACTTCGAGGTGGCTCACAATAACCTGCAGAAGACCGGCAAGATCCTCCTGGAGCTGATAAGCACCTTAAGAGAAGATACCGGAGGGGAAATCGCCTCCAATCTAAAGAAGATCTATGTTTACTGCTACGAACAAATCGTGATGGCCAATCTCAAAAAGGACGCTAAAATGGTTGGTGATATCAAAGAAGTGCTGAATAATCTAAGAGAGGGCTGGAAAGCCATCAGCCGCGGCGAAAACGCTTTGAACGCGGCGGGACAGACACCAAAAAGTATCCGTATAACCGGTTAGCCGGCAGTCCTCTTTCTAGGACAAGGAAGTTAAAGAAAGAGAAATGTCATTAGGCGAAAGGAGAATACAAGCACTCCCAGCAAACAAGGAAGTTTCAGGTGCCTTGCGGCTGGCTAACCAAGCTTTGGAGTTAATTCTCACAAGGGGTCAGGTAAGATCCCTGCAGTGAACGCGTTTTAAAGATGAAGGGCTTTAGGGAGCAATCCCAAGACAAAAGAAACGCCATAGGGAGCAGTCCCCCTTTAGGTTAAAGGGAACGGTCCCATCAAGACGCAGACGATAGTTAAAGGGGTTTGAGGGGCCATCGGCAAGAAAGCCCGCGCGCCCCGGCTGGGAGCAGTCCCAGGACAAAAGAAACGCCATAGGGAGCAGTCCCCCTTTAGGTTAAAAGGGAACGGTCCCATCAAGACGCAGACGATAGTTAAAGGGGTTTGAGGGGCCATCGGCAAGAAAGCCCGCACACCCCGGCTGGGAGCAGTCCCAGGACAAAAGAAACGCCATAGGGAGCAGTCCCATCTAAAAAAGGCTGAGGGATAACCACCCTGCCAGGGATTCGTCCGCCGAACGCGGGTCTAAGGTGAGAATCGAGGGGTCCATCAAACGGACCTCAAGGGATTTACGTTTATTTTTAGGATTCATGAGGAAGGACTGCCAGGAGGCTCAAGTCCGACCTTGATCAAGGATCAAGTCAAGAGGGGGACCCGGTGGTCCGTCTTTTTAAAAGACCAAGAAAGGCCCGAAACGGAAGTCAGGCTTTTTTAAAAAACCAGGTTGAGCACTTATTGCTTTAAACACAAGGAGGGAAAAATGAGTTTGCGAATCAACCATAACATCGCCGCGGTGAATTCTCACCGCAACCTGGTCAGAAATGACGCCAGGCTTGGGCGAACGCTGGAGCATTTATCCAGCGGCATGAAGATCAACCGGTCCGCCGATGGGCCGGCCGCGCTGGTGATTTCGGAACAGATGCGGGCTCAGGTGGCCGGTCTGACCCAGGCGGTGATGAATTCGGAATCCGCCGTCGCCATGGTGCAGACGGCTGAGGCGGCCTTAAACGAGGTCAACAGCATCTTGATCAGCATGCGCCAGCTTTCGGTTCACGCGGCCAATGAAGGCGCCAACGACTCGGTTATGCTGGACGCCGATCAGGCCGAACTGATCAACTCGCTCGATAGTATCGACCGCATCTCAAAGTCCACCCAGTTTGGAACAAGGACGGTTCTGGACGGCAGTAACGGCGTCAGCGGTATCGCCACGGGTGAGGACTTGACCTACGAGGGGGCGACAACCAGAACGAAATCCTCGCCCCAAAGCGGCTACAGCGTTAAAGTCACCCAGGAGGCCACCCAATCTCAACTGGTGGGTGCCATCGCCATGAGTCAGGCTATCATTGACGCAGGCGAAAAAATCACTCTGATGGAAGGGGGACGCTCCGTTGAGATCACCGCCAATCTCGGTGAATCCCTGACCAGCCTGCAAAGCCGCATCAACAGCGCGGTCGAGGAAGCGGGTCTCAAGCTGGATGTCTACTTCGATATCGACGGCAAGTTCACGGTGCTGCACCGGGAATATGGCTCCGAGCACAGTTTCGGCGTCTCCAGCTCGACGGGAGGAATCGCCTCGGATAAGGGCAACACGCCCATGCAGGTCCAAAACGGCATCGATATCCAGGGTAGCATCGGAAACGAGGTCGCCAACGGCCGCGGACAGGTCCTGACCGGCGGCATCGGTACCAACGTGGAGGGACTCAAGGTCCGCTTCACCGGCGTCAGTGACCCTGAAAATCCCGAGGTGGGCAGGCTCGGCGTCCAGTCCAACGCCCTGGTATTCCAGGTGGGAGGCAACGCCAACCAGACCGTCAGGGTGCTTCTGCCCTCGACCAAGTCCGATACGCTGGCTGTCAACGTGAACAACGAAAGCGGCTTTAGAAGCTTGAGGGACCTGGACATCAGAAATGCTCAGGGAGCCCAGGACGCCATGAAACTCATCGAGGATGCCATCAATCAGGTCACCTCGACGAGAGCCGAAATGGGTGCCATGCAGAAAAACGCTCTGGAATCCAACATCGTCAGTCTTGGAGTCGCTAAGGAAAATCTGCTCAACGCCGAATCGGTCATTCGGGATACCGACATGGCCGCGGAAATGAGCGAGTTCACCAAGTACCAGATCATGACTCAAGCGGCCACCGCCATGCTGGCGCAGGCCAATCAGATGCCGAACAATGTGCTGACCCTCTTGAAATAAGCGGGACCGCGAAAAACAAACAAGCTTAACAGACGACCAACATAACAAAGGAGTAGGTCATGAAAGCGCTAAAACAACAGGTTGCCTTTAAGGGTTATCCCTCACAGCGAAACCTGAAACTGGACCCAGCCCTGGGGCTTAACCGGGGCGATCCGTTGATGAGGAAAACCGATCCTCTCTCAGGTGAGGAAGGGCGCTACCAGGTCATCGGAAAGCTGGAAAATAACGTCTCCAGACTCCAGATCGCAAGGCACAACCTGACGAGAATCAACCGCTGGCTCTTTGAGATGCGCGATTTCCTTAAAGACCTCTGGAATCAGGAGGTCGATCAGGAAGTACCGGCTTCGGTGGTGGACCACTTTCTGCTGGAACGTATCGCGCAGGTCCGCATGAACGCCGAGGCCGCCAGCTTCCAGGGAAAAGCTTTGCTTAACGGCAAGAGCGGCGTCATCGGCAGGGTCACCGGACAGGGACTGTATTTCGTCAGGGGATCCGCCAGAGCCTTAAGCTCGGCTGACCCAGGTTACGTCGTCTCGATCTCTCAGGCGGCCAGTCCACCCAAGATCACCGGGACCGAACCGCTGAGCACCAAAACGCTTGCAAAGGAAAACCTCATCGCTATCTGGGACGGGGAAACCGAATTCAGATACAAGATCAGACCGGATGAAACGCCCGACTCCCTGGTCTTGAACCTGAAAAATAAATTGGCCGCCAAGGGAATGGAGGTCAGTATAGATAAAACCGACGATGAAAAATTGCGGCTGGTCCACCATCAGCTCGGATCGCGTCCGGGACTTAAAGGGGCCAGCATGAATACCCGGATTTTATCTCAGGTGCCAGGACAGTTCCTCACGGCTGAGCCAGGTCTCGATATCGCCGGAAGCATCGGAAAGGAACCCGCGCAAGGAAAAGGCGGTTTCCTCATGGGGAAAAAAGGCAATAAAAGAACCGATGGAATCGTGATCTATTATCCCGGTGCCATTCATTACCCAGGGCAGGTCGTCGGTTATTGCCATATCAAGCAAAACGGTATGTTCGTGCCGCTGGACATCAAAGAAGACAGGGCTGAAATCTTAAGCTTGCCTTCCCTGCTGCCCAAAGAACTGGCGGTCGGCGTGGCTAACCTGAGCGGCTACATGAACCTCTCCGAAATCAAAGGTGAGTCCGCACAGGAAAAAAGAGACGCCCTTAAACTGATCATTTGGACCATCGAGGAACTCAGCTACCTCAATGATGAATTGCAGTGGAAAGAGGACTACTACGTCGAGCTCGCAGTCAAACTCCTTAAAAAAGGACCCGGAAGCAACGACGCTAACGATGATATCTTACACCTCTCAAAAGAAAAAGCCGAGGAAATGGTTAAACAGCTTAAAAATATGATTGAAG
>Ga0224496_10001729_pt1 | contig 13383 bp, 11 predicted proteins | sample SF_Jul11_sed_USG_2_FD_168127 | JGI IMG/M metagenome (GOLD analysis project Ga0224496, IMG submission 168127) | Sediment microbial communities from San Francisco Bay, California, United States - SF_Jul11_sed_USGS_8_1 | ecosystem: Environmental > Aquatic > Marine > Sediment | place: USA... | reverse complement strand
CGTTCGGCGGCTAACTTCGACAGTAGTAAAGAATCCCCTCGCAAATCGGCATGAACGATCACTTCGTCGCGTTGGTAGTTATGACCAAGCACTAAGACCTGATCGCCAAGGCTTTTCTTGGCCACCACAATTCGTTCAAAGAGTTCCACAGCAGGACGGTCCTGGTAATCAGCAATGGGCAATTCCGCACTCATTGGAGCGTTCACACTATCTTCCTTAATATCGAGACTCGTCGGGTTCAACAGTTGGCTCATCAGTCCCTCGAAATTCAAAAAATACACAGAGTAGACTTTCTATTGTATCAAATAAGATACGGTTGAAAAAGCTAAAATGTTCAAAGGGCATGTTCTCGCTTCACCCACGAGAGACCCGCTCGCCTCATTGACAAGGTACAGGTTGAACGTTAGCATTGATTTTACAAGGCTAGGGGAGCGTTTTCGCTGAGATGTCCAACCTATCATTGGACGACCCTCATACCTGACCTGGATAATACCAGCGTAGGGAAGCGGCACTAGGACGATGGAAATTTTCAGGCCGCATTCCTTACGGATGCGGTCTTTTTTTTTCTGTCTCCCTTAGATAGCTATCCATTTCCGATAATCGGTCATCCTGAGAAAGGATCCTCTCATGAGCACTCCACAACGCGATCTCACACTTTCGCCAAATAAGGAGAGCCTCGCTGTTAAGGCCGACCCTAACGCGACCCCTTCCTCAACACTGACAACGGAACCCTTTCCGGCCTCGCGAAAGGTCTATGTGACAGGCTCACACCCCAGCATTCGAGTGCCCATGCGGGAAATCACCTTAACGCCAACCCAGGGGCCTCATGGGGAGACTCCAACACCCAATCCCCCAGTGACCGTCTATGATCCTTCTGGTCCCTATACCGACACTGAGATCACCATTAATGTTCGCCAAGGCCTGTATCCTTTGCGTCGGGAATGGATTCTTGATCGCAAGGATGTTGAAGAACTCCCGGAAGTCACATCCATCTATGGCCGCAAACGTTCAACAGATGCGAGCCTTGATACCATCCGATTCGCGTTGAGCCGCAAGCCGCTTCGTGCCAAAACGGGCATGAATGTGACGCAAATGCATTATGCTCGCAAAGGCATCGTGACACCGGAAATGGAGTATATCGCTATTCGGGAAAATCAAACTCGAGACGAGGAAGCCGAGTCCTTACGAAAACACGGAGTCATCCGAGGCGTGGTCCAACATCCTGGCCAAGCCTGGGGCGCAGCCATTCCTTCTCACATTACGCCGGAGTTTGTCCGAGACGAAGTCGCGAGGGGACGAGCGATTATTCCCTCCAATATTAATCATCCCGAAGTGGAGCCAATGATTATTGGGCGAAATTTCCTGGTGAAAATCAATGCCAATATCGGCAACTCGGCGGTGACTTCGTCTATCGAAGAAGAAGTGGAAAAGTTAATCTGGTCGATTCGATGGGGTTCCGACACGGTGATGGATCTCTCGACCGGAAAAAATATTCATGAGACCCGAGAATGGATCATCCGCAATTCACCGGTTCCGATTGGCACCGTCCCCATTTATCAGGCCTTAGAGAAAGTAGGTGGCAAACCAGAAGAGCTGACCTGGGAGCTGTATCGAGATACGCTTATCGAACAAGCAGAACAGGGCGTCGATTACTTTACCATCCATGCAGGTGTGCGCTTGGCCTATGTGCCAATGACGGCCAACCGCATGACAGGAATTGTCTCGCGCGGCGGATCCATTCATGCCAAATGGTGCTTAGCGCACCATCAAGAAAATTTCACCTACACACATTTTGAAGAGATCTGTGAAATCATGAAGGCCTATGACGTCTCATTTAGTTTGGGTGATGGACTGCGCCCCGGCTCGATTGCGGACGCCAACGATGCCGCGCAATTTGCCGAATTAGACACTCTAGGCGAATTGACGACCATCGCATGGGAACATGATGTCCAGGTGATGATTGAAGGCCCAGGGCATGTTCCGATGCATATGATCAAAGAAAATATGGATAGGCAACTCAGCACCTGCAAAGAGGCTCCATTTTACACGTTGGGCCCTCTTACCACAGACATTGCCCCCGGCTATGACCATATTACTTCCGGCATTGGTGCAGCCATGATCGGCTGGTACGGCTGTGCGATGCTCTGTTATGTCACACCCAAAGAACATCTGGGCCTGCCCAATAAGGAAGATGTGAAAGACGGGGTGATTGCCTATAAGATTTCCGCCCATGCTGCCGATCTGGCCAAAGGACACCCAGGAGCACAGGCTCGCGACAATGCGTTATCCAAAGCCCGTTTTGAATTTCGATGGGAAGACCAATTTAACTTATCTCTCGACCCTGAAACGGCCCGAGACTATCACGATGCCACATTGCCAGCTCAAGCTGCCAAAGGTGCACATTTCTGTTCCATGTGCGGCCCCAGCTTCTGTTCGATGAAAATCACGCAAGACGTGCGAGATTACGCCGCCCAAAAGAAGATCGAAGAAGACCAGGCCATTCAAATCGGCTTACAAGAAAAATCCGAAGAGTTTCGAAAAGCCGGCAGCGAAATTTATTTATAAGGCCCGTCCTATATGAGGAACCAGATATGAGTCAGATGAAGATTGCCCCCCTCCGTGAGCGCGATGTGACCCGTCACATTGCGCGGGAATATTACAAAGAGTTCGATCAACTTATCGAAAGTGACGTTATCATCGTCGGCGCGGGCCCATCAGGGCTGTTATGTGCCAGAGACTTGGCATCCCAAGGCTTCAAGACGTTACTGATCGAACAGGGCTTGGCACTCGGCGGAGGGTTTTGGTCTGGTGGCTATCTCATGAATAAAGCCACCATCTGCGCACCGGCCGATCTCATTTTGGAAGAACTTGGCATTCCGTTTAAACCCATTAAAGAATGCGATGGCATGACCATCGTTGATCCTCCTCATGCCACTGCCCGCCTGATTGCGGCGGCCTACGAAGCAGGCGCCAAGGTCATGAATCTGACCCGTGTTTTGGATTTGATTATTCGAGAAGCCGGCTCATTGGAAGGTGTCGTCGTCAACAATACCACCGCAGAGATGGCGGGGCATGACATTATTCACGTGGATCCCATCGCGCTCGAAAGCCAAATCGTCGTCGATGCCACCGGGCATGATGCCATCGTGGTTGATCTCCTCAATCGCCGCAACCTTCACACAAAAGTTCCAGGCAATGGGGCCATGTGGGTGGCCAAATCTGAAGCGCTCGTGGTGCAGAACACCCGCGAAATCTACCCGAATTGTTTTGTGACCGGCCTAGCCGTCGCCGCCGTTGATGGCTCACCCCGCATGGGCCCCGCATTTGGCTCCATGCTCCTCTCTGGCCGACGTGCCGCAGAATTGATTCGACTCAAACTTAAAGGGGAATAATGAGGGGAATACCCTCTTAGAACAGCACAACAAGACATTATTATGGATATCCAAGATTTTTTAGACCAAGGCGAAGGCAAAGAAGAAGACAAGATATCGGCCTGGAATCTGTTCCAGCAAGCCTATGAGCTCCAAATGAAGGGGCAACTAGAAGAAGCCATCGAAATCTATAAACAATCTCTCGACACACACCCCACCGCAGAAGCCTTCACCTTCTTAGGTTGGACCTACAGCTTCATGGGACAACTCAACGAAGCCATTGAGGAATGTCATCGAGCCATTCAACAAGACCCTGACTTTGGGAATCCCTACAACGATATTGGCGTCTACCTCATTGAGCTCAATCAGTTGGAAGAAGCCATTCCCTGGTTGGAAAAAGCCATGAAAGCTAAACGCTATGAAAACCCGAACTTCCCTCACATGAATCTTGGTCGGGTTTACGAACGGCAAGGGAAATGGGACCTAGCGGTCGAATCCTACAAAAAATCCCTGGCCATGAATCCAGAATACAAGTCTGCGAAACAGGCCCTAATGCGCATTCTCACGTTAATGAATTAATCTTCTCATAAGGCTACCTTACATGAGCGAAACGAAAACCATTCTTGTTGCCGTCAGTGATATTTTTTTCTACACCAAGATTCGTGATGCATTTTTGGCGGCGGGCTATAAACTTGAGCGGCTCCGCAATTCCGATGACTGGAAGGAAAAAGCCCTGCAAAGTCAGCCAATCGGCGTGATCGTCAATATGAATGACGACCGATTGAATGCCCCAGACATCTTAAAAGCCCTCAAAGCTTTTCCCCAAACCCAATCTCTTCCAATCCTTGCCTTTGCCAATCATGAAGAAGTTGGATCATGGAAGCTGGCGAAAGACCTTGGAATTCAAAAAGTGGTTTCCCGTAACGAATTCTCAGCCAGAACGCTTGCATTATTTGAGGAGCTCACGTCCTCGACGGCCTCATGAACACCCTTCCTCTTCACGAACAGCATCAGGCGCTGGGAGCCACCTTCCAACCACATGGCGACTGGGAAGTTCCTCGTCACTATGGTCATCCTCAATTGGAGTATGAGGCCCTGCATACAGGCGCAGGCCTCGCGGACATCTCATCTCGCGGGCAAGTGATAGTGACGGGCGATGATCGGATCACGTGGCTACAAAGTATTATTAGTCAGGACATCCTCCCACTCCAACCCGGACAAGGCCGATATTCCACCTTTATGGACCACAAGGGCAAAATGTTGTCCTACTTTCGAGTTTTGATTCGCCCGAATGAGGTCGTCATCGAAGATGTTGGTGAAGTGGGTGAGCACACGCATTCTGCACTCAGAAAATTCCTACTTTATGGCACGAAAGCCAAAATGGCCAAAGGCAACGAGAGCCAGGGCCTGCTGCTTCTCAGTGGACCAAAAGCCGCAGGAATTCTAAAAACGGCTTTCGGAATAGAAGTCGAGAACTTGGCCTCACTCCAATCCATTTCTTTTACCTTTGAAGGCATAGAAGCATTTCTCGCCAAAACCGACGAAACAGGCATGGCCGACTTTGAACTGTTCGTCTCTCTCGAAGCGCTGTCGTCTATGTGGGCACATCTCTTGAAGATTGGAGAGCCAGAAGGACTCAAGCCGATAGGAAAAGCCACACTTGAAACGGTCAGGATTGAAGCTGGATTGCCACGGTTGGGTCCGGATATCAATGACCGGATCGTGCCTCCCGAAGCCAATTTGGAAGGGATCGCCTTTAGCCTGTCAAAGGGGTGTTACCCCGGGCAGGAAGTTGTTGCGAGGATGGATACCTACGGATCAGTCAAGCGCCGGCTGGTAGGATTAGTGATCGAGGGAACAGAGAAAGATCTTCCTGAGGCTGGAGCCAAATTATTTTCAGGCACACGAGAAGTCGGATGGGTTTCGAGCTCGACCTTCTCCCCCACCCTTCAAAAACCCATTGCATTAGGATTTTCGTTACGAGATTTCACTCCGCCTGGCACCCAGCTAGAGATCGAGACCCAAGGCAAAAAGTACCCCACCCTCGTCACCACCCTGCCCTTCGCCGCATCCAAATAAGTTTCTAGCGAGGCAGCAGGAATTTGCGTTCCGTAATGTCCCGTTAGGAGGCGCGTTCAGGATGACGGCCTTGAGAAATCTTATCCGCAATTGCCATAACCGGCTCCCGTTGATCATCACTGAGCGCCAGCAGAATATGGGCTTCGTCGCCATGCATGAGTCGTAGACTGAGAAACGCATCCTGAGTGCGATTTTCTTTATTGTCCCACGTTCCATCAATTAACTGGATTTTATCCAGGTCGCAGCAGGAAAACACATCGTACCGAAAGTAGGAATCACCAATGACCATATCAAAGAGGACATTGCCACTGGTCATTACGATAAGATTAAACCGGCCTTGATCTTCATAGCCTTCTGGAAGGAATTTATTAATATGAAGTAATGCAATCTTTCGTCCCGCCAAGGCTCGTTCAATTTTGCCTTCTAAGGCCGAGTAATCGATTTGAAGCGGTTTTTCATCTTGATCGGTGGCAGCCAGGGCGGCATCTCTTGTTTGTTCAAACACATCTTTAGCTGTCAACACACCACACACTCCTTTGCTGAAGGGCACAATAAATAGATGTCGGCATCAATTCCAGGTGAATAGGGAACCTACGATACCCGCCTTTTGCGGGAGAACGCAAGGGAAAGGAGCACACCTCAATTATTTTCATGGAGGGAAGGTGCTTTGGCACCATTATGATTGCCTTGCGTACTTCCAGTTCGGCATACTTTGTACGACGCAGGCCTATTAGTCTTTCGAAGGAGATGTGAAGATGAGTACCGAATCCTGTTTAATTGGTGGGTGCACTGAGCCGGTCTATGCCCCGGCTGGCACACAGTCCATATGCAAAGAGCATTTCTTATTGTTTCTGACCTGGCGCAAAAAAAAGGGCGGGTTGGGTATGTTCAAGAAATACAGTGCCATGACGATGGAAGACCGTGACGCCATTGTTGAGGAATGGACCCATACCGTTCTCCATACCACGGCATAGTCGCACACTTCGGCAATTATTCCATCAGGGGAGAGCCATGATGATGAATGATTTTCCATTCATCCCCGATCCGCTCAAATAAATTGGTGGCCACCACCCGACTATTCTGAGGGGATTCCCCCACCCGACTGGCAATATTCTCCGTGCAAATCACCCAGGCAATATCCGCCGCGACTTGCACCTGTAGTTCCGTCAACTCAAATTCCATGGAGAAGGTATTATTAAATATCACCACCCATGAATCCCTGACCGCCGGCCACCCGACCCGAATGCTCCACCCTGGATGAATGCAGGTGACATATTCCTGATGGGCCCAAATCGAATCCATGAGTCCGACATCAAGATTTTCAAAGGCCCGATAAAACTGCTCATTCATCTGCGTGACTTCTTCAATCCGTTCCTTCAACATAATGCGCTCTTTTCCTCTCCATCGTTCCTTCGAATGTTTTAAATCTGTTGCTCGCTCAGGTCCGTCCAATCTGGGCTCGCTGGTTCACGAGCCAGACGCCTAACACAATCAATCCTACCCCACCTATTTCTCTCACGCCAACCGGTTCACCCAAAATCACGAAAGAAAAAAACAACGCCGAAACCGGTACCAAATTTCCAAAAATTCCGGCCCGCGACGGCCCCACCCCATCAACCCCATACAGCCAGGCCTGTTGCCCCAACGCCGTGGCAAAAACCATAACATAAACCAAGGCCACCCAACCTGGCAGCGGCACAGTGTCGATACCCGCCACAAGCATTTTGTGATTCATCGCGAGCAAGGGAATTTCAACTAGTAAGGACATCATGAGCGTGATCCAAGTCACGGTCAGAGGGGAAAACCGATCCATGGTCCGTCGGCACCCAATGGTATAGAGTGCCCAACTGACCAATGCGGAGAGCACCAAAATCCCTCCCAACACAGGATTGGAGCCTGCGCCCACCATTCCACTTTGTCCAGTGATGACGACGACTCCAATGAAGGAGACCAGGCACCCTAGCCAGATGACCCGAAACGGAACATCTTTTAGGATCAATGAGGAGAGAAAAGCCGTGATGGCCGGGCTTGCCCCGATAATGACGCCTGCTGAACCAGCCCCGATGAATTGCAACCCAAATAACACCAAAAGATGATTGCCTAGGACGCCCAATCCCAACAGGCAAAATATCCCCCAATCATATTTCGAAAAGTTCCCTCCGCCTTCTTTCCATAGCCACAAGGGAATCAGGATCGCTAAGGCCCCGAGCCCACGAAAGACAGAGGTCTCCACTGGAGAAAAAGGGCCTAAGGCCACCTTTTGCGCAACCACCGACCCACCCCAAACCATTGCCGCCGTGGTCAGAGCGCCATAGGCCGAAACTACCGAAGGCTTCGCATGATGTGTGTTCATGAAAGGCGAAAGAGATCCACCATCAACTCAATTCAGAGGAGGCCACGCAGTTTCTCAATAAAGGTCCGTCCATTTGGGAGAGAATCACGATTATAGTGGAGGAGCACATTCAATTCACCAATTTCATCGCTCACGTTTATTCAACTCGACACCACTTTCCGCGCGAAGCCCATCGGCCCGAATGGCTTATTTGATAGGTCTTCTGTCCGGTTGACGCATAGAAAATTCAGTCGCTACAATGCTATTCTTGTATCTTGTTTGGTGATAATGTCTTGAAAGTATTTCAGGATGACCCACTTGGGGTACATTGTTAGGCTCAACGTAATCCAATTGACGATACTTTTCATTTGTTTGTGAAGGAGGAATTATGTCGTTACTGATCACCGAAGAATGCATTAATTGCGGTGCGTGTCTCCCCGAATGCCCCAATGAAGCCATCTTTGAAACACGCAGTGCCGCTGAGGAAAAAGGCCATACTGTCGGTGAAGGCCAAGGAGATGGTGATACGGTCTACGTCATCACTTATGAACGGTGTACGGAATGCGTTGGCCATTTTGATGAACCGCAATGTGCTGCCGTCTGTCCAGTTGATGATTGCTGCATTCCTGATCCGGAAATCCCCGAGACCACAGAGGTCCTTTTGAATAAAGCCAAAGAACTCAATCCTGACAAAGAAATTGACGCAGAAAAAGTCTGGAGCGGCGTGAGGAATTAATTTCCGCTTCCCACTTCTTTCGCCCCATAAAAAAAGCCCCTTCCTATGTGAGAGGAAGGGGCTTTTTCTTTTATTTCTCAACAAGGAAGAGCCTTGTTCTCTGAAACGGGATTTATCCAACCTCTTGAAGGTCATGCAAACGAACTGAAATTAACTTCGAGACTCCTGGCTCCTCCATCGTCACACCGAATAAGGAATTGGCGACTTCCATAGTTCGTTTATTGTGTGTGATCACGATAAATTGCGAGCGATCAGCCATTTGCTTTAAAAATTGTCCGAACCGAACCACATTCGTTTCATCCAACGGCGCATCAACCTCATCCAACACACAAAATGGAGACGGCCGTATTAAAAAGCTGGCGAATAACAGGGCCATCACCGTCATTGTCTTTTCACCACCCGAGAGCATAGTGAGACTTTTCAGGCGCTTGCCAGGGGGTTGGGCCACAATCTCGACCCCAGGTTCCTGCTTGAGCCTTTGAGATGACTTCTCATCACGAGATTCCTCTGAAGCCTCCGCAGACTCAAGCTCCTCTGAGACGTTCGCGGATTCATCCACGAGCACTAACTCCGCGCGTCCCCCGGCGAATAGAGCTGAAAAGACTTCATTAAACTTCACTTGCAATTCTTTAAACGTTTCGACAAACAATTTATTCGTGGTTTGGTTCAACCGCTCAATGATTTCCTGAAGAGATTGAATCGAGCCAGCCAAATCTTCTTCCTGTGCCAACAAAAATTGATAGCGCTCATCTAATTGCACATGTTCATCAATTGCTGCCAAATTGATGGGACCGATCCTCTCCAGTTTTTTCCGGATACGTTGCAAATGCTCTCGCCATTGTTCCGGCCCTTCTCCCTCCTCTTCACTCATATCTTGTCCACGAGCCTCACTCACCTCCTGACCCTGGGAAAGCTTCAGATCATCTGTGGAGATTTCATAGGTCTGCGTCAAAGTTTCTTCTACGGCTTGAAGTTTGGTTCGCACTTCCGCCAAACGTCCTTCAATGGGGACACGTGATTTGAAAATCTGCGAGAGGGTTTCTCGAGCCTTTCCAATCAAGGAATCTAACCGTTTGACCTCTTCCAGAAAATCGGCATGCCGATTTTGAAGATTGCGTAATTCTTCACCCTTCGATTCTTTTTGAGCACCAAGCCCTTCGACGACTTCCTCATTTTTGAGCCGTTTCTCTTGGCTCGTCCGACTTTGCAGAAAGAGCTGTTCTAATTGTTGATCAATTTCCTGTATACGAATTTTTCGGTTTTCCTCTTCCCGTTCAAGCCTCTCCCGGTTACTCTGCTCATGCCCCCATTGTGCATTCAATGTGTGACAGTTCATCTTGACGTCATTGAGACGAATCGTGAGGTCGTCTTGTTCTCGCTCGAGCTCCTGAAGAGAATCTTGTGACTGAGCAAGCATGACATTTTCTTCGGTTCGCCGATGCTCAAGACTCTCAAGTTGCTTTCTCACGTCCACTTCTTCGGCCTGCATTCGCCCAAACTCCGCCTCTTCCATCTCACGCTCCTGTTGAAGAATATCCAAGCGACGGAGCAAATCGGGAAGAGCCTGTCCTTTGGACGCCTCTTCTTTTTGAACGGAAAATACCTGCAGTTCTTTTTCACGAATGGCCGAAATCGCCGCTTCGAATTGAGCCGAGACCGATTCAATTTCCTGACACAGGACTTTCCGAGTCTCTTGGACAGTCTTGAATTCACCCTGGAGAACTTGAAGATTTTCTTCTAATGTCAGAATCTCTCTTCGTCGACGCAAGAGACCTCCAGCTTCTCTACTTTCCCCTCCACTGATGACTCCCAGAGAGGAGACGATCTCGCCATTTACTGTCACCAAGCATGGACCGTCTCCTTGAAACCAGGCGTGCCTGTCCATTAAGGCCAATGCGTCTGCCAACGTTTCAACAATCACCGTATCTTGCAATAGGCCATCTACCACTGATCGTAAATCGGTCGGAGCGTCGACAAAAGTTCGAGCCAATCCTTTCACCGCAGGATCGTGTTCCAATGTGGTCCACCAATGAGGGAGAGAGGCATACCCCTGCCGAGGAATCTGCAAGGGAATAAAACGGCCTTTCCCCAATTGATGGCGTTGAAACTGAGCAATGGATTCTTGGGCTTCTTGGGGGGAATTGATAATCCAAGCCTGGAGGTGTCCTCCAAGAGCGGATTCAATGGCTAGCTCAACCTCTTCGGGGACCTGCATGCGTTCCGCTAAGGCGGCCTGGATTGACGAACATTGCTCACGAATGGAGGCGTCCGCGCCTTCTCCGTCGTGTCCATAGCCCAACTCCTCACGAAAGATGCCTTGAATGGCCTTCAGTTCGGATTCCGTACCAGCAGACTGAGTTTGCAGTTCCAAGATCTTGCCATCAAGTTCCTCTCGAGTTTCACGATGGCTTTGCAAGCTGACCTCTAATTGCTCTTGATGCGTTCGTAATTCTTCTAATTCGCCCTCCAACGCTGATCGTTGGGCCTGAAGCGATTGTTGCTCACTTTGCAAGGTCGTTTGAACATTTTGGGATTGCGTCAGTTCGGCAGCCAGACGTTCCATCCGACGTCCGGTGGCACTTTGCCCTTCTCCCAGACTTCGGAGGCGATTCTCCACATTGGTCTTTTCCACAGCCACAGCCAAAATCGCTTCCCGCCCCAGATTGACCTTCTCCTGGATTTCTCGACGGCGAGCCGCCACAACGGCCATGTTCTCTTCACCTTCAGCCATAGATGCGGCCAGAGTTTCAATCTCCCCGCGAGTTTGTACCATTCGCTCCTGAAGGGCTTCGAGCATAACCACGACTTCTTGCCCGGTTTCCTGAAGGCGGGTGCGTTCCTCCATGACATGCTCATGCTGCTGTTCATATTGTTCTAATCGATTACGTTCGATCTGAATTTCAGTCAACGCCTGCGACAGGCGTCGTTCAATCTCTCGAAATTCATCTTGAGCCTGTTTCAGCGAGTCATTCATGGCCCCTAGATCAAGCTGCGCCTGTTGCTGCTCAGTGACCAGGCGAACTTCTTCTGCCACACAAGCCGTCTCACGGTTTTCCGAATCCTGTAATTCCTTCTCTACCTCACAATGGTCAGCAAACAACCGCCGAAAATCTCCCGTTAACAACCGCACTTCAAGGTCCCGTGCTTCCTGTAACAGCCCTTGGTATTCCTCTGCCTGTTTGGCCTGTCGCGTGAGGACGCGCAATTGTTGATGCACTTCGCCCAAAATATCTCGAACCCGCAACAAATTATTTTCTGTGCTCTGTAATTTTCGTAAGGCCTCGGCTTTTTGCTTTTTATAGCGAATGATGCCTGCGGTACCCTCGATAAACTCCCGGCGTTCCTGCGGTGAGGCACTCAACAATTGCTCAATATTGCCTTGTTCGATCACGGACTGCCCTCGCGTACCTGCTCGGGCATTCCACAGAAATCCACGAATATCTTTGAGGCGACACGCAATTTTATTGAAATAATATTCGCTGTCCCCATCACGGTAGAGACGGCGGGTGATCATGACATCCGTCGTTTGCTCCAACCCTTCGACTAATGCGGAAACCGGTTCCAGCTCTTGAGGCGTGACATCCGAAAATACAAGGGAGGCCTCAACCATGCCCATTGGCTTCCGTTGTTCAGTGCCATTGAAAATGACATCTTCCATCCGCTCGCTTCGCAGACTTTTGACGCTTTGTTCACCCATTGCCCATAAGATGGCATCCACAATATTGCTCTTGCCGGTGCCGTTGGGGCCGACTACCGCCGTAATGCCATCCGGAAAGTCTATTTTGGTTTCCGCAAAGGACTTAAACCCATTCACCACTAGGGTACGTAGATTCATACTCCCTCCTGGACGTGGGTAAACATGTGGCTCTTCCTTCTTACTGAGCTAAACTCTCAATCTGTACCATACAAACCCGTAAAAATCAAAAATTCCCACAAAATATGGTGGTTCAAATTAACTCCTTATCCCATATATTGCAATATTGTAGGAATTAGCGAACCGGGCGTTAAAAATCCGGTGGATAACAAACGATACCAAATTTTCGCTTTTTTTTTGAAGAAATGAGAAGAGTCCTGAAGACTGTGTTGACGACCTAAATGAGCACGAAAATGGGAAAAACGAAGATTATTTTGATTTGCTGGCCATCAATAATTCCTTCGGAAGGAGGAATTCGACATCTTCTTCGACAACGGTGAGTTCCTCAACGCTATCGGCCCCTTGCTCTTTTAAGAATTTAATGACTTGGGAAACAAGGACCTCTGGAGCGGAGGCGCCTGCCGCAATACCTACAGCTTTTGCGCCTTCTAACCAAGACGACTGAATATCTTGATACGAATCAATCAAATAAGAACTAATTCCGCATCGCTCGCCTAATTCCCTTAAGCGATTGGAATTAGAACTATTCGGAGAGCCAATGACCAAAATCACATCAACAAAACGGGACAACTCTTTGACCGCATTTTGACGATTTTGGGTGGCATAACAAATATCTTCTTGGTGTGGGCCTTTTATACCCGGGAACCGCTGATGGAGAGCGGCCACAATATCCCGGCATTCATCCACACTTAACGTGGTTTGGGTCACATACGACAAATGCTGAGGATTCTCTACTGCCAACGTTTCAACATCTTGCACAGAAGACACCAGGTGAAACTTATCCGGCACCTGGCCCAGAGTCCCCACCACTTCCGGATGCCCCGCATGCCCAATAAGGATCAGCTCATACTCATTGGTATAATCCCGATTGACTTCATTATGGACTTTAATCACCAAGGGACAGGTTGCATCAATCACTTTAAGATTTCGTCGTGTGGATTCTTCCCAAACGGCCTTGGCCACCCCATGAGCACTGAAAATAACAATGGCC
>Ga0224496_10001727_pt1 | contig 13394 bp, 14 predicted proteins | sample SF_Jul11_sed_USG_2_FD_168127 | JGI IMG/M metagenome (GOLD analysis project Ga0224496, IMG submission 168127) | Sediment microbial communities from San Francisco Bay, California, United States - SF_Jul11_sed_USGS_8_1 | ecosystem: Environmental > Aquatic > Marine > Sediment | place: USA... | reverse complement strand
GAAGCTAATGGCGGATGTTTTGGCGGCCTTTTATAAGGAAGTGGACTCCCATGCGGTCTTTTTTCTTAAATCCAATGGAATCAACCGTCTCGACATCCTTAAATGTCTCTCCCAAGACGAAAAAAGGGAGGATAAAATCGAAGATCAGGAAAAATCCGATTTCGGGGGACCAACAAAAATCCAGTCTGGTAAGAAATCCAATATCAAAACCTATACCGTAAACTTGACGCAATTGGTCAGAGAGGGAAAAATCGATCCGGTCATCGGCCGTGAGACGGTATTGGACAGGACTTTACAGGTTTTGTGCCGTAGAAAGAAGAATAACCCTCTTTTTGTCGGCGACCCTGGGGTAGGGAAAACCGCCATAGCCGAGGGGCTGGCTCTAAGGATTGTTGCCAACGAAGTTCCAGAGCCGATCGAGGGAGGGGAAGTCTATAACCTGGATATGGGCGCACTCTTGGCGGGGACTAAATTTAGGGGCGATTTCGAACACCGCCTCAAAGGTGTCATCAAGGAAATCACCGCAAAGCCCAAGGCGATATTATTTATCGATGAGATTCATACCATTGTGGGCGCGGGCGCGACCAGCGGCAGTTCCATGGATGCTTCGAATATCCTTAAGCCGGTTTTGATTTCAGGGAAAATCAAATGCATCGGCGCAACAACCTATACGGAATATCGTAATTTTTTTGATAAGGACCGCGCGCTTTCAAGGCGTTTTCAGAAAATCGATATTCATGAGCCAAGCGCGTCGGAGACGGTCAAGATACTAAACGGACTGAAGTCGAAGTACGAAGAGCATTTCCAGATCAAGTATTCCGGAGCCGCCATCAAGGCGGCGGCTGATCTCTCCGCAAAATACGTCAACGACCGATTTTTACCGGACAAGGCGATTGACGTGATTGACGAGGCGGGAGCGGCTTGTATGCTACTTCCCCCAGGGAAAAGGAAAACTGTGATCGGGGTTCCGGACATCGAAAGGATCATTTCCCAGATCGCGCGCATTCCGATCAAGCATACCTCTCGATCCAACGTCGAATCGCTCAGGACGCTTGAGGCTGATCTAAAAGAGAGGGTTTTTGGTCAGGAGGAAGCGATCAAGTTTATCACGACCTGTATTAAAAGAAACAAAGCCGGATTGGGCAATCTGGAGAAGCCCATCGGGTCGTTCTTATTCTCAGGCCCCACGGGTGTGGGAAAGACCGAAGTCAGCAAGCAGATCGCTGATTTGCTGGGTATTCAGTTTAACCGCTACGATATGAGCGAGTATATGGAAAAACACTCGGTCTCAAGACTGATCGGCGCGCCTCCAGGTTATGTTGGGTTCGAGCAGGGCGGGCTTTTGACTGAAGCGATCCGCAAGCACCCTCACTCGGTTCTTCTTTTAGATGAAATCGAAAAAGCCCATCCCGATATCTACAATATTCTCTTGCAAATTATGGATCACGCAACTTTGACGGATAATAACGGCCAGGAAGCTGATTTCAGAAATGTGATCCTGATCATGACATCCAATGTCGGTTCTGAGAACAGGGGCGCCAGTTCGATCGGTTTTAACAGCACCAACCGCTCCAAGGAAAGCGAGGCTGTCGAGCGACATTTCCCTCCTGAGTTTAGAAACCGGCTGGACGCCATTGTTACTTTCGAGACCCTATCGACAGAGGTGATGAAAAGTGTGGTGATTAAATTCATCAAGGAACTTCAAGATCAACTAAAAAAGAAAAAGGTCACCCTTGAACTCACCGGCAAAGCTATCACTTGGCTGGCCAAGAAAGGTTACAGTCCTGAATACGGAGCCAGACCTCTTAGCCGGATTATCCAGCAGGATATCAAGGACCGACTTTCGGACGAGGTTTTGTTTGGGGATTTGATCAAGGGAGGAAAAGTCAAGATCAGCGAAAAGAAAAGTCTTCTGACCTTTGATATTAAAAAAAACGCTTAATCCCGCAAAAAGAGTCTCCCAAGGTTTCTCGCAAAATCCATCCTCATCCGGGTTGATCAAGTACACCTTAGTTTTTGCCGTCCTTTAATCTGGCACGCCATATATTCCTTTTAGAACTTCTCAGGATGCCTTTGATTGGCTTGAGTCTTTGACCGGTTTACTCTCTGATTTTGTATCTGTTTTTGTTTCCGGCTTAGATTCGGGTTTGATTGCCGGAACTTCCGCGGCAGGTTTGTCGCTTGGTTTATCCGCCGGGGAGGATTGATTGCTGGAACCGTCAGGGGTGGTGGCATTATACCCATCCTTGTACCAGCCTCCCCCTTTCAGATGAAAAGCGGACATGGAGGTTTTCTTAACCAGATGATCCTTTTGGCATAAAGGGCAGGTTTTAGCGGGTTGTTCGCTGACTTTTTGAATCAGCTCGGTTTCTTTTCCACATGCTTCGCAAAGATACTCGTAAATCGGCATTGCCAGACCTCTTTCTATTTGAATATAAAATTGGGGCGCTTGATAAAAAACGCCGTTCATTGTAAATTATTTACTAAACATTATAACTTACGATGAATTTATCGGTCAAGCCACCTTTAGGTGTCCATGATCAATAACAAATAAACAAGAATCAAATCAATCGATAATCATGAAAACGAATCGGTTCCCAAAAGGGGTTGTTCTTTTATTATTTATTTTTCTGTTGAGTTACGGGCAGGTTTTTTCATTAGACGCGAGTAATAACACCGACCATTTGACCAGGGGGGAACAAAACAATATCCAGATATTCAAAAGCGCCTTCAAGTCGGTGGTATACGTGAATAATTCCAGGATTCAAAGGGATTATTTTTCCATGAACGCTTATGAGATCCCCTCGGGAACGGGAACGGGTTTTGTTTGGAATCAAAGCGGGTTGATCGTTACCAATTATCATGTGGTGCAAAAAGCCGACAAGGTCATGATCACCCTTTGGGATCATACGAGTTGGGACGCGACCCTGGTAGGTCTCGCTCCCGATAAGGATCTGGCGGTTCTGCGCATCAACGCGCCCAAGGAAAAGCTCTTTCCGGTAAAGACAGGGGACTCCAATCAGCTTGAAGTCGGCATGAAAGTACTCGCGATCGGAAATCCATTTGGTCTTGACGCCACCTTGACAGTGGGAGTCGTCAGTGCCTTGGGAAGGGAGATCAATTCTGTTTCTGGAAGGGCGATCAAGGATGTGATTCAGACCGATGCCGCAATCAACCCCGGTAACTCGGGTGGACCGCTTTTAAATTCAAGGGGGGAATTGATTGGAGTGAACACCGCTATTTATAGCCCTAGTGGGGCCAGTTCCGGTATCGGGTTTGCCATTCCAGGCAAGACGGTTAAGAAGATCATTCCTCAGTTGATCAAGTATGGTCGAGTCATGAGACCGGTGATGGGGGTTCAGTTGGTCAACGATTCGGTCGCCGAAGTCTACCGCATCAGCGGCGTGATTGTCCTGAAGGTATTTGAAGGCTCCCCCGCTCAAAAAGCGGGTATGAAAGGGCTTAAAAGAACCCATAGGGGCGAGATCATTCTGGGTGATGTGATCGTTATGATCGGGGATAAGAAAATAGCCAATCAGGATGAGTTACTAACAGCGTTGGAATCCCACAAACCAGGAGATGAAATAAAAGTGGCGGTTCAAAGAGAAAATAAAATAAAATGGCTAAAGCTTAGATTGGAAAGACCTGAGTTGGAGTAAAAAATCAACTGACCATGTCTTCCTTGTTTTTTTCGGTGATTTTTTTTTCGTCTTCCTCAGGGCTTTTGATTTCTTTTTTAAAGTTGCTGATACCTTTGCCTAGTCCCGATCCGATTCCTGCCAGCTTACCAGCACCGAAAAGAACAACGACGATACAAAGAATAATGGCCAACTCCCAGGTTCCTAAACCAAACATGGTACTCCTTTTGGTGGTGTTGAGTAATTTAACTTTATGATTTATTTATTTTATCGTCTTACTTAAGTCCATATTATCCCTTTTGAATGAAATAAGCTAGTGTTTTTGGTCTGGTAGGGATTTCTATCTATCAAGTCAAAGTAGAAAAAATGAAATCAAAGTTTACCAGGCTTTCTCCTTGATATGCTGGCGGATGATTGCCCAGAAAAGGGACCAGTTATGATCGCTTTTTTCCCAGCTGGATAAAAAGAACGGAGATTGGGGCTGGTATCTCTGAAACTGCAAAATTCGGGCATTGTTAAATGGGAATTGCTCGGGTGTCGATTTAGGGTAAAGCTTGGATAGATCTTCTGCTAACTTACGGAAAAGTTCGCTTTTTTGCCTTATAATCTCGTTTTTTTGCAGCTTCTGTTCGTACAATTCGTTTAAAAGGGGGATGTATTTTTGGACGGTGAGATTGTATTGTCGGTTTTTTTGATCTTGAAGTCTTGATATTTCGATTTCATCGGGTCCAAGCAATTTGTTTTCAGATAAGAACTCAAAGGCGCCAGTCTTGCCAACGAAGGAGGCCAGTTGCTCGTTAAATGCCCCCTCTCCTTTAACATAAAGGGTCTGGTGGACCATCTCGTGGATAATGGTATTGATTAAGGCGGTTCGGCCGTTTTTCAGCATGGGTGTGGTGATGGGATCTTTGAACCAGCCTAAGGTCGAATAGGCTGGCGCGGCAAACATCCAGGTGTCATAACCCTCTGCAATGAGTTCGGCTTTAAGTGCGAGCGCGTCCTGTTCATTAAAATAACCTTTGTAGGGAACAGAACCGATGATTGGAAACCACCAGGTGTAAGGCTCAAGTTTATCAAAAGGGCTGGCTGTCACCACGAAGGTGATGCCTTTTTTGGGTGTATGGTAATAATCGGTGTAGTTTTCGCTTTGATTAAGTCCGATTTTAGTCTCTGCGAATTGCTTCACTAAAGGGACTATCTCCAAAAGCTCTTTGAATCGAGGTTCTAACTCTGTTTTATTTGCTTCTTCGATGGGGATCTGATTAAAGCGAATATTTAGCTGACCATTCGCCTGGTCGAGCAGGTAGCAGCCCGGGAGAAAAAATAAAAAAATAAGGGACCAATAACCATTGCTAATCTTCCTTGAACGTTTCTTTCTTTTTAATTTTGTCACCATTTTTTGTCAGTATATCGATTTTGCTTTCAGCGTTACTTAGCTCCTTATGGCATTCGTTGCTGAGTTTGATTCCGTTTTCAAAGGCTTTAATGGATTCCTCTAGGCTCGGTGTTCCTTCTTCCAAAAACTGAACAATTTTCTCGAGTTCTTCAATTTTATTCTCAAACGTATGTTTATTTTTTTTTGCCATTCAATATCAATGTCGGTTAATAGTGCAGTGAAGATTGACTTGAGTTGGGTCAACCGATTTTAAAAAGATCAGCGATCGCCTAAAACTTGTTGTGGAGTTTTAAACTTGATTAAATTGGGCCTTTTTTCTATAATTTAAGGTTGGGTCAAAGGATTATCAAAAACCTTTATCGTTTCTAATGCACAAGATAACTTGGATTGACACGCATTGTCACCTGGAAATGTTGGATAAAGACGCTGAGTCTGTGCTGCGGGTAAATGAGGAGGAGGGGGTGACTCACTGTGTTACCATCGGAACCAATCACGAGTCGAATCAAAAGGTGAAGGATTACTGCCATTTGTTCCAACAAATTTTTGGAACCTTGGGTTTTCATCCCCATGACGCAAAAAACGTCCAGCGGGAACAACTCGACTGGATTCGAGAGGAGACCCAAAAAAACAAGAAGATCATCGGGATTGGGGAGTGTGGTTTTGATCTTTATTACAACCACTCAGAAGAAGACAAACAAAAAGAGGTTTTTGCCCAGCAACTGGAATTGGCGGATGAGTTGGGTGTCCCACTCGTGATTCACAGCCGCGAGGCCGAAAAGCAGACCCGGGATCTTTTAGATTCATCGGAGTTTAAGGGATTAAGCGGTGTTTTTCACTGTTTTACCTCGACGAAAGAATTTGCTCGTTATGTTTTGGATAAAGGCTTTTACGTTTCCTTTAACGGGATATGCACTTTCCCAAAATCAAAAACGATCAGGGAAGTTTTAAGTTACGTTCCACTGGAGAGGATCATTTTGGAGACCGACGCACCTTTTTTGACTCCGGTGCCATTTCGTGGCAGACAAAACCGGCCGGGGTATGTCGCTTTGGTTGGAAACTATATAGCCGATTATTTGGGGATTTCGAGGGATGAATTCTCACAAAAGGTAAGACGGAACACCCAAACCCTTTTTCAAAGGATGGTTTATGAAGGTTAAAGTTTTAGTTTTTGCTCACATTAAAGAGATTGTGGGCTCGGAGGTAATCGAGATGGACCTGCCGGATGAGCCTCGGGGTAGCGAGATCATCTCGAAATTGGTCGATGATTATCCCGATATCAGCCCCCAGAAGCACTCCTTGATGCTTTCAATGAACGGAGAGTATATCGGGTGGGATGATTTGTTAATCGCTAACAGTGAAATCGCGGTTTTGACTCCGGTCAGTGGAGGTTAGAACAAGATGTTTGAGATAACCGATAACCCAATCGACATAAATGAAATGGTGAGTAAGGTTTCCTCGCCAAAAGCTGGTGGGATCGCCACTTTTATTGGGGTTACCCGAAATTTCACCGGAGATCAAAAGGTTGATTATCTTTTTTATGAAGCCTATCACAAGATGGCCCTCATACAGATGGAAAAGATCGGCCAGATGATCAAGGATAAATACCCTGTTTTGAAGGTTGCGATCACGCATCGTTTGGGAAGGGTGGACATCGAAGAGGCCAGTGTGATTATCGCGGTTTCAGCCAGTCACCGGGCGTCTGCAATCGAAGCTTGTCATTATGCGATCGACATTTTGAAGGATCTCGTTCCCATCTGGAAAAAGGAGTTTATGCTCGACGGCTCCGAAAAATGGATCGCAAACCGACCCAAGGGAAACGAATCAAAATAACCATTACCAATAAAAAAGCATGGGATCAAAACACTTTGTAGTTACCGAGGAGCAAAAAAGAGAATATGCGGCTGGATTTATTCTCGATTTGATGCAAAACCGAGGTTTTGAGTATTCGGTAGTTTTGGATGGTGATGATAAATATCTGGAGGAATTGTTCGTCTATATGATGGCGAAGGAATATCTGGATATAAACAAGGAAAACAAATATACGGTTACTCCCAAGGGATTTGAGAAACTGGATAACCTTAAGAAAAGGTATGAGGAATATCTTGCTCATTTTGATCTTTTTTGTGCCGTGGACACCGAATCGGGGGAGTTCGCTTTCGAGAAAATATTTGAGTTGGATGATGATGAGTGGGAAGAATATATCGATGAGGATCGCTTTATCGATTTGAGGATTGCTGTTTCCTGGTTTAAAAAAATCAACCCAACCGACATCGTTTTTTTAAGTTTTTTAAAAGAAGGACGTTTTGAAACCGATCGCCACGGTTGGCAGTTCGATTTGCTGAGCGGGTTGATCTGGCAACAGATCGAGGAGATTGTTGATACGGCGGTTCCGGTTGAAGATCTAGGCTATACCACCGATGAAGGGGAGGTTATCTGTGGCGAGATGGTTATTGAGGATATTATTAAGCAGGGTGCGAAACTCAGCGCGGATTTGCATGCCCAGGAAGAGCACATCAACCAGGACAAGAGTAATCTTCCCAACGACTACTACGATGACGAAGGACAGGGAACCTATATTGTTTCCACCTATGAAAGTTATTACAATCCTTTTTACATCAGCCCGATCTGGTTTATGTACTAAAGGGTCAATCAGTTGTTTCCTGCGAGAGTTTTTTTTATTTCAAGCCATTTTTCCCGCTTGATTCCCTTGCCTCCAGTCAACAAGGAAGGCTGAAGCCGCTCAATGATTCTAAGGCAACCTGAAAGAGCCTTTTGGTCAATCTCGCTATTAGAGGAATCAACCAGCTTGATCCCATAAGGAAACCGTGTCTCTTTTATGAACCCCTCAAACTCCCATAGATCTTTTATTTCGATTTCAAAGCCCAAAAGCTCGATCTCCAGTGATTCAGAAAGTCTCAAAAGTCTTTTAAGCAGGGTAGGATCAAAGGGTTTTGCCATGCGAAAAAAAGCGGCGATAGGAATGGGAACCGAGTTGATTCTAACAACTGTTTTTAAAGCCACTTCCCATTCACCAATGAGGTCAAATCCCTCCAGCAAGAGGGTATCGACTCCCTGATCGATGATATAGACCGCCGACTCGCCGAAGATTTTTTGCATTTCGTATTCTCGCATACCCCCCACATCTTTGGGCAGTGGGCCTAAAACACCAGCCAGGAGACAGTCCGCCTGATATTTCGCCTTGAGGTGCTTTCCAGTTGAGATCGCGATACTAATGGCCGCTTCGAGACGGTAATTCAGCTTGATCTTACTTAGGCTGAGTGAATTAAAAGTGAGTGTTGGGGTTCTTAAAAGTCCAGGGCCAACCGAGAGGGCTTTTTCATAGGCCAGTGCAAGGGCGGCTTCGTTTTCGATTACGACCCAAGCCAAGGGTTTTTTTATATCCCTTGTGATCTCCTCAAACCAGTCGTAATCCCCCAATAAAATTTCGTTCATTAAAATCTTCCGTATGATTGATCAATTCAGCCATCTCTTCAAAACTTCTTGCTTTAGATAGCTTTTTAGGCAAAAAGGGTCAATGCGCAGAAGGAGGATCTCAAGTAACAAAATTGATTTTGAGTAAAGTAAACCTTATAAATGAAAAAATCCTGAATATACGTCTAATTCCCGGCAATGGGATTTAACTGCATTGGATAGTCGATGAAGATGGTGGGGACGGCTCCTTCATCTCCGATGGCAAGATCAAAGCGATAGATAAAACCAGAGATCAAAGCTCTTAGACCAATTCCGTAGGATTGCTTCATGTTGTCGCTTAGCTCCGAGCGGCTCTCAGCTACGGTCCCCTGCTCGTAAAAAAAAGAGGCTTGAAGTAAGGTCTCGACACCACCCAAAAGATACCAATTGATCTTTTTGGGTTCAGCGGAAAAATTATAACGATACTCAAGAGCCATAAAGGATGCGTTGCCAGCCTTGAAACGACCCACGGGGTAGGCTCGCAGACGGTTACTGCCGCCGATTGCTGTCGCGCCGTATTTATTATAGGCGATAAAGTCACGTACGAGCTTATCCTCACCCGCTTGACAAGCGGCTTGATCCTGAGAACTGGCGCAATTTTGGCTATTGATGAGATGAGCAGTCGCTTCATCGGTGACTCCTCTGCGGGTGATGGTTGAAATCGAAGTGAAAAGATTAAAAACCAGTGTATCTTTATCAAACATCGGCAAGTAACCGCTCAGATTCGTATCAGTCAAAAGGACATCACTCTGGACTTCGTAATCGGCCTTTGAAGGCCGTATCTTATAACCGAAATTTACTCCAACCCTTGGGTCGATGGGATCATCGGTAAAATCCAACTCAAAACCGGAACTGGAGCCTTCATAACTGTATTTGCTAGGTGTACTCGATAGTAGATTGCCTTTCATGTCGAATATCTTCTTGGTAACGGATTCACCTTTGATCAATTGGTATAAAAAACGCAGTCTTTGTTTCCAAAAAAGGGCTTTCGCCTGAAAAAAGGTTCCTTTTTCATGAACATATGGGATGATATAATCTTTCGGGTCTGAATTTATACCACGGTTGAAAAGTTTTAGAGTCGCTTGGTTATTGTACTTTCCACCAGTCAATAAAAGGTGTTCGGTATAAAATGGGAGTTCGTTGAATACGGTTACCTGGATATCAAAGTCACCCCCTGGAATAGTCTGGGCCCAGATTATGTCGGTAGTCTTGTAGATATTCGATAAAAGCCCAAAAAAGGGAATCGCTGAGCCAATTCCTTCAATATGGACAGGTGTAGGGGCGACAAACCATCCGAATTCCTCGTGCACACCGTCAGGTCTTCTTTTTGGAACCAAATTTAAACCATTTTTATCGAATACTTCCGGCTCATTTTTTATCTGACTTTGTTCTGTTTTTTTGAGTCCACTTAAAGCATCACCGGCTCCGTCAGGATTAGTTTCTCTATCCTGGGCAAATCCCATCTCTAGCGCAAAGCTTAATAAAATATAAATGAAAAGAAATCGCCTCATTTGCCGCAGGATGATTATTACTTTTGAAAAATAACATTTCCCATTATAATTTTTAAATTATATTTCATAAATCTTTCTTTTACAATTAATTTATAATAATTTGCTATTACTAAAAGCCTATATGAATGCTGATTTGGGAGACAAAATATTATTAGGTTGAAATAAATAAATAAATAAATAAATATGACTAAGTAATACGAAATATTTGTGTTTTACTTTATGACTTTAAATGGGAATTTTATGAAAAATCGGATTGGACTGTTTGCCGTTCTTATGATCTTAACGCTGATATTCACGGATGTTGTTTTTGCGGCTAAAAGAAGCGATAAATGGGTGAGAGTGACCTTCAGCCCCGTTTATTTGTTAAATGGAATACCTCGAGTTCAGACCGAAGTGCTTTTTGGAAGCAGGTTTGCTTTAGGGAATGATTTTGTTAATATAAAGGGAGAGGCACGAGGTTTAGGCGATGCAAAAGGGCGAACAGGGGAAATTGAAATGAAGTGGAATTGGCCATACGCCAAATTTTATTTCTCAGATGAGGACGCGATTTATTTTTCGGCAGGCTATTTATTGCAGGATTGGAGTATGGTGGAGTCAACTGGCACCAGTTGTCAGGTGACAAATTCCGCGCCAGTGATGGAGTTTGGCAAGTCCTGGCTCTGGGAAACGATGACACTTGATTTTGGTATCGCGCTTTTTCAAGCAATATCTACCGCAAATTTCTGTGATATGTATATTGAACCAGTCGTTAACAAGGAACTTGAGTTAAAATGGGGATTCGCGTTTTAGCCCTTGTTAAAAAGAGCCATAAAAACCCGTACCGATGAAGTTTTCTGAGAGCGCGTCTCCGATCTTGGGCGTTTGGGTCTTCGAGAGATAAACCACCTGAATCCCCGTTTTTTTATTTATTGGGAAATCACAAACCAGATTCAGCCAGTTTTCACTGCTTTCATCTTTGATATCTCTTAAAGCGTAGGTGATAAGCGCCTTGGTTTCCCCGATACCGATGCTTATCTGAAGAGCCTTGTCGGCGGTTTCCGTACTCGTTTCTGGAAGAATGTCGGTTTTTGGTGTGGTTTCTTTCTTCGTGGTAAGATCCAGCGAGGCCTTAAATAAATCTGACTTGTAAAGTAAGCTCAGGTTATTGTTTCCGCTTCTAAGGGTCGGGCCCGTACCTGTGTGATCGTTGCTTTCGCCATTGGCGATTGAAATCTTGAGTCCGATGGGTCCGAATTTACCCATGAAACCCAGCTGATTGGCCGATCCTTCGGTATTGCCGTTGAGCGCGTCGACTGAGTAGAGGCTTAATCCCGCCAAAAGATCTTCGCCGATTTCGTATTGAACTCTCAGGCCGTCCGCTTCGGTTTTCGCCAAAAGGCCTTCGAAAGCGCCGATACTTTTAGTTTGGGAGGTCTTGGTTCCCCCTTTAGCGGAGTATCCGTTTGCCTCTTTGGGAACAATGGTGCCGACGGATATTTTAAAAGACCCCGTTTTGTAGTCCAGCCTTCTTTGAGTATTTTTGAAATCCGAGCCCTTATTGTGAGCCGCGTTTCTGGCTTCGATCTCGAAATAACCGGAGATATCCCCCTCGGAACCCTTGAGTTTAAGGTTGGCTTCGTGGGTGGATTCAAAGTGAGCATTTTCAGATGGAGTTGACGGCGTGAACTGTCCGAAGTAGGTGGCGACCTTGAAGCCGGGTTTGAACTCGGCATGGGCCTTGCCGCTCAGACCAGTAATCAAAAGGAGTCCGGCTGTAACCGAGATGATATAACCAGTGACGCGTTTTTTTAATAAATTTGTTTTGTTCATGTTAATTTACCTGTGAAATGGTTGTTAAAGAATATTGACGGATTTCCAGTAGGAACGAATACTGTCCTTGAGGACTTTTGGTAGCGGTACATAGACCAGTTTTTCGGCGGTTTTGTCACCGTTATTAAAAGCCCATTCGAAAAAACGGACGACTTTGCGGTTGCTTTCTAGGTTTTCTTTTCCCAGCAGGATAAAGGTTGCCCCGCTGATTGGCCAGGAATCTTTCCCTGGTGCGTTGACCAGCCAAAGATAGTATCCCTTCGAAGAATCCCATTTAGCGCCAGCGGCGGCGGCTTTAAAAGTCTCAAACGAGGCTTGAGCAAATGAGCCGTCCCTGTTTTTCAAAAGGATAACAGAGAGCTTATTGTTCTTTGCATAGGCAAATTCAACGTAGCCGATGGAGTTCTTGACTCTTTTAACATAATTGGCGACACCTTCGTTGCCCTTTCCACCGATACCGATGGGCCATTTTACGGATTTACCTTTGCCGATTTCCTTAGCCCAATCCCTGGAAACCTGTGAGAGGTAGGTGGTGAAGATGGAGGTGGTTCCAGAACCGTCGGAACGATGAACGACCGTGATTTTATCATCTGGAAGCGTCAGACCGGGATTGGTTTTGACAATCTCGGGATCGTTCCAGTTTGTTATTTTTCCCATGAAGATCATAGCGAGTTGTTTTGAATCCAGTTTCAGCTGGTCGCTTTTAACGCCGGGGATATTGATCACCGGAACTACGCCGCCGATGACGGCCGGGAATTGGAGTAATTTTATTTTGGATAGGACTTTGGGGAGTAAAGGCGCATCCGAGGCACCGAAATCGACGGTTCGGTTGGAAATTTGTCTGACTCCGCCTCCTGAGCCGATGGATTGGTAGTTGACCTGAACGCCGGTGTCTTTCTGATAATAAAAAGCCCAGGCTGAATAAACGGGATAAGGGAAGGAGGCTCCTGCGCCATTTATTTTTTCGCCTGCGAAAAGCGGCTGTCCTATTAGGGCAATGCCAAATAAAATTAATAACAATGCGTATTTCATAATTTCCTTATGTTTGAGTTTTGATTTATCATTTATGAATAACTAATCAAGATATATCACCTGGATGTCAGGAAATTATCCTCAAGATGTAAAATAATTATAAATTTATCGTCGGGACCAGATTGAGTCGCAAAAACGGAATACCGCTGTAGCTGGCTGATTAAAATGATTTGTTATGGTAATTGGGACAGAGTAAATTGTAAGATAGTTGTAAAAGATGTCTTTTGAGCAGGTGTGGAAAAAAAAGACGCTACTTGAAGGAGATGAACCTTTTTTTATTATGAGGTATTGACTTCGCCAAAAGGTTTGATGGCTATACCAGGGAAAGTACCCGGATCAAATCATCGGGATTTGGGGTTTCGACCAATTTATTTACCATATCCAGGGAGGAGGTAACTTTAGCGATTTGGGCCAATAAGCGCAAATGCAACTCAGGTTGGCTGATGGGGCTCAAAAGGACGAAAATAAGACGGACTCGTTCTCCATCGTAAGTTTCAAGATCAACTCCATTTTTAATCTTGGCTATGAAGCAGATGG
>Ga0224496_10001726_pt1 | contig 13394 bp, 11 predicted proteins | sample SF_Jul11_sed_USG_2_FD_168127 | JGI IMG/M metagenome (GOLD analysis project Ga0224496, IMG submission 168127) | Sediment microbial communities from San Francisco Bay, California, United States - SF_Jul11_sed_USGS_8_1 | ecosystem: Environmental > Aquatic > Marine > Sediment | place: USA... | reverse complement strand
CAGATAAGGGTATGGATCTCAAAGAAGCTAGTATAGAAGACCTCGGAAGAGCTGATATGGTTAAATCTGGTAAAGACTTTACTAGAATTGTTGGTGGAAAAGGAAAGAAAGCTGATGTTGCAGGAAGAGTTTCACAAATTGATGCTCTGATCAAAGACTCACAATCAGAGTTTGATATTGAAAAGTTCAACGAAAGAAAAGCTAAACTTACAGGTGGAGTAGCTGTTATTCAAGTCGGTGCTTCTACAGAAGTAGAGATGAAAAACCTCAAAGAAAGAGTCATTGATGCAGTAGCTGCAACAAAGTCTGCTCTTGATGAAGAATATGTCGGTGTTATTCCAGGTGGTGGAATCACCTTACTCAGAGCAGAAAAAGCTTTAGAGAAATTAAAGAGTACAAATAGAGATGAACAGGCTGGAATTGATTTGATTAAGTCAGTTTTAGACAAACCTCTTAGAAAACTAGCTGAGAACTCTGGAGAAGATGCTGGTTGGATAGTTGGACAAATCAGAGAACAATCTAATCCAAACTATGGTTTCAATGCTTTAACTAATCAAAATGAAGATTTATTAAAGGCAGGGATCATAGAACCAGCTAAAGTAGCTATTGAAGCACTTAAAAATGCGGCAAGTGTAGCTTCTATGATTCTTACTACAGAATGTCTAATTACAGACGCTCCTGAGGGAGATAAACCAGCTATGCCTCCAATGGGTGGTATGCCGGGGATGATGTAGTTTATTTAGAAAAAAGTGTTATAAAAATGGCAAATCCCAGTTTAGAAGCTGGGATTTGTTTTGTTATCTACTAATATTAAAATTTAGTAAATAACTTTTTTGTTTGGTTTATTCTTAGGGGAAACAATCACATTTAGTGTTGTTACTTCAAATCTATCTCCACATTCTATAATAGAATTGTTCCCCAGATAAATCTTATTCAAATACACATCGGTTTCATATCCCAACGCGTCTAGATGATTGGCTAGACGCAGAATGTTATCAAATGTTAACTCTTTCATACCATTCCTCGTACTAAAACTTATTCTTCAAACTAAATACAAGTATATCAAAAGACATTAGTTTTGTCAATAGTTAATAGTTATAGGTCTAAAACTAATTCATTCACCAAATAGTCTCTATATTTTTATATTTTAAAATCTTTTCATCTTTGCTAACTAATTTCATTCCTTTATTTAAAGACGTAGCAATAATCATCCTATCTGCTGGATCTGGATGGATAAAGTCAGGTAAATTTACCGATCTAATTGCTATTTCAGGGTTAATATCAATACAATTAAGCATTGGTAAAGACAACACTTTATTAATCCATGTCTCTACATCCATAGATAATTTAAGTCTACCTTTTTTAACTAACATTGCTATTTCCCAAAGGCTAATAGCAGAAATATAAATAGCATTTTTATCTTGAGCTTGTTTAATAACTTTATGTGCTTTTGCTGAAAGTTCTCCATTATCATTAACCCACCAGATTAATGCATGTGTGTCTAAAACTATCATTGTAGCGCTTCCCACTCATCTGTTCCGACCGGCTTAGTGGGTTGAATATATGAAACTACAGAAGATTTAAGTTGAGCTAAATCAGAATCTGTATCCTCACTATATGCAGAGATCTTAATAGTTGGCTTACCATCATGGGTAATAATCAAAGGCTTTTTACTTTTTTCAACCATTCTAAAATACTCAAGTACCTGAGGTTTAAATTGTGATTTTGAAATTGTTTGGCTCATATATGACCATGCTAACATGGTCATATAGTTAATTCAAGCATGATACTTAACTTAGTTTATAACTATTATGCAAAATATCAGCTAAATATTTCATTAATCTTTCAAAATAACCTTAGTAGGAGTCAAACAATGTAAATTCTCATTACAGTATGAGGCTGAGTAGTACTTAAGAACCACTAAAACATTAAGTAAGATTAATGAAGCTACAAATAACTTGATCATTACTCCGCTCAACTTTTTGGTTAAATCATGCTTAAAAATATAATCTAAAACTAAAACTCCAAAGAAACCAACTGTGGCCAATCTAACTAAAGTTGAATTAACTTCCAAACCAATTAAATCCATACCTGTTAAACCAAGTAAGAATAATACTCCAGCTCTAAACATATCTTTTGTTTTGAGAACTGTATTGACAAAATAACCAATAGAAATAGACATAAAAGGAATCAGTGGATATCTATACCAAGGTGAATTATTAAATTTTCCAGAAAGAATAAATAATACAATTAGCCATGCTAAAAAGAACCAACTATAAATCTCTTCCCCTTCTGTTTTCTTCTTATGTGATGTTAATCCCAGCATAATCACAATTGCCATCACTAGTCCTAAGACATACCAACCACTATCAAACAACTGATATATTTCAATCTTAGTCATCGCTTTGAAAAAAGAACTCATAAAAGCTCCTCTTTCTCCTTGATTTGAGATCAATTGTAAGAAAGCATCTTTATTAATCGTAAAACCATAAATCCCGTAACCAATGATTGAAGCAATATTTGTTCCAATCATGATAAAAGCGTGTTTAAAGTCTTTTTTCTTCATTAACCAAACAGCCAACATAAAAGGAATAGCAAAACCAACAATTTTCATCCAGCCCATTAACAAAGCTAAAATTAATGATCCAATAAAGTATTTAGTTTTCTTCTTTTCTAAATATTTAAGTAGTAATAATAAAGATCCCAAGAAAACTGGATTAAGATAATTTTCCAAATATGCCTGTCTCTGAGCAAAAACAAAGTAGGGAATTGTTGCTAAAAAAATTAAAGATAAAAAAGCAACCTTTTGATTAAATAATTTCTTTGCTAATTCAAATGTAAACCACATTGTAAACACTGAGGCTAAAATTGCAGAAAACCTAATTACCATGTGAGGAATCTGCTCAATGTTGTCATATCCTAAAAAGTGAGGAATTGTCCCAATTAATAAAACACCTAATGGAGGATGATCAAACCATGGTCTGGTAATCTTCATTCCAAATTCTTGGTGAGGAATAAAGTTCTTATACTGTGATCTCCACAGTAAATATTCATTACCTTCATCAAAAATAGTTAAACTGGCAAAATTAGTTAAGTTATTGTATTGGCCTGTTCCCGCCCAAGTATAGATAAGACCATCATCATTGTTACTAATAGGAAAAGTGTCCCCTTTATGAGCTCTCAGGGCTACTCCAATCATAATTAATAGCCACATTGCTATAATAATTAACAAATCTTTATCAAGAAGTTTTTTTATTAGGGAAACCATAAAAATCATTATACAATAATCAAGATGAACAAAAAGAATTTATTACATACCTTATTATTTGCAGTTACTTTAATTCTTTTAATATTTATTTCTGTAAAACAAGTTGTCGTAAATCAAGATTACTCTTCTCTTTCATACAAGAAGTTACTAAATCCTAAAACCTTCCTTAAATCCTTAAAAGAAGTTCCTAATGATGAACAATACATTGTTTCTTTAGACAAAGATTTAAACCACCAAGAAAAAATGGATCAACAAATCTCTAATATTGAAAATGGCTATCAATACAACCAATTCATTAATTTTACAAATAATGAACAATTATTGATTGCCAGTACTAATGACTACAAAACATGGGATCTTAAATTAATTGATAACATTGATGGTTCAGAAACCTTCTCTATTTCAAACATTCAACATCAAGGAAAAACATTAGTCAGTTCATACCAGGCAATTGATGGAAAGATTGCTTTCCCTCATCAGACTCCTGATGGATATATGATTACTCTTTATGATTTAAAAAGTAGAGAAGTAATTGGTGAATTCCCAACCATCATGAGTTATGGACCAGATAAAAAAGCGTTAAATATTTCCCAATTCTTTTATGATGAAACATTAAATATGGTCGGATATAAAAATATTGATGATATTACTGATAATGAAACTAGATTTTATAGTCTAGACCTTAATACCCAATCTGAAGCAGAGAGTCTTGTCCAAATGGTTTCTCTTGAAACAGCAGGGAAGTCTTTTGAGTTTTTAAACTATTATCCAGAAAACAAAACAATGCTATTTAAATCAACAAAGAAAGCTGAAAGTAAAACCAATCATCCAGAAATAGAGTATTTCCTTTATGGAATAAATGAGCCTAAGTTAGTTATTTTGGATGAGGGTAATTTTAGTAAATAGAATCTTAAATTTTATTTCAAAGCCACTAACCCATAATTCATCTTCACTCCACTACCCTCTTTTCTATAAGAATAAAACCAATCATTTTGATGAGCAGTACACATCTCACAGTCTAGAGCATAATTATGCTCTCCATTAAGTACTTCTTGAATTTGCTCTACATTCTTTGCTCTGAGATCATAATGCTCATCTGTATCTCTATCAATCTGATAACAGTCTTTACATATCCTGGGACCAAGCCAAACTATCCAACCTTTATCTAATTTCTTCTCTTCTTTAAAGTACTTGGTTACCTTCTCAATTATCTTATTTTCTGTCCCTTTTCTGCCGGCATGGACAACTCCAACAATGCCACTAGGATGGTAGAAAAGGATTGGGAAACAGTCTGCAGCCTTAACTACCAAGACTACCCCTTTTTGGTCTGTAAATACCCCATCTAAGTCCTCAATATAGACTATTTCTCCATTAATCTTTTCTTTTATTTCTTGATCATAGAAAAGAAATTTATCTGTATGAGTTTGGATCATTCTTAATACCTGATGATCTGGGAATTCTTTTTCTAATGTTTCATCTAAATATTCATCTCTACCAAGAAAGATAGACTTTACATATTGCTCTGGTAATAGATTTGTTAATTTCATAGTTTAGAATAAAGAGGTGTTAATCTCTCAAATCTACCATAACTACCAGATCCCTAAAAACCTGCAAAGACACATGCTAGAAGTAGCTGCAGTAGCTTCTCATCTTGCAGACACTGTGGAAGACAAAGATATTAATAAGAAGGATATTGTTGAATGGGCCTTATTACATGACATGGGAAATATTGTTAAATTTAAGGATTTTATCTCCCCACACATGAAGCTAGGCGAAGATTACTGGCGTAAAGTACAAAAAAAGTTTACCCAAAAATATAGTGATGATGCTCATCAAGCTACAATTAAAATAATAAAAGAGATGAACCTGGTTAATGAACAACCAATCCTTCACTTAATTGAAAATAATGACTTTAGAGCCATTAGCCACAATGGCTACCAATCTATAGAAACAAGAATCTGTGACTATGCAGACATGTGTGTTTCTCCCCATGGAATAGTTGGTTTTGATAAAAGAATTGAAGACCTAATCAAGAGGTATAAATTAGATAAAAGTGATCTTAGTACAAAAACAAGAAAAGAAAATTCAATTGAGCTAAATAAAAAGGTTAATTTTGAATTAAAAACTATAAATAAGATAGATTTTAGTGACTTGATAGAAAAACTATCTGAGTATGATATTTCTCTCAAGATTTGATATAATTAGGCCCTTGAAACATGCCAAGGTAGCTCAGTTGGTTAGAGCATCGGATTCATAAACCGAAGGTCGTGAGTTCAAATCTCACTCTTGGTACTTTTATTTTTCTTCTTCCATCGTCTGTAATTTCCAGAAATGAGAATATAAGCCGTTTTTATTCTTAAGTAATTCTTGATGGGTTCCTACTTCTACAATAGATCCACCTTCCATCACCACAATTTTATCTGCCTTAACAACAGTTGATAATCTATGAGCAACAATTAATGTAGTCTTATCTTTAGATGATTTCCAGAAAGCGTCTTGAATCTTTTTTTCTGATTGTGAATCAAGTTGTGAAGTAGCTTCGTCAAAAACAATAATTCTTGGATCAGCTAAAATCATTCTAGCAATAGCAAGTCTTTGTTTCTGACCACCAGATAATTTAATACCTCTTTCACCCACATTAGTTTGTAAACCATTTGGCATAGAATCAATAAATTCATCCAAGTTTGCCATCTTTACTGCAGATTGAATTTCTTCCTTAGTTACCTTTTCTGCACCGTAAGCAATGTTGTATTCAATAGTATTATTGAATAACAATGGTTCTTGAGGAACTACTCCCATAAATGATCTCAGAGTATCTTTTCTCATATCTCTAATATCAATTCCATCAAGTAAAATTTGTCCTGATGTTACATCAAAGAACCTCATGATTAACTTCATAATGGTTGTTTTACCTGCTCCAGAATGACCGACAAAAGCAATTGATTCACCTGGCTGAATAGTTAAATTAACATCCACTAAAGCATCTTGCTTACCCTCTGGATAAGAGAAATTTAAATCTCTAAATTCAATATGTCCATTTATTTCTTTTGGAACAACTGGCTTTATTGGATCCTTAACTATAGTTTCATGTTTAAGAGGTTCAAAATACTTTTGTAAATCAGTTTGATTCTTAGCTAGGTTTCTAAGTTCAAAAACTAACTCAAAGAAGCGATAGTAAAAAGTACTGATAAACCCAATGATCATCACAAACTCACCGCCTGTAATTTTACCTTGAGAAAAAATATTAAGACCATAAAGCAGGACTGCAAATATTCCAATGTTACCAATTCCTCCTACAACAATGTCAATTACTCTAAATGAGTTAGCATATTCCCAAAGTCTATTAAGCCAAGGTTTAAATACATTCTTTAATCTTGATAACTCTTTATCTTCTTTTGCAAATAACTTAACTGTTTCAAAATTAAGTAAATTATCAACAATAACAGCAGATGTATTATCTTCAGCTTTATTAAATGCTTTTCTAGCTCCGATATTGTTTCTAATTAAATACATTGCAATCACAAAGTTAATTCCAAAAGCACCAAACATGATTAAACCAATCATAATATCAGCTCTAAGTAAAAAGAAGAAAACTACAATGAAGTTAATTAAAACTCTCATCAAATGGATATTTAGAATATGAAAAGTTCCAAAAAAGGCCCCATCACCACGCTTAATCGAACTAATCATTGATCCAGTGCTCTTAGTTAAATGGAAAGCAAAATCTAAATCTTGAATCTTTCTAAAAACTTTAAGTCTGGCATCACGGGCTGATCTAAGTAGAATATTATCCCCAGTGAAATAGGTAATAACATCAAAAACTAACTTCAGAACTCTAACTCCTACATATGCAAAGAGAATATTAAGTAGAACTGAAAAATCTCCACTAGGGATAGCATCAATAAATAACTTATAAAAATAAGGTTGAATACTTTCAAAAAAACCCAAACCCACTAAAAAGAATACAAATACGACAAATTGTCTTTTGTATGCAAATAGAAACTGGTAGTAAGTTTTATATACTTTAAACATTTTTATTTTTCTTCTCTAACTTAATGAAAACAGTACAAACTAAGTTCATTATACGCAAAAATACAAGCTTAATGCTTGTCCCCATCCCTATGAAATACTTAATATTGAGAGAGACAATTGTACCACACTCAATTTATATATAAATATTATATATATTTAGTGAATAACAATAATTAAAAGATAAGAAATCTATTTAAAGAGAATTAGCTATTTTTTTTAGCTTTATGTCTTAAGTTCTTGTCTAAAATCTTTTTTCTTAATCTAAGATTTTGTGGTGTAACCTCAAGAAGTTCATCGTCTTCAATGAAATCTAATGACTGTTCAAGACTTAATTCTACAGGTGGAGCAATCTTCAACATTTGGTCTGCACTTGCAGCACGAACGTTAGTTAATTGTTTACCTTTACAAATATTCATCTCCATATCTTCTTGACGAGTATTTTGACCAATGATCATCCCGTTATAAACAGCAACACCTGGGCCAACAAAGGTAGCACCTCTCTTTTGAATTGATTCAATTGAGTATCCAGTAGCTGTACCCTGCTCTGTAGCAATTAGAACTCCATTACGAAGCTTTGGAATAACTGCAACAACTGGGAAGTAACCAAGGAACCTACTAGCAAAGATACCATTACCTCTAGTTTTTGTCATAATTTCACTTCTGAAACCAAGTAAGTTTCTACTAGAAACTTTATAAACCATTCTTGCTGTACCTTTTGCGTTTGTAACACTGTCTAGTAATTCTGCTCTTCTCTTACCCATTTCTTCAGTAATGATACCGACAAAATCTTTATCAATTTCTACGGTAAGTTCTTCCATAGGTTCACTCTTTACTCCATCAATTTCTTTTAAGATAACTTGAGGTTTACCTACTTCCATTTCATAACCTTCTCTTCTCATATTCTCAATCAGAACAGATAAGTGAAGCTCCCCACGACCAGATACTAAATATCCAGTTCCATTAGGATTACTTTCAATTCTTAAACCTAAATTAATTTTCTTTTCTTTTTGTAATCTATCTTCAAGTTGTCTGGCAGTACAAAATTCTCCTTCTTTTCCTTTGAATGGAGAAGAATTAGGACCAATTTGAATACTTAAAGTAGGATCAGTAATCTTAATTTTTGGATAACCATGAGGATCACTAGGATCAGTTAGTGTTTGTCCAATTTCCACACCTTCAACACCAGTAATTGCAACGATATCTCCAGGCATACCTTCTTCTACTTCAACTCTATCTAGACCATTGCTGGCTAAAACATATTGAACTTTACAGTTTTTGATAAAGGTATCTTCTTCAACAATACTAAGTTGGTCACCTGGTTTAACAGTTCCTTGCATAATCTTACCGACAGCATGAACACCCTTGTAGCTATCAAAATCAATATTTGAGACAAGCATTTTAAAAGGCTTTGTAGCATCTACTTCTGGACTAGGAATTGTTTTAAGAATTTCATCAAGTAAAGGAATTAAAGAGCCTTTTTCATTAAAATCATCAGGTAATTGATCCCAAGCCTTACCATCTCTGGCTACAGCAAAAATAACAGGGAAATCTAATTGGGATTCATCATCTACTAAGTTAAGGAACAATTCTTCTGTATCAGCAAGAACTCTACCAGGAATAGCATCACCCCTATCAATCTTATTAATAACAAGGATAACCTTAAGTTTTCTCTCAAGAGCCATTTCTAAAACAAATCTAGTTTGAGGAAGAGGACCTTCTGCAGCATCAACTAGAAGAATAGCTCCATCAGCCATGTTGATAACACGTTCTACCTCACCACCAAAGTCAGCGTGACCAGGGGTATCAATGATATTAATCTTAGTATCTTTATATGTAATAGCTGTTGTTTTAGCTAAGATAGTAATACCTCTTTCAGATTCTTGATCATTAGAATCCATGATTCTATCTTGAGTCATTTCTGATTGGTTATCTCTAAAAGAATGTGTTTGTTTTAATAGTCCGTCAATTAGGGTAGTTTTACCATGGTCAACGTGAGCAATAATAGCGATATTCTTGATGTTCATAGATCTTTTTTCCTTATTTTATGCGAATGTTAGTCGAAAAAGTGGATTATAGGCTAAATTACGGGTTAAAACAACCCTAAAAACATGAAATCAAAGAGCATTACTAACTATAGGCTTGACAATTGATGTTGTTTGTTATATACTACTTAAGTATTTTGTATATCGGGAGATATGCAGTGCATTTGACGTTGGTCATAGAACGCCTATGATCAGAACGTTAGATAATCAAACATAAAATGCGTAGCCCACTAGGCGAACAATCTTTTGTTAACCGAGTAAGCTACGCATTTTTCTATGTTTAAACTAAATTTAACCTCTTAATTGAGGTTATTTTTTTCTAAAAACGTATACTCCATCACCTTTTCTAACTTTTTCCTCTATTTTAAAAGTAATAGAATCTCCTTGAATGGCCTTTTTTACCTTCTTTTCATCAAGTAAGAATTCTTGTGGAGAGATCTTTACTAAGCCTGTTTTATCACTTGTGATGAGTAATTCTTCATTTATTTCTAATTCTTGATTAGCCTGAACTATAACTTGAGCTACATTGATTTTAGGGTAATATCTTTCTACTGTTCCTATCTGGACTTTAGTATGGGTAGCCTGGGATCCATCACCTTTTGCCCATTCATTCATCTTTCTTCCCATATAGAAACCATCAGATAGACCTCTGTTAAAAACTGTTTTAAGTCTTTTATTACATTTATTAACTAATTCTTTTGAATATGTACCATCTTCTATAGCAGTTAATGCTTCCCTATATGTCCTAATCACTGTGAAAACATACTCTGGTGGTCGACCTCTGCCTTCAAATTTAAGAACATCTACTCCTGCATCAACTAATTCCTGTAAAAATCCAATTGTACAAAGGTCGGCACTACTCATAATAAAGTTGTTATCAACAACTAGCTCTTTACCAGTAGCTTCATCAGTCACTTTATATTTCTTACGACAAATCTGAGTGCACATCCCTTTATTTGCAGATCTATCATAAGCATGAAGACTTAATCCACATCTACCAGATACACTGACACATAAGGCTCCATGAGCAAAAACTTCAATCTCTACTAGTCTGCCAGATGGGCCTTTAATCTTTCTTTCTTTAATCTGCTCAATAATAGTCGCTACTTGTTCAAGCTTTAACTCTCTTGCAAGGACTAATCTATCTGAAAACTGAGAGTAGAATTTAACTCCTTCTATATTAGAGATAGAGATTTGGGTAGAGATATGAACTTCTACTCCTTTTTCTCTGGCATAAGCAATCGTAGCCATATCAGCAGCGATAATAGCTGTAACATGATGCTTCTTAGCTAAATCCACAACCTCTCTCATCCGATCAAGATCAGAGTTATACATAATGGTATTAAGAGTTAAATAAGTTTTAACTTTGTGCTGTTTACAAAGGGAAGTTAATTTAGGTAAGTCTTCTTTTGAAAAGTTATTACTTGCAGTAGCTCTCATATTGAAATCACTGATGCCAAAAAAGATGCTATCACAGCCTGCTTTTATAGCAGCTCTAAGTGAAGCAAATGATCCAGCTGGGGCTAAAATTTCTGGTGTTTTTAAACTCATAGATGGGTATTATACCCAATCATCCAAGAATTTGCTTTCCCTTTTCAATTGATAATATTTATTTCGCTTCAAACTCTAACAAATTAGAAAATACCTATTGACTCTAGGTGAACAAAGTTTGTATTCTTATACCAAGCACTAAAGTTAAAACTTTTGTTGCTATTCTTTTAAACATGATTAACACTCAAACACCAGACCAACTATCTTCATCAGGATTTCAAAACACATCAACTCCAATTTCACCTAAAAAAACAGATAATTTAAAAACCATTAAAAAGAAAACACCACTTAAACTAATTTTAGGTGGGTTAGTTTTATTTCTTTTAATTCTAGGATCTGCTGCAGCCTTGTACCTTACAGAGATAGGACAAGATATCAGACAGCAAGCTTCAACTGGCTATAACAATGACATGATTTGGGTTGAAGGAATGGGATTTTTAACACCAGAAAGATTTGCAGTCCTTAATCAACAAAGAGAAGATGCTGGGATTGGTGTTCTTGTAGTTGATGATAGTGGAGTTGCTGTACAGCCTGGAACTGGAACTGGAACAGGTACAGGAACTGGTACAGGAACTGGAACTGGTACAACAGTACCAGGAGGAGGTTGTGTTGGAACAAATTGTTCTGCTCCAACAGGAGGATGTATTGCTGTTCACCATTGTGATCAAATAGCAAGTAACGGTGAATGTACTGTTTTAACTCCGACTGTTACAACAAATAATGTTAACGCCCAACAAGAGGCTAATAGTACATGTAAGTGTGTTCAAGTTGATGTACTAACAGGGGGCAGTGGTTCATGTGAGAATGGTCATATCAATGATGATTGGTCAACCTTAATTGGTGCTTCTGTTGTTTGTCCTAATGCTAGTGCCGATTGTGGTGAGACAACCACAACTACAACCACAACTACAACTACAACATCTAGCCCAACTCCTACCCCTACCCCTTCACCATCACCTACTACTTATTTCTGTAACAGTGATTGTGAAACTAATAGACAATGTAAAACAGCTGGATCAGCTTTAGTCTGTAGCAGTGGAAAATGTAGATTGGAGTCCAACCTTTCATCAACAGAGTGTAGACCTGCTGTTGGACCGATGTGTTTAGATGTTGATATTTCAAATGCTACTACAGGACTTCCTTTAACTGAAGATCCTTCTCTAGGAGACTCCATTCAGTTCACTTGTTCAGAAGTTGCAAATGTTGATCACTATGTCTTTAGAGTGATTGAACCAAATGGAAATATAGTTGATCTAGAGTCAACAGGAAGAACCTCAACCTCTTATACAATTGTTAATGATGGAAAACACTTTGCCCAATGTCAAATTTGTACTACTGAGAATGATCTTAGCTGTAACCCATATGAGGCTTTAAATTAAAACATGTTAAATCAAAGCGAAAACACCACTACTCCAACAGCAAGCCCAATTCCTACAATGAAAAAGGAATTGCCAAAGAAAAAAAGCAAGTTATCAATGTATTTAGTTCTGGCCTTGGTAATTGGTGTAGCATTTGCTGGTATTGGTATTTCTCTAAGACAATACTTCGTTAGAGATACTGTTGCTCCCACTGCCCCTACAGAATCTCAGGCTAGTATAGACAAGATTCAAGATTGTTCTGTAAGCTTTGATGTCGCTCCTCCAGAGCCTGGAATAAGTTGTATTAAACAAGCATATAGGAATGAACTTTCAAATGTTGCAGGCAGCTATGATCTTATTCAGACAAAAAGTAGCTTTGTTCCTGGAGATATTATTGTATATAGCTTCTTAGTCACAAATACAGGTGAACAAGAAACTGTAATTACAGCTTCAGACTCACTTAGTATTAATGTAGCTGATGATGTTACCTTTAGTTATGACTTTTTAGACAGTGATTGTGGTACCAATGCATATCAGGATAGAACAATTACATGTGTTACAGATTCTCTGCTACCTGGAGATAGCCAAACATTCACATTCAGAATTCAACTTAGCGATCAAATTGACACAAGTATGACTCTATCTAATATGGTTCAAATTACAGATGGAAACCTAAATAGGGATTGTAAAGTAGATGTAAATATAGATGTTCCGACAGAATCATATTGTAATGAGACCTGTAGTGTTGATACTGACTGTGTTCAAGATGACCATTCATGTACTGAAGGATTATGTAGATTAACTGAAAATCCAGATAGTGAAACTTGTTCTCTTGCTTATTGTAATGAAACTTGTAGCTCTGACACAGATTGTATTGAAGATAATCACTCTTGTACTGACGGTTTGTGTAGATTAACTGATAACCCTGAAAGTGTAACTTGTGAACCTGAAGAACCAGCTTATTGTAATGAGTCATGTTCTGCAGATACTGACTGTGTAGAAGATGATCATTCTTGTACAGGTGGGTTATGTAGATTAACTGATAACCCTGAAAGTGTAACTTGTGAACCTGAAGAACCAGCTTATTGTAATGAGTCATGTTCTGCAGATACTGACTGTGTAGAAGATGATCATTCTTGTACA
>Ga0224496_10001725_pt1 | contig 13396 bp, 9 predicted proteins | sample SF_Jul11_sed_USG_2_FD_168127 | JGI IMG/M metagenome (GOLD analysis project Ga0224496, IMG submission 168127) | Sediment microbial communities from San Francisco Bay, California, United States - SF_Jul11_sed_USGS_8_1 | ecosystem: Environmental > Aquatic > Marine > Sediment | place: USA... | reverse complement strand
CCTGCTCGCATCGGAGGGCTCGGCAGTGGAGGAGGCTTTGGATGCGCTCCTGGTAGCCACCGAGGCGGACGTCGTGTTTCTCGACGAGAACTACGTTGATCCACAGTTGGGTCTGGCTACCACCGTCACTCATTGGGTTTCCAAAGATCGTGACGGGTTCGGCCGCGGGCCGGACGATTGGTGGGGCGGACCGTATAGCGAGCTGCCCACCTCTCACGACCAACTATCGATCGGCAGACCCTCGGTCATTTTGACTGCAGAGCTGAGCGGACCCGAACGCGGTCTGTACGAAGCTGATGGTGTATTGAGCGAGTTGTGTTTGCCCGTGTTCGTGAAGGGTCAGTGGCGGGGGAGTGTTGGGTTTGCCGACTATCAGATAGAGCGGCAATGGACCGAACAAGACATCCGTTTTCTGCGCACAGCCGCCGACCTGGTTGGCAGCTACTGGCAGCGGGAAGACGCCGTCGCTTCGCTCGATAAGAGGCTCAGCTACGAACAGGCATTGGCACGGGTGTCCCAGGAACTGTTGTCCGATGGACCCGATGCCCTGGCGAAGGCGCTCGAACACATCTTCGAAGTGGCCGATCCCGAGTACCTTTGGATGGACGAGCAGGTCGTCGACAAGAACGGGCTCCACTCCACGCGCTTGGTGCATAAGCTTGAGTCGCCCGATCTGCAAGCAAGTGGCATCGAGATTGGAGATGCGAGTCGACTTCCCGTCGATACACCCACGAGATTCGCAAAACTGTCTCGAGGCGAACCGGCCGTCATTCAAACGATTGAACTCAAAGGAGACGAGCGTGCGGCCTACGAACGCAGCGATCTCAAGAGCGAACTCGTGCTGCCGTTCTACGTGTACGGCCAACGTGCCGGGACGGTCGGTTTCGCCCACTGCCTCGAGCAACGCACCTGGACCGATAACGACATCAGTGTGCTGCGAACCGCGGCAGGATTGATCGGGTCTTTCGTCGAACGGCGTCACACGCATGAACGCCTCGAGAAACTCGTCAAGGCCAAAGACGACTTCATCGCCTCGATCAGCCATGAGATCCGCACGCCTCTCACCGCCGTCATGGGGTTCGCCAGTGTCTTGCGAGAAGGCTACGAGCGGCTCGAACTTGCCGACATCGACGAGATGCTCCGACTCGTTTCCGGTGAGGCACAAGAAGTCGCATGGATCGTGGAGGATCTCCTCGTGTATGGGCGCTCGGACATTGGCACGCTCAAAGCAACGTCCGTTGATCTGTGCCTCGAAGAACAAGTGCGAGCGGTCCTGTCTTCCCAGACCAGCGGGGTATTGGCCAACGTGTCCGTTCTCGCGGGCGGGGACCGGGCAGTGGGCGATCCCATCAGGGTGCGCCAGATCGTTCGCAACCTGTTGACGAATGCCGCCAAATATGGGGGCCCGAACATTGAAGTCCGAACTGCAGTTGATGGCACGTCCGTGTTGCTTTCCGTGATCGACGACGGTGACGGCATTGCCTCGGACGAGCAGGAACTGGTTTTTGATGCCTATTTCAGGGCGCATCAGGCAGTAGGCCAACCAGGTTCAATCGGTCTTGGACTGCATGTCTCGCGCAAACTCGCTGAACTCATGGGCGGGCAACTCAGGTACGACCGAGTCGACGACCGCAGCCACTTCACACTCCTACTGCCTGCCTCGCAAGAACTCGTCAGGGTGGACTAGTCAGATCCGGTCACCGCCAATTGTGCTGAACCACGAACGCCGTACTAGTGCGAGAGGATGAGACCTCCATCCAACTCGAAGAGGATACGATGGAAGCTGGAAACTCCTTGCATGGCTCCGTGTCCTTCTGCACCTTCGAACATCCCGGTACTGGCGTCGCCCATGACCGTCCACGACTGATGGACTTTGGCGGTACCTTCGCCAGTCGCCAGATCCCCGTCGTACCTCCACGTGCCAGTGAAGGCGATGTGCAGTTCGTCTCCCGAATCATCAAACGTGAGAGTCATTGATCCGGCCGATAGCTTCCCGATGGCCCCTTGCGGCGTCAAGGTCAGCACGCGACTGCAATGCGCTTCCTCGAATACGAACGTGCCATATCCGGCGGCTTCGCCAACACCGGCACTGAAAAGCATCCACTCAGTTCCGGCGGGGCATCGGCCCTCGTTCGGTCCCGGCGAGAAACCGGTCTCCCATCCGTCGATACTTCCGTGGAACGAATTGCCCTGATACCCGGCCGCTGAGGCCGGTGTAGACACTGTCAACAACAGCATCAAAAGAACGGTGATTCGAATGACCCTGCTCATAGCGTTTCCTCCCTTATCGCAGGGGTACGGCCGCCTAAGACTTCGAGCGGCCTCGTTTCTGTATACCCGACTGGTGAGGGGCAGAGCCAGTGCCAAAGGCCTCCGATCTGGCTGGGGCGTCAGCCTTGCGGTAGGAGGGGGTCGCGGCGCCGTTCCAGCACGAGTGCCGCAGCTAGAACGAGGACCACGGCGAGAAACATGAGGTTGGCCCGGACCTCGATGGCGGGGAGCATGAGCAGGGCCACGGCGGCGGCCGCCCCGATCCGTTCAACGAGCAGCGGCCCTCCTACTCGCTTGACCGTGCCAACCTGTGCGAGCATCACCAGGCCGATCGACAGCGCAAGCAGGAGGCGGGTGAACTCTCCGAGCGGGTCGTCGGCGTGGCCGACGATTTCTTCGGCAGCGGTGGCGAACAGCACGATACCGGCGATCATGGGGAAGTGGCCGAGCGAGAAAGCGTCTCGGGCGACGATCCCCTGGTCGTTTCCTGCTTCGCGCAGAGCGTCTTCGATCGTTTCGCCGAGGCGATCGAAGTAGGACCACCACAGCAGACATGCCCCAGCGATGGCGAGCACCATCGTTGCTGCCAACACCCCATTCAGGGGTTTCCCGGAGGCCACGATTCCGATCGCCACGATGCTCTCGCCAATTGCAATGATGTAAATGAGGCCGTGGCGTTCGGCGAAATGCCCGGCCCGGATATTCCATTCCGCGCCACCAGCGAGTCCGGCGGCGGCGAATTCCAGCACAAAGCCGAGCAGCCAGATCCACGAGCGGGCCGGTGGTTCGAGGAACGCTCCGACCACAATCGCCAGGGGTCCCGGCCAGGAAACAAGGGCGAAGAACTTGACGCTGGCCAGCATTACCTGGTCGGTGGTGCCGCTGATGTGGAGCCAGACGCCAATTCCGCGCACGCCCACATATCCGAGCGCCAGCCAGAGCCCGCCGTCTTCGAAGGCGGTCGGCACCGACACGGCCATGATGAGAGCCGCGCCCATAGCAGCGAAGAACGAGAACCGGACCCGGGGTGCGTGAAGGTCGATGGCGTTGGCGGTCCAACTGAACTGGGTCCAGGCCCACCACAGCATCGCCAAGACCAGGAAGGCTCGCCCGAGTGCCTGGCCGTCGTGGCCGGCGACCACGAGGGCAACCGTCTGCGTAATGCCGAGTACGAACACGAGGTCAAAGAACAGCTCGAGAGGGAGCACCGCTTTGTCTTCGAGTAGTTGCTCTTCTAGGTCGCCCACACCGATGCTCCTCCGCCGTCGCCGAATCGTTCGGTCATACGTCACCATACTCAAGCTAGATTGACGCTTCATGCCCGAATCCTGAAGGGGGGAGCCGTGGCCCCGACCATTGAAGCCCATGGTCTCGTCAAGCGCTACAAAGAGGTCGTCGCCCTCGATGGGCTTGACCTGGCTGTAGAGCAGGGAACCATCCTGGCCGTTCTCGGACCGAACGGAGCGGGCAAGACGACGGCCGTTTCGATCCTCACTACGTTGCTCAAAGCCGACGAAGGTACCGCGACGGTGGCCGGCTTCGATGTCCGGGACCATCCCGATGAGGTGAAGAAGAACATCGGGCTGTCGGGGCAATTTGCCGCCGTCGACGAGCAGTTGACCGGCTTCGAGAACCTGCGAATGGTCGGTCGCTTGTATCGGATGGGCAAGCCCGCCGCCGTGCGTCGCTCCCGCGAACTGCTCGAACAGTTCGACCTCACCGAAGCCGCCGACCGACCAGTAAAGGGGTACTCGGGAGGCATGCGGCGACGCCTTGACCTGGCCGGCGCGCTCATCGCCGAACCACCCATCCTGTTCTTGGACGAACCGACCACCGGACTGGACCCCCGCAGCCGAGCCGACCTGTGGATTGCCATCAAGGATCTTGTGGCAAAAGGGACCACGCTGTTGCTGACGACCCAATACATGGAAGAAGCCGAGCATCTGGCTGACGACATCATGGTCATCGACCACGGCAAGGAGATCGCCCACGGGAACGCCGACGAGCTCAAGACGATGATCGGCGGCGAACGGGTGGTGGTAACCGTCAGCCATGCGGATGATGTGGTTCGGGCTACCGATCTGCTCGCCCAGTTCGCGGTGGGGGAGCAGTACATCGAAGACCACACCCGAGAGATCACCGTGCCGATCAGCGGGGGAGCGCCAGTGCTGACTGCCGCGCTCCGGGCGCTCGATGTGGCCGGGGTCGAAATCAGCGACGTCGGTCTCCGTCGTCCGACGCTCGACGACGTGTTCCTGACCCTGACGGGTCATCGGACCGAAGAAACCAACTCCGAATCTGCCGAGGTTCGCACATGAGCAAGCTCAGATACGCCTTTGCCGATGCCGCCGTCATCGCCCAACGCAACGTCATCAAGATCAAGCGGGTCCCTGAGATTCTCATGTTCGTGCTGATCTCGCCCATTATGTTCGTGTTGTTGTTTGCCTACGTGTTCGGCAGCGCAATCGACATTCCTGGTGGCTCCTACCGTGAGTTCCTTATCGGCGGGATCTTCGCTCAGACGGTCGTTTTCGGTGCAACGTTCACCGGTGCCGGGCTGGCTGAAGACATGCAGAAGGGGATCATCAACCGGTTCCGTTCGTTGCCGATGTCGCCGTCGGCAGTGGTCATGGGACGGACCGCATCAGACGTTGTTTACAACGCCGCGACGCTCGTCATCATGGCACTCACGGGCCTGCTGGTCGGATGGCGGATCCGCACCGACGTCGGAGATGCCTTACTGGCCTTTGGGCTCTTGTTGCTTTTCGCTTACGCCTTCTCCTGGATCATGGCGCTCGTGGGCTTGATCGTGCCGAGCGTTGAGGTGGTCAACAATGCGTCGTTCATCGTTATCTTCCCGCTCACGTTTGTTGCAAACACATTCGTGCCAACCGAGCTGCTGCCGGGACCTCTGAAGCTTTTTGCCGAATGGAATCCAATCTCGGCATTGACGCAGGCCGTTCGCGAATTGTTCGGCAATATTCCGCCTGGGACACCTTCGCCCGAAGGTTGGCCGCTTCAGAATCCTGTGCTGTATTCGCTGATCTGGGTGGTGGTGATCATCGCCATCTTCGCGCCGCTCTCGATCGCCCGATACCAGAAGGTCACCGCCAAGAGCTAAGCGCTACTACCCGACTTCCGCAGCCGGAATCAGATTCTTGAGGACCGGCGCCGAACCAAGCAGCCCGTACGTTCCGGTCGCTTCAATCCAGTCGGCCGCGTCTCGGGCGGCCTCTACGGCGGCGTGATTATCGAGCCCGACAGATTCAGCGAAAAGGAGCCTGATCTGGACAAGTATCAGGTCGGTACAGATGCCCGAAAAGTCGCCTAGCAATGACCCGAAAATTTGGGCAGCCGCGGCGGTTTCGCCCGCCATGGCATGCCGGGTGGCTGCAAACATGGCGTGGAGGCCGCTGCGAGCGGGACCCTGTGATGACTCGTCAACCAAAGCTTCTGGAGCGTCCAATAGGGATACATCGTCGAGACGCACCGCGGCTCTTGCTGCGATTGGCAGTGCGGACCAGTCGAGAGCGCCAGCCACCAAACTATGCGTGTGGGCGTTTGGCCAATCATCGGCCATCATCGCATTCCAGCAACGGAAAGATTCCATGTTGCCATGGGTTTGCATGTCGTCACTGTCGAGTGCGTCGGCGTGGGTCATCCAGTCTGCCCCAGCGTCGAGGCCCTGAAAAGTGTCGGCGGCGGCCCGCATGCCTTCGAGAATCTCAAACCACATTTGGCCAGCGACAAGTTCGGACATCTGGTCGGCCCAATCGAGATATGTTCCCCAGTCCCCGCGCCCCCAAGCCGTATCAGCCATTCCCAACTTGGCTCGCACGATCCAATCTGACGCCCCGACCCGTTCGGTGAGTTCTAGGAATCGGGGCAGCAGGCCATGAGAGGCGGCGAAGCTGTAGCCGGCCATTATTGAGATGAGATTGTTGATGGCCCGAATCGAAGTGTTGAGCAGGCCCTCTTGTTCTGATACCTCCAAGGTACCTCGGAGGCCAGCCATGGCTTCGATGCTCCGTCCGCCGAAGGCCAATGCGGTCGCTCTGGTCACCATCAACTCGGCAATCTGGTCGGTCCGGCCAAGCGCATTGGCGACTGGCAGGGCCCGGTCTGTGGCGTCGAGAGCTTCCTCCGTGCGCCCTACCAACGCATACCCGCGGGCCACCTCGACTGCCACGCCCAGAGTTACCTCATCGGCGAGATCGGCTAGTCCGAGGTAGTGCGGTTCGATTGTCGCTATCGCAGCTGGAGATGAGAATGTCGAGTTGAACAAGAAACTGCGTCGGGTGGCACTTCTTAGTATTCCATTGTCATTTCCGGTCATGTTGAAAATGGCCTCTGCCCGGTCCAAGTAGTCGATGGCCTGTTCAAAGGCGCCCTCGTCGGTTGCCGATCCGGCAGCTCGCATGAGCCATTCGGCTCGTTCCTCGTCGTTGGCCGTGAAGTCGATCGCCTGGTCGTACAGGTCCATGGCCTGGGTGTCGGCGTGCAGACTGGCGGATCGCTCGGCGGCGGTTACCAGGGCATCAATGGCTTGCCGGCGGAGCACGTCGCGCTGCTCCCCCTGAGGTGACGCTTCGAACGCTCGTTGATAGTGAGCAGAAACCACGCCGGCGAGTTCGGGATCATCGAAGGCTTGGTAATACTCGGCGGCGGCGAGATGGCGATCTCGACGATCAGCTCGATGTAGCCGACGGTAGGCGATCTCTTGGATTACACCCTGGACGAACTGGTACTGGCCGCGTTCGGGAGAACGCGGGTCGTCTTCGACTGCGAGTAGCTCCAGCTGAACCAATTGGCGCAGGATTGCGTCAAGATTGACGGCCTGTCCGACGGCGGAGAGGGCGGCCGCAGTGCAGCTCAGTCCGAGAACGGCGGCATCCTGCAAGACCGCCCGCTGCTCCGGTTCGAGCCGGTCAAGGCGGGATTCGATGACCGCCTGGAGGGTGTCGGGCACTGCCAGATGGTCGGCTTCGCCGTGGAACTGCCAGGTTTCTCCGTCTTGGACAAGAGAACCCTCGTTCAGGAGCATTCTGACGATCTCGGCAGCGTACAGCGGGAAACCGGAAGCCCGTTGGGCGATGTGGGCAATGACTTCATCCGACACCCCGGGCAGATGTTCGGTCAGCATTGCCATCATGTCGGCTTCGACCAGCGGCGCCAGGCTCACCGACATCGACGATCGTTGGGCGGATCCGAATCCGCTATATCGCTGGAGCAACTCGGGGCGGGCGAGCGTCACCACCAGTATCGGGGACTTTGTAGATCGATCAACCAGATCGCTGATGAACTCGACCACCGAAGCGTCGGCCCAGTGAAGGTCTTCGAACACGAGCACGGTCGTACCGTGTTCGGCGATGTGTTGGAAGAAGGTGCGGATTGCCGAGTGGAGTTCGGACCCTCCGCCGGCCGGCATTTCAGCGAGACCGAGCAGCCCGGCTAGCCAGCCTTCAATCCATTGGCGGTCCTGGTCATCTGGAATGAACTCGGTGAGTGCGGTGCGTAGCCGGGTACGCGCTCGGCTGGGCTCCTCGTCTTCAGCGATGCCGGCTCGTTGGCGCACCATCTCGCCCACGGCCCACATGGGCAGACCGTCGCCGTATGAAGGCGAGCGGCCCTGATGCCAATAAATCGTCTCGCTGTAGCCGTCGACATGGTTCATGAACTCGCGCGCCAGCCGGGACTTGCCGATACCTGCTTCACCCGTAATGGAAACGAGCCTCGCTCGCTGTTCGGCCGAGGTCGCCTCGATCATGTCTTTGAGAAGACGCATTTCCCGGTCGCGACCGGTGAACGGGAGCTCACGGGCACTGACTTCCCGGCCGACCCGGCCCGCCGGGCGAACTGCCCGCCACGCTTCAACCAATTCGGTTTTGCCTTTGACCTGGAGTTCGCCGCGGGATTCGTACACGATGGAGCGGGCGGTCACATCGTGGGTCGAGGCTCCGACAAACACGGTGCCCGGCTGCGCAGCCGATTGCAATCGGGCCGCGGCGTTGACAAGATCGCCCACAACCAGCCCTTTCTCGTTGCCACCTGGGCCGACCGAGGTCGATCCCGAATTGACGCCCGCCCGGAGTTGGAGGCCCTCGTGCCCTTGTTCTTCGCCGAGTGCGGCCACCATGGAGACAAGTTCGAGGGCGGCGCGCACGGCGCGTTCGCAGTCGTCTTCGCGGGCTGCTTCGGCTCCCCAGACCCCCATGACTGCGTCGCCGATGAACTTGTCGACGAATCCGCCGAACTTCTCGATGATGGCCCTGGCCCGATCGAAATAAACGGTGAGCAGATCCCGGATCTCGTCGGGGTCACGTCCTTCCGAGAACGTGGTGTAGGCGACGATGTCGGCAAACAGAACGGAGACGAATCGTTTTTCGGCCTCCGAAGGTGGTGGGCTTGATTGGGCTTCGTCCGCCGGGGGAGCAGGCTTGGAGCCGAGCGCGCTGCCACAGTTGGCGCAGAACTTATCGCCCGGGTTTATGTCGGCTTTACAGTTCGGGCACGTCGGTGCCAGAGCCTGCCCACAGTGACGGCAGAACTTGCTGCCGTCAATGTTGTCCTGTCCACAATTTCCGCAGTTGATTACTCGTCCCTCCAACCGCCAACGAGCCTACCGCCATTGATGGAATCCTGCTGCTTGGCCCCGGTTTTGTAATTAGGGGATTGACACGGTTCATACCATTCAATATACTCTGTCTCATGAACCGGAGAAGTGTTGCCACCGTCGTCCTCCCCGCCATCGCGATCATCGGTGCGTTGCTGCTGTTCGCATCGATCCAGGATCGGCTGCCCGACCAGGTGGCCACCCATTGGGGAGTGAACGGGACTGCCGACCGTTTCATGGCCAAAGAGTCGCTTCCGGTCTTCTTTGCCGGTTTCTCCGTCATCATGGGTGGGCTGTTTTCGGTAATGGCGTTTACCGTGCGGCGCTCAATGATTGGTATGCGCTTCTTGCGAGCCATGCCACTTGCACTCGTTTCCTTCATTTTGTCTTTGGGTCTCACCCTCACCGGGATACAGCTTGACGGTGGGGATGCCAACACCCTGCCCGGATGGGCGATCCCGCTCACGTTGCTCATTGGTGTCGCCGGCTGGCTGGTTGCGGCCTGGATCGCCGGACCGGATGAGGCGGTGCCATCCACCACCGCTCCTGGTCCTGCAGGTGCGGCCAGGGTCAACCTGGCGGAGGGTTCGACGGCGGTGTGGTCGGGACAGACACCGGTTGCCAACGTCATTCCGGTTCTTGCGTCCCTGCTGATCGTTCTGGCCCTCGTCCTCGGTTGGTTTGCAGGTTGGTTCATTCTCGCCATTCTGCTTCCGGTTGCCGCTCTTCTTGTCGGTTCGTCGATGTATCGGATCACGGTTGGCCCCAATGGCCTACGGGTGGCCGGCCTCCTGTTCGGACTACCCCGGATTCGAGTGCCCTTGGAGCAGATGGCCGGCGCTGAACCGGGAACGGTCAACGCATGGTCGTTCGGCGGGTGGGGTCTCCGGATGGGCGCCAACGGAGAAAGCGCCGTGATCACTCGTTCGGGACCGGCGCTGATTGTTCACCGAACTGACGGGGCCGCGCTCCGGGTGTCGCTCGACAACCCTGAAGAGGTTGCGGCGGTCCTCACCACCTTGATGGACCGCCGGTGATCATTGCCATCGACCTCAACTCAAACCGACCGCTTTACTTGCAGATCGTCGACGGGATCCGCTCGGCTCTGGTGTCTGGCGAGGTTCAGCCGGGAGATCGCCTGCCTGCCGGTCGAGATCTCGCCGAGGCCCTCGACGTCAATCTTGAGACGGTACAGCGGGCCTATCGCAAGTTGAGCGACGACGGCATCGTCACGTCCCGGGTCGGTCGAGGAACACGAGTTTCGGAAACACTCGACGTCACCACGCTTGGATTGACCGGGCTGATCGACGAACTCCTTGACCAGTCGAGACAGCTCGGTCTGCCGATTGACCGGCTGATCGAAATGGTGCGAGAACTGTCGTCGACGGAGCTGTAGCGCAGCCCGCAGTTCCCGTAACACTTTTCCGTACACGTGTCGGAAAACTGGCGTATTGTTTCGACTGGTGACGGACATGCCCGGGGGCCGCCACAAAACGTGGACCAATGGGAGGTTGCTTATGAAAGGCGCGCTTGATTCCTCAGCGCGGCTGTTGTTTCGTTCCGCACTCGTCATCTTTCTGGTGACGATCGTGATCGGAATACTCAACGGACTCGATATCTGGCTGCCCAGTCGGCAGATGATCCTTACGCACGTACACGCCGGAACGCTTGGCTGGATCACCATGTCGGTGATTGGTGTTGCGCTCCTTATGTATGGTGAGAACGCCGATGATGCGGCCGTGAAATCGGGGACCCGCCTCGCTCAGGCGGTGGTTGGGGCGACGGTCCTATATGTGATCGCCTTCGCGACGACGACCGGTGTTCTCCGTCCCATCGCCGGGACGCTGATGCTGGCCGCCATCGTTTGGGCGCTTATCTGGGTGGTTGGACAACGCGCTACCACGCCTTCGACGATCCCGACGGTAGGCATGTTGCTGGCGCTCATTTCGCTGACGATCGGGGCTGTGCTCGGCGTGCTGCTCGGGTTGTTCATCGCCAACGGCTCGCTTCCTGGTCTCGATGCCGACACGGCCGGTAGCCTCGCCGGTGCCCACCCGCCCGCCATGCTGATCGGCTATCTGGTGTTGGCCGGGGTGGCCGTCTCGGAATGGCTGCTGGACAAGGACCCTGGACCGGCCTCCGAGAGCAAATCAGGCCTAACCGTCGTCTACGGGTTGTTCCTGTCCGGCTTGTTGTTCAATGTGGCGTTCATTGCCGACATCGAAGCTCTGATCCAGGTCGCCTCGATGCTCGAAGTGATCGGTATCGTGATTTTCCTGGTCCGGATGCGCGGCCATCTCACACCATCCACGTGGAAGGGCATCGGTTCGGACGCTTTCGGGATCATGTCTGTGGTCTATGTGGCCGTCGGCATCGCGCTGCTCGTGTATGTCGTTCAGCTTTTCGTGAGCGGTGAACTCGACCCGGAGACCGGGGAGGGGCCGCTCGGTGTGCTGATCGCCTTCGACCACGCATTGTTCATTGGTGCCATGACAAACGCGCTCTTCGGGGTGGTTGCCAGACGACTGGCCTATGACGGTCTAATGCGGATGGTGGTGTGGGGCGTCAACGTGAGCCTGGCCGGTTTCCTCGTCGGGCTCGTCGCCGACTCGGCCATCGTCAAACAAGTCTCGGCTCCGGTAATGGGTCTGGCCCTGATGTTGGGAATCTACGTCTTCCTCACCAGAAGCGAGGCGGAGCCATCGGCCGGCTGACCTGGGTCGGGGTCTTTGTAGCTGTGATGTTGGTCGGAGCTTGCGGTAACGCAGCTCCGGCCGACCCCGACTGGAAAGCCGCTCAGGAGATCTATGCCACGTGCGCAGCGTGCCATGGCAAAGCCGGCGAAGGCGGCGTCGGCCCTTCGCTGGCGACCGTCCTTGAGACCTTCCCGGATTGTGCTGAGCACCAAGAATGGATCAGCCTCGGGTCGGTCAAGTGGAGCGAATCGGTCGGGGACACCTACGGAGCCACCGATAAGCCGGTGGCTGGGGTCATGCCGTCGTTCGACAAGCTCACCGGGACCGAACTCGCCCAGATCGCCGTGTACGAACGGGTCAGATTCGGGCAGGGCGATCTTGAGGCCGAACGGCTGGCTTGCGGGCTCGGCTGAAAGTCGCGTACGGTAGGCTGACGTCGATGCGGATTGAGACGGGCGATCAGGGCGGAGCGATCCCCAGGGGTGCGCGTTAGTGACCCATCGAGGGCCAACGCCCGACCCTGACCGGCTCGGCAAATTCCGTGCCCAGTTCTGGCAACCGCCGCGAGCTCATGGCGACGTTATTGAAGATCGAACCGTCAGTTTTCTCGAACTGTTTTATGACCTCGTCTATGTCGTGGTCATCGCCCGGGCTGCCCACACTCTGGCCGAGCATTTGACCGTTCGGGGGGTGATCGAGTTCGCCATCGTATTCGGTCTAGTTTTCGTTGCCTGGATAAACGGCACGGTGTACCAAGATCTCCACGGGCGTGGAGATGGCCGCAGTCGCATGTTCGTCTTCGCTCAGATGTTGATTCTGTCGGTTCTGGCTGTGTACACCGCCGATGCGGCCGGCGAATCCGGCGCCATCTTTGCCTGGGTGTACACCGCCTTCCTTGTATTGCTCACCTGGCTTTGGTATTCGGTCCGCCGCCAAGACGCCGAGGAATACATGGCCCTCACCCGCAGGTACCTCTTTGGGATGGTGGCGTCGGTGGTTGTCATGGCACTGAGCGCTTTACTTCCGGAAACGGGCCGGCTAGTTGTTTGGGGACTGTTCGCTCTCGGATGGGCGCTCGGGAACCTGATCCTCGGGCGAATCCAAGAAGGCTCCGACCTCATGCCGACGTACTCCGACTCGCTGATCGAACGCTTCGGCCTTTTTACGATCATCGTTCTGGGTGAGGTAGTGGTCGGGGTAGTAACCGGCCTGTCGGAAGCAGACCGATCGTTTACGTCACTAGCAACCGGGGTCATCGGCTTGATGATCGGCTTCAGCTTCTGGTGGACGTATTTCGACTTCGTCGGCAGGCGACATCCCCGGCCCGGAACCCAGGCGTTCACGAGTTGGACAACCGGTCACTTACCGATCTACTTGGCGATTGCGGCTTCGGGCTCTGCCATGGTCGGATTGATTGAGCACTCGGCGGACGATCGGTCTCCGATTGGAGCTGCGTGGTTGCTATCGGGGTCGGTAGCCGTAGGGCTGCTTGGCCTCGTGCTGCTGATGCGCACCCTGGCCGATTACGAACGATTCAGCTCCGTCTATCGGCCACTCACGCAAGCGATGTTCGCTTCCGGAGCTGTGGCCCTCCTGATCGGCTGGGCGCGCCCCGCACCTTGGCTCCTCGCACTGTTGTTGGTCCTCACGATGTCGGCTGTGTGGGTCATAGCGATCTACCAGGCAATGACCCTGGAGAACCCTGCCGACGTGTTCCCGTCGTCACACTGATAACGTCGATCGCCGACGGCCGCCAGCAGGTAACCTCGCCCACGGGAGGGTGTCGCGTTCGAAACCGCGTTTTGGTTCATCGGAG
>Ga0224496_10001723_pt1 | contig 13399 bp, 13 predicted proteins | sample SF_Jul11_sed_USG_2_FD_168127 | JGI IMG/M metagenome (GOLD analysis project Ga0224496, IMG submission 168127) | Sediment microbial communities from San Francisco Bay, California, United States - SF_Jul11_sed_USGS_8_1 | ecosystem: Environmental > Aquatic > Marine > Sediment | place: USA... | reverse complement strand
TGTGGATCGGTGTCGTGTCCGACGCTGCGGCCGACTCCCTATACGGGCGCTGGATTGGATCAGGAGCTCGATGATCAAATGCGTATGTTCATGAGCGGGGGTGGAGCGCTGCGGGTTGGCGACGACTTGGCTGTGTCGCGTGTCTTCAAGTGGTTCGGAGGCGATTTCACCCGGCCGGAGTCAATGCCCACGTGGGTGCCAGGCTCCAAACGGAACCTCGTCAGGGCCATTCAACCGTTCCTGCCAGATGATCTGCTTGCCTGGATCACCGCGTCGGATCCGCGGATTGTCTACCAGCCCTACGACTGGGGTCTGCGCTGCTCGATCGGGTAACTTGCCGAGAAGGATCGAGCGCCTGACCACAGCGCGAGTACGGCGATGAATGCCGCCGCCATATCGAAGGGAAGTATGTACCGCATCAGGGCGGTACGATCCACGATCCAGGCTCCGTCGGGCCCGAATCCGACAATCCGCAGGTAGTTCCAGATGGACCAGGTGCAGAACACGCCCAAGCCGATCGCCATCGCCCAGGCGAGTCGGGTTCCTTTCAACCAGCGAACGCCGAGGAACAGAGCGCTGCCCGCCCAGGCGATGTCAAGGGCCGAGAGCAACTGCAGGAACTGCAACGACGGGTCGTACCGAAGGGCGGCGGATGACGCCAAGGTGATGAGCGCGACCAATCCTGTCGAGAACGACACGACCATGCCTGCCGACCAGAATGCCCGCCACCGGGGTGGGAGGTCGGTCTCCAGGAGCCATGGTTCGTCGGTGTACCGGGCCATTCTGGCGACCGCCCACAGACCGAATGTGACGATCAAGGCCAGGTGTACGGTTACCGCCGCCAGGGGAGCAGAGGATATCTGCACGGCCAATCCGATTGCCGAGGCAACCAATCCGAACGGCAGCAACCGGACGGCGACAAGAAAGGCGGACTCCATGTGGAGCTCCAAAGTAGCCGGACAAGTGACTTTAGGGACCGTCCCATTGGCCGCTACCATCGCTCGACGATGACACACCGGGCACCTCGACGTTCATTCTTTGAAAACGCCTCGGCGGTCCACTGGACCCGCTATCTGATCGGATCGGTGGTGCTGATTGGATTGGTCGCCTCGCTCTGGGTTTATGACGTGGCGAGCAAGTTTGAAGCCGACCAGGTCGAATATGACCCCGCCAAGTCGGTACTGGTCAGAGAGCAGCTCACCGACGAGGAAGTTGAAGCCGCCGGTATCGATATCGCTGCCCTAGAGCAGGCGATGCTGGCCGAGGAGTTGGCCCGGCTCGACGAGCAGCTACAGGATGACATTCTGGAGGCGGCCGCTGCCCAGGCCCGACTCGTCGAAGCCTCGAAGTACAACAACCCATTTGCCAAGAATCCTCCGCTCCCGGACGAGATGTTCAATGCCTACTTGATCATCGGGGCAGACGCCTCCGGGTATCTCGCCGATGTGATCATCTTGATGTTGCAACCGACCGACGGCGCTGCTCCGATAATGATGTCGCTGCCTCGCGATTTGTATTTACCCAACGCTTGCACCGGGCAGTACTCACGGATCAACGCCAACCTGGGTGGATGCAAGGGTGTGGCCAACGGTCCCACCCTTTTGTCGATGACGGTCGCCGAGTTCACGGGGATCACGATCGATCATTTCGCGGTCGTGAACTTCGAGGGATTTGCCAAGGTGATTGATGTCCTCGGCGGCGTAGACCTCTGTTTTGATCATCCCACACGCGACGCCAAGTCGAAACTCGAAGTTGACGCCGGGTGTATTCGGGCCAACGGAGCAACCACGCTGGCATGGGTGCGTTCCCGGAGCACCGAGCAACTCATCAATGACGAATGGGTAACGATCGGCGCATCCGACTTCACCCGGCAACGCAAGGAGCAAGACGTCATGTTCCTTGTGGCCCAGAAGCTGACGTCGTTCTCGTCGCTGGCTTCCTTCCAGGGCGTCGCCACATCGCTGTCGAATGCCGTACGGCTCGACTCGGGTCTTTCTTTTTCCAATGCTCTAGCCCTGGCCTGGCAATATCGGGGGCTCGGGAAGTCGCAGGTCAACCGAATCTCTCTGGACTACGAGAACTACCGGACTCCGCAGGGCGCCCTCGTACTGGCGCCAACCTCGTCGTTCAATGAAGCCGTGGCTGGCGTGTATCCGCCCGCCGCTCGCTAGCGGGTTGGGCTGGCCAACTCAGAGTCGGCCAGTCTTTCAAAAACGATGTCGGCGTTACGCAAGAACCTCTTCATCGTGAAGCATGCGGACAACAGTTCACTCGACATCGCCACCTCCGGGTCTTCTGCCAGACGGTCGTGGAGTTGTCCACCGTTCTCCCACACCGCCATGGCGTTGCGTTGCACAATGCGGTATGCCTCGTCGCGGGTGAGTCCGCCGTCGATCAGTTCAAGCATGACGGCCTGAGAAAAAATCAATCCGCCTGTCTTGTCGAGGTTCGCCTGCATGCGCGCCGTATCCACGTGCAGGTTCTCAATCAACCGGTTGAACTTTTCGAGCATGTAGTTGAGGGTTCCGCACGCATCGGGGAGTGCCACCCGCTCGGCTGACGAATGACTGATATCGCGTTCGTGCCAGAGCGCCACGTTCTCAAGGCCAACTTGTGCATAGCCTCGCAGCAAGCGCGACATGCCGGTCATGCGTTCGGACATGATCGGATTGCGCTTGTGGGGCATTGCCGATGACCCTTTTTGGCCAGCCCTGAAGGCTTCGGCGACTTCGCTCACTTCAGACCGTTGAAGGTGCCGGATCTCGGTTGCGAACCGCTCGATGGTTGCTCCGGTCAAGGCGATGGCTTGGAGGAACTCAGCGTGTCGATCTCGCATCGTTATCTGACTGGAGGCCGGCTCGATGTCGATAGCCAGTCGCTGGCAGACGAAAGCCTCCACGCTGGGGGGAGTGTGTGCATACGTCCCGACCGCGCCGGAGATCTTGCCGACCGCAACGGACTGTCGAGCGGCGGCCAGACGACGATGGTCGCGTTCCAATTCGAAGGCCCAGTTGGCGAGTTTCAGTCCGAAGGTGGTCGGCTCTGCCCAGATCCCGTGCGTGCGGCCGATCATCGGAGTTGCGCGGTGTTCCATCGCTTTGGCTTTGACGGTCCGATGCAGGGCACTGACCTTGTCTAGCAACAAGTCGGCAGCCTCGCGCAACCGCACCCCACCCGCAGTGTCGAGGACGTCAGATGAAGTCAGACCGTAGTGCACCCATTCGCCGCCAGGTCCCGCCGAAGCCGACAAGACGTCTACGAAGGCGGCCACATCGTGGTTGGTTACGGCTTCGCGTTCCTCAACCTGGGCGGGGGTCACTTCGGGTGCGTTGCGTACCGCAGTGGCGGCAGCCATCGGGGCAACCCGAAGGTCCACCCACGCTTCCACCACCAGCGTTTCGACCTCTTTCCACAGCGAGTACTTGTGTTCTTCTGACCAGATATGGGACATATCCGGAAGGCTGTATCGCTCGATCACACCTGTGTCCTCGGTTTCGGCTGGGCCAGATCGTACTCTTATGGGGAACCAGTCCGGTCGGACAAGCGTCTGGGCGGTAGCCAACCAAAAAGGATTGTCATGATTGTTGTCAACACGGAATCGGTCCCCGGCCATCGTATAGTGGCTCTGAAAGGTTTGGTCCAGGGCAACACCATCCGAGCCAAGCACCTCGGCCGCGATATCGGGGCGGGGCTCAAGAACCTGGTTGGTGGAGAGCTGACAGGATACACCGAGCTTCTCACGGAATCCCGCCGCCAGGCCATGGAAAGGATGATGGCCCAGGCGCAGCAACTCGGCGCCAATGCGGTGGTCAACGTGCGGTTCACCACTTCGTCGGTGGCTGCCGGAGCTGCCGAGCTGTACGCCTATGGCACGGCCGTTACCGTCGAACCTGTCGCCTGATCATGGAAGACGGCGTAGGAATCATATTCGGACTCTTCTGGGTGCTGGTGGTGATCGGACTCCCGATTGCCTTTATCATCACCGGCCGCATCCGCGAGAAGAACCACTTCGAGGACCTGGCCAGGCGCGAGGCGCTACACCACGGGTTTCCGGTCATTGACATTCCGCTTTTGCCGGCCGGGATGACCGCTAGTCGGGGTGAACTGGTCACCGGTCAGGTGGTGATCGCATCGGACTATCTGAAGAACTTCTTCGCGCAATATCGCCAGCTCTTCGGCGGTGAGATGAAGTCGTATCAGACGATGATGCAACGCGGCAAAGCCGAAGCCCGGTTGCGGATGATTGAGGAAGCGAAGCGACTCGGAGCAACGGCGGTGATCAACGTGCGGTTCGAGACGTCGCAGATCGGCCAGGCTCGCGGCAAGGCTGCCGCCATGAGCGAGGTGCTGTGTTACGGGACGGCCGTACTGACATGAGCGATTCGGTCTCGGACGAACCTGCCCTGAATGGGGCGAGCCCCGAGACTCAGGATCGGCTGGAAGACGAGTCGGCTCTGACCGGTCGTGTTCCGATCGAGCAGCGATTGCCGATTGACGCGCTCGGCAACGAGCCCGCTCTGCAGAGCGACGGGCGACTCCCGAACTATGCCGAGGTCTACCAGCAATTCCGGTCGGGAACCCCGGTGTCGTGGGGGACCGCAGCGCTCGTGACGCTAGCGAGCGCGATGATCACCTTTGGCGTGATGCTCGTTCCGGTCGGGTTGATGCTGGCGCGGCTCTATGACGGGTTTTTCCTACCTATCCGGTTCCTGGGCTTTGGAACCTACTTCCCGGCCGTCATCGGAGTACTGCTGGTGGCGCCGGCGCTCGTGTGGGTCGAAGTTCGACCATGGACGGTTCCCAACGCCCTGGCGTTGGGGACCTCAGCCGGCGGTCCCGGGTTGTTGGCCGGTCTCTGGCTGGCCTCGGTCGGCGCTACCCACGAGAACGGCTCGATAGGTGTCATCGCCGTTGGCTTCCTCGCTTTTATCCTGCCGGCCGGTCTTAGCGCCCTCGGTGTCGTCCATGTCTGGCGTCGCACCGATCGGGAAGGCCGGGTTCCCGCTCCCGGGCTGGTCACCCCATTCGCCATCGCCGCAGGGATCGTAGCGATGATCGGAGTGATGACGGCGTGGAGCGTTTGATCTGACTAGCTTCGGCCGACATGCGAACGATCAGCATCGATCAGGCGCGTCGTATCGCGCTGGGAGCTCAAGGGTTCAGTGATCCCGACCCCAAGGGGGCGGTTGACGTGCGGCACATCCGCCGGGTGTTTGGCCGGATCGGCCTCCTCCAGCTCGACTCGGTCAATGTTGCGGTTCGATCCCATTACATGCCCTTGTTCTCGCGCCTGGGTCCTTATCGCATGGACCTGATCGACGAAATCGCCTATCAACGCGGTGAACTCTTTGAATACTGGGGTCATGAGGCCTCGCTGCTACCGATGGAGACCTATCCGCTTTACCGGCATCGGATGGAAGGCGCCCGTCCGTGGCGAGTCATCAAGGAGTTGCTAGCCGACAATCCGCAGCACGTCGATCAGATCTTGCACGAGGTGTATGAGAAAGGTCCTATCACGGTGGCCGATCTGCGCGATCCAGGAGAGCGCACCGGGCCGTGGTGGGGCAATTCACAGGGCAAGGTTGTCCTTGAGTGGCTGTTCCTCACCGGCAAGATCACCTGTTCCCATCGTCGCAATTTCACAAGGTTTTATGACGTCACGGAGCGGGTGGTGCCGGCCGATCTCCTGGCGGGGCCGCTCATCAATGCCCGAGATGCTCGCAAAGAAATGCTCCATATGGCGGTCCGGCATCATGGGATCGGAACGGCCACCGACCTGGCGGACTATTACCGGATCCGGATGCCCGATGCCCGACCGCTCATCGAAGAACTGGTGGCGGATGGTGAAGTTGTCGAGGTACACGTAGCCGGTTGGGATAAGCCCGCCTACCTTGATCCAACCGCCAAGATCCCCCGCCAGATTACCGGTTCAGCCTTGTTGACCCCGTTCGATCCGGTGGTTTGGGCCCGGGATCGGGCGGAGCGGCTGTTCGACTTCCACTACCGGATTGAGATATATGTTCCCGCCCCAAAGCGGATCTACGGTTACTACGTGATGCCGTTCCTTTTGGACGGGGAATTGGTTGCAAGAGTTGACCTCAAGTCTGACCGTCGGTTAAGCCGATTACTAGTACGTGGAGCATTTATGGAAGACGGACAGAAGTCTTCCCGGGTTGCACCGGCGCTCGCCGTCGAACTCGCGCATATGGCGTCCTGGTTGGACCTCAGCGGCATCGACGTGGCGGACAATGGGAATCTTGCCCGGGAGCTTCGCGCCGCCCTTTGAACCACTCATAAGCGATCCCGACGATCGAACGGTGGACGGGCCGCATCGGCTGTCGACATGAGGCGTCTCGATACACTGTTGGTTCTGGCGCACGAACCGATCACGGCCAAGCTCATCAGGGAACTGGTTGGCGACGGAATGGCCCGCGAGGTGATTGTGATCGGCAACCCGGGCACGGCCATGGGGGTCATCAACAACAACGCCATTGATGCCGTTGTCATGGAGGCGGCGTTTCCCGGGTCGGTCGGCAAGACCGGCGTCGAGACCTTTCGGGAAGTGCTGAGCGACATTCCCATCATCACGTTGGTCCACCTTGATTCTGAGGAAGCCGGGGTGCTGACCATCGACCAGGGCGCCGATGACTTTCTAATCCTCGATCACGTCAACTCTTTGAATATGGGCCGGGCGATAACGTCGGCATTGCGGCGGCGAACCGTAGATCGTGAACTGGCCCGCTCCCGAGCAGTCGCCAGCCGTTTCCATGAGATCATTGAAGCGGCCGATGACCTGGTTCTGATCATCGATACCTGGGAGAAAGTCGAAAGTGCCAATCCGGCGGCAATGGCTTTTTTTGGCCTCAAGGAAACCGATCACCCGCGCATCACGGACCTTCTCGGCCCGGCGAGCGACATCTGGCACGAGGCGCTCCCGGATCTGATGCTCGACGGCCGGTTTGTCGGCGAGGCAATTCTCACTCCGGTGGAAGGAGAACCCACCGACCACGCCATCACGCTCATTCACCACGAGCGGGCGGGTTCCAGCAGCCAGGCCTACAACAGTTTTGTCGCCCACGACCTGAGCGCCCTACGAGCCGCGGCGGAGAAGGCCCATATGGAACAGATGATTCGGGCCAAGGATCAGTTTGTCGCGAGCGTTTCCCATGAGCTGCGTACCCCACTGACTGCGGTGCTCGGTTTTACCGACTTGCTGCATTCGGGCGCGTTGAACGGCCAGCAAGAGGAAATGGCCGACATCATGGCGATGATCGCCGAGCAGGCACAGGAGGTTTCGAGCATCGTCGAGGATCTCATGGTCGGAGCTCGAGCCGATATCGGCACCGTTTCGGTGGTGCCAGTATTGGTTCGGGCGGATTCTCAGGTGCGCACGGCGTCAGATCCATTGCTGGGTGAGTTTGGATCGTTGCACATCGATGTCGAACCTGTCGATGTCTGGGCTGACCCTGTCAGGGTTCGGCAAATCATTCGGAACCTGCTCACCAACGCCCGTCGGTATGGCGGCCCAACCGTGGAGATCACCTCTACTGTCGCCGACGACTGGGTGACGATTCACGTACGCGACGACGGCGCCGGTATCGCCGAGGACCGGCAAGAAGACATCTTTGAGCCGTTTAATACGTCTGGTCCCCAAGACACCCGCAGTGTTGCAGTCGGTTTGGGTCTGACCGTTTCGCGTCAACTCGCCCAACTCATGGGCGGAGAATTGAATTACGAGTACACCGGCGGGTGGTCCACGTTCTCGTTGACGCTGCCCCGCAAAGACCTAGCCCTCGAGAGTGACTTCAGCTAATCGTTCCCGGTAGGACATCAGCTGCTCGGTGAGCTGCGGGTCAGACAGCGCCAGGATGGCAACCGCCAACAGAGCGGCGTTGGTTGCCCCGTCTATGGCTACCGTCGCTACGGGTACGCCCGTCGGCATTTGGACCGTCGCCAAGAGAGCATCCATCCCATCAAGCGATGCCGAGAGAGGCACGCCGATGACCGGAAGCAGGGACTTGGCGGCCATGACCCCAGCGAGGTGGGCAGCCTTGCCTGCCCCGGCGATGATCACCGAGTAGCCGTCGGTCGCGGCGTTTTCGGCGAAGGCCAACGCGATGTCGGGGGTCTTATGAGCTGACATCACCGCCATAGTGTTCTCCACGCCGAAGGTGTCGAGCGTGGTCGCCGCCTTCTCCATGACGGGACGGTCCTTCCCGCTCCCCATAACTATTGCGACTTTGCTCATTTGTTCCTCGCTATGTCGGATCGATATTGCATGCCGGGCCAGCGGATTGTATCGACCGCCTCGTAGCAAAGTGTCCGGGCCTCGTCGACGGACCGTCCCAGAGCTACGACGTTGAGTACCCGGCCACCGGCTGCAATCACCCCACCGTCCTCGTTGGTGGCGGTGCCGGCGTGAAACAGCGTGACATCGTCGGGAACCGAGAGCCGTTTGAGCAGCGTCCCTTTGACGGGGTTGTCCGGATATCCGTCCGCGGCCAGGACGACATTGACCGCCGCCATTTCCGACCATTCCAGGGAAACGCCATTGACTCTGCCGTCCAGGGCCGCATCGATGAGATCGACGAGGTCGGTCTGCATCCGGGCGAGTACTACCTGGGTTTCCGGATCGCCGAGGCGGCAGTTGAATTCGAGGACCGATGGACCCTTGGCAGTCAGCACGTATCCGACGTAGAGAAAGCCGACGTAGGGGGTGCCCAGGGCGGCCATGGTTGCCAGGACGGGGCGGACGACCCGGTCGAGCGTGAACTCCATGATGCCGTCCGGCAATCCGTCGACGGGGCTATAGGCGCCCATCCCTCCGGTGTTGGGCCCCTGGTCGCCGTTGCGTAGCCGTTTGTAGTCCCTGGCAGGTTCGAGCAGGATCGCGTCGGTTCCGTCGCACACGGCGAAGATACTGAGTTCCGGGCCATCCAGGAACGCTTCGATTACGACCTGGGCCTCGCCGAAGCGACCTCCCAAGCACTCGTCGATCCAGACGTCGGCGTGGCTCAGTTCCTCGGTGACGAGCACTCCTTTTCCAGCAGCCAGGCCATCGGCCTTGATGACATAGGGAGCGGTCTGGGAGCGCACGAATTGTTTCGCGACGTCCTGATCGACGAACGAACCCCAAGCGGCGGTGGGCACACCGGCGCGATCCATGATCTGCTTGGCGAATGTCTTGGATGATTCGAGCCTGGCCGCCGAACGGGATGGCCCGAAGACCCGGATACCTCGTGCGGTCAGTGCGTCAACCAGCCCGGCCGCCAGTGGTGCTTCCGGGCCGATGATTGCCAGGTCAATACCTTGTGCTTTTGCGAAGGCGGCGACGGCGCCGACGTCGGTCGGATCGATTCCCTCGATGATTGGACCGATGTCGGCCATACCGGGGTTTCCCGGAAGGCTCATGATCTCGGAAACCTGCTCAGACTGACTGAGTTTCCAGGCAATGGCGTGTTCGCGGCCGCCGCCTCCGACCAGGAGGACCCGCCGGCTCATCGCCTGGTGAGCAGTTGCTCGCGTTCGGGGCCGACCGAGATCCAGTCACACGGCGTCTTCAGCTGATCCTCGATGAACTCGACGTATTGCTGCGCCTCTTTGGGGAGGTCTACGAACGCCCTGGTACCGGTGATGTCCGCACCCCATCCAGGCAGGGTTTCGTAGATTGGCTGGCAGTTATACAGGACACGCTGCTGGCGGGGGAACTCCCGATACTGCTCGCCAACGGAGGTATAGCCAACGCAAACCTTGATTTCGTCGAAGGCCGACAGGATGTCGAGTTTGGTGAGAAAGATGGATGTGAGCGAGTTGATGCGTACCGCATAGCGGAGCGCGACGGCGTCGAGCCACCCTGCCCGTCGGCGGCGACCGGTGACAACTCCGTACTCATGCCCGAGGTCGATCATCCGATCGCCCGTTTCATCGGCTAGTTCGGTTGGGAATGGTCCGGTTCCAACCCGGGTGAGGTAGGCCTTGGAAACCCCGATTACCTCGTCGATGTCTTTTGGTCCGATCCCGGTGCCGGTCAGCACGCCTCCGGCCGTCGGGTTCGATGACGTTACGAACGGGTACGTGCCGTGGTCGATGTCGAGCAGGGTGCCCTGGCCGCCTTCGAACACGACGCTCTTGCCTTCATGAATGGCATTCCAGACCAGTAATGAGGTGTCGGTGACGAAGGGCATCAGCTGTTGGGCGTAACCGAGGTACTCGTCGGCGATCTCGTCGGTGTCCATCGGGAGCTGGTTGTAGACGCGGGTCAGAATCTTGTTCTTCTCGACCAGGGCCAGTGTGAGCTTGTCGCGGAAGATCTTCGGGTCGAACAGGTCCTGGACCCGGATCCCCGACCGGGCGAACTTGTCCGTGTAGGCGGGGCCGATCCCCTTCTTGGTGGTGCCGATCTGGTTGCGGCCCAGGTAGCGCTCCTGAATGGCGTCCATCTTGCGGTGATAAGGCATGATGAGGTGGGCGTTGGACGAGATCCGCAGCTTGGATGTGGACACGCCTCGCCCTTCGAGCATGGCCAATTCGGCGAGCAGCGCCTTCGGGTCGATGACGGTCCCCGAAGCAATAACGGGAACCACATGCGGATAGAGAACGCCGCTGGGAGTCATCGAGAGTGCGAACTTCTCTTCGCCGATAACGATCGTGTGGCCGGCATTGTTACCACCTTGGAAACGTACGGCCATGTCGGCTTGTTTTGAGAAATGATCGACGACCCGGCCTTTGCCTTCGTCGCCCCACTGTGCGCCCAGCACGATCGTGGCAGTCATCGGTTGATCCTTTGTGTCGTAAACCGTGAGCGTAGTGGCCCGATTGCCATTTGGCTCCCGGCCAAGTTGCTCGATGTCCTACCATTGCGGTTATGCCCCGGATCAGAGCCGCCAATATCGAAGAGCACAAGGAACTCACCCGGGCTCAGGTGCTCGAAGCCGCAGAGCGACTTTTCGGCGAATTTGGTTACGAGGACGTGGCGCTTGGCGACGTGGCGGCGGCCGTCGGGATTGGTCGGACCACCCTCTATGACTACTTCCGTGACAAGGAGGATCTCCTGGCCACCCTGGTCGAGGAGACGCTCCCGTCGACCATTGAAGATTTGGTGAGCCGTATCCCCGATGGTCTTTCGTGGAAACAGCGCCTGGCTGCTTTGTCGGTTGCCATGGTCGATTTCGTGGCGACCGACCCAACCCTCGGTCTCATCCTGCACCGGGAAGTCGCCAAACTGTCGATTGAAGCCCAGGAACGTGTCGGGCGGGCCCATCGCGGATTGTCGGCAGAGTTTGTAACGATTTATCGGAACGGGGTTGAACATGGCGAGTTGAAAGCCCTGCCGTATGACCTCGTCGGCCGATTCCTACAGGACCTGATTATGTCCGCCGCCAAAGCGCTCATCGACTCTCCAGATCCTGCCGCCCGTCGCAAGGAAGTCACGGACGCTTTGGTGGCCGTCCTATTGACGGGGATGGGCACGTGAGAACTGTCTTTACCGGCGGCGAGATCTTCGACGTTGAAACAAAGTCTTTTCGGTCGAGTGACGTTGTTGTTCTGGACGGTCGTATTGCCGAAATAGGTCAGCGGTTGGACGGCGATGCATCGGTGGACATGGGCGGACGAACCATTCTTCCTGGACTCATCGACAGCCATGTCCATGTCATGATTTCGTCTTTAGACCTCTTCGGAGCGATGCAAGAGCCGTATTCACTCCGCTTCTACAGAGCAATCGCCAATCTGCGAGCGAACCTCGAAGCAGGCATCACGACGATCCGCGATGCGGGTGGTGCCGATCTCGGGGTCAAGCGGGCCGTCGACGACGGGTTGATCGCCGGGCCGAACATGCTCATCGCCATCGGGATGCTTTCACAGACCGGCGGGCACGGAGACGGCTGGTTGGCTTCCGGCATGCAGATGCGGGTATTGGCAGGCGACCACCCGGGTGCGCCGCAGACCGTGGTTGACGGCCCTGAGGAGATTCGCAAAAAGGTGCGCGAGTTGGTGCGGGCCGGCGCCGACGTGATCAAGGTCGCCACGTCTGGTGGGGTGATGTCGCCGCGCTCCAACCCGCGTCACGCTCACTTCGATCCCGCGGAGCTGCAGGCTCTGGTGGCCGAGGCGACCTCGGCAGGTTTGTACGTCATGGCCCATGCCCAGGCAACCGATGGCATCAAGAACGCAGTACGAGCGGGAGTCCGCTCGGTTGAGCATGGCATCTACCTTGACGACGAAGCGATCGAACTCATGATCCACCACGGAACGTATCTAGTCCCCACTCTGATCGCCCCGACCGGTGTGGCCAGAGCTGCGGCAGCCGGTGCCCGGATTCCGGAAGCCTCGCTCCTCAAAGCCGCCGAAGTCACTGAGATCCATCGTCAATCGTTCGCAAAGGCGGTCAAGGCGGGCGTCAAGATTGCCATGGGTACCGATACGGGCGTTACTCCACACGGCGAGAACCTCGACGAGTTGAGTTTGATGGTGGCCGGGGGAATGGATCCGTTGGACGTTCTGGTGGCGACCACGCAATCGGCTGCCGACCTGCTCGGACTGGGCGGCGAGATCGGTTCGCTCGCGCCCGGCAAACGAGCCGATTTAACCGTGATCAGCGGAGACCCGCTCGACTTCGATGCATGGACGATCGAGTCGGTGTGGAAGTCCGGTGTCCGCGTCGTCGGCTAACGGCGATCCAGCGCTGGCCTAGGCCTTGTCGTCAACGGCGCGGAGGACGGCCAACTCGTGGAGCAGCACATGGGCGTCCACCGTGTGCCCGTCGAGCTTCCGGTACTGTCCGTCGGCGTCAAGCACCCACGTCAACGTATCGTCGGTTTGGATGGCTTCGATGATTTGCTGCAAACGGGCCTGTAGTTCAGGAGCTTCGACGGGAGTCAAAGCCTCGACTCGTCGATCGAGGTTGCGCGGCATCATGTCGGCAGAACCGATCCAGAACTGGTAGCCGCGTGCTTCGCTTCCGAACCGCAGGATCCGGGAGTGTTCGAGATATCGACCAACCACCGACCGGACCGTAATGTTCTCCGAGAGCCCCGGGATCTGCGGGCGGAGGCAGCAGATCCCGCGGACCAGCAGGTCGACTTTGACGCCTGCTTGGGAGGCCGCGTACAACTCGTCGATGATGTCGGCGTCGACGAGGCTGTTCAATTTCATGACGACCTGGCCGTCGCTGGCTTCGGCCTCTCTGCGGATCAACTCGGTCACGGTTTGGCGTCCTGAGTAGGGCGAAACGGCCAGCTTCCGGTATTCGACCTGTCGACTGTGACCGGTCAGGAAATTGAAAAGATCACCGAGGTCGGCGGTGATGTCGGGGTTCGAGGTGAACAAGCCGACATCTTCGTAGGTGCGGGCGGTCGACCCGTTGTAATTGCCGGTGCCGATATGCGCATACCGGCGGATC
>Ga0224496_10001722_pt1 | contig 13401 bp, 11 predicted proteins | sample SF_Jul11_sed_USG_2_FD_168127 | JGI IMG/M metagenome (GOLD analysis project Ga0224496, IMG submission 168127) | Sediment microbial communities from San Francisco Bay, California, United States - SF_Jul11_sed_USGS_8_1 | ecosystem: Environmental > Aquatic > Marine > Sediment | place: USA... | reverse complement strand
TGTGGCCCACCGGCATGATAAACGGCGTCGGTATTTTCAATCATTGGTAGACCGCCAATGCCGGAGCCAATATTTACGCCGATACGCGTGTCATCAAGACCGTTAATGTCTTCAATCCCGGCATCTTTTATGGCTTGAATCCCCGCTGCCATACCATAATGGATAAAAATATCCATACGGCGGGCTTCCTTAACTGAAAGGTATTGTTTTATATCAAAATCCTTAACTTCTCCAGCAATTTGTGAAGTAAAAAGCGACGGATCAAATCGTGTGATTCTAGTAATACCAGATTTTCCTGCGCAGATATTCTCCCATGCATCAGAAACTGTATTTCCAACGGGCGAAATAATACCCAGCCCAGTAATAACCACCTTACGTTTGGACAAAATTACTCCAATATTAGATACTTAAATTCAGAATACTACTTGGTGTTGGCGGTGACGTAATCAATCGCTTCCTGGACAGTATTAATTTTTTCTGCTTCTTCATCCGGGATTTCACATTCGAATTCTTCTTCCAGCGCCATAACCAGTTCTACTGTATCAAGCGAATCCGCACCCAGATCATTGACAAATGACGACTCATTCTTAACTTCAGCTTCATTGACACCAAGTTGCTCAGCTACAATTTTTTTTATGCGCTGCTCTATATTTTCCATCTAGACACTTCCTTTTCTGGTAAGAAAAATGCTGCATTCTAACAAATTTTCAACACTAGCAAAACTGAATCTGATATTACTGAAACAGTTGCCATGTGAATAGCTAATAAGATTACTCCACAGGTTAATTTAAAACTAATCCATATACATTCCGCCATTTACGTGTAATGTTGTGCCAGTCATATACCCTGCTGCCGGCGACGCAAAAAATACAACGGCCGCAGCAATTTCTTCAGGACGTCCTAATCTTCCCAGTGGAACATGCTGAACTAAATTTTGTTGTTGTTCTTCAGTAAGCGCACGCGTCATGTCCGTATCAATAAATCCGGGCGCAATGCAATTAACAGTAATGTTGCGGCTGCCTACTTCTCTCGCCAACGATTTGCTAAAGCCAAAGATGCCTGCTTTCGCAGCCGCATAATTTGTTTGTCCAACATTCCCAATCGTACCGACTACCGACGATATATTAATAATACGTCCAGAACGCGCTTTCATCATGGCGCGTAATACGGCACGACTCAAACGAAAAATTGATTTCAGATTGGTCTCCAAAATTTCATCCCATTCATCATCTTTCATTCGAACCAGTAAATTGTCGCGTGTAATCCCAGCATTGTTTACCAGAATCGCTATTTCACCAACGGTTTCCTGAATTTTCTTTATGGTATCATTAACTTGTACGGCATCATTAACATTTAACGCGACGCCCATCCCTTTAATACCAGCCTCTTTCAGATAGCGATCAATGGATTCGGCCCCATTTTGGGTTGTGGCGGTACCAACGACAGTTGCACCATGTTGCCCTAATTGCAAGGCAATAGCCTGCCCTATACCTCGTGTAGCGCCAGTAACCAAAGCAATTTTATTTTCCAGCATTATTACTCCGTGCATGCATTAAAACGAGCAGATTCCTGTGTAAAAGGAGAACAAAATTCATATGATATTTTTGTTACTCAACACTGTGATAGCTTGCTTGATTGCTTCACTATCAGCTAACAACGGACTCTGTAGATTTCTATCGATACGTTTGTTAAGTCCGCCCAATACTTTACCTGGCCCACACTCCGCTATATGCGTCACACCATTAGCAACTAGCGCGTGAATGGTATTGACCCATTGTACCGGGCTGTATAATTGTTTTACCAAAACATCCCTAATAGCCGATGGCTCGTTATGTTGCTGGAAATCCACGTTATGAAGCACAGGAATTTTTGGAGACCCAAGTTTTATTTGTGCGAGTTCCTGCTGCATTTTATGCGCGGCAGACATCATAAGCGTACAATGTGAGGGGATGCTCATTGGTAATAATACCGCTCGTTTCGCTCCCTTTGCTTTAGCTACTTCAATGCCTCGCAATACCGCATTTTTATGACCGGCTATGACGACTTGACCAGGCGAATTAAAATTCGCCGCTTCCAGTGTCTCTTCACTCGAATTATTCGTAACTTCAGTACATACCTTTTTTATCGTATCGTCATCAAGTCCTAGTATGGCCGCCATGCCGCCGACACCCGCTGGCACAGCTTGTTGCATGGCCTGCGCCCTGAATCGTACTAGCGACAAAGCATCGGCAAAGGTGAGCGCTTCCGCTGCGACTAGCGCCGTATATTCTCCCAGACTATGTCCGGCCAAGAGCTTTGGTTTTTCGCCACCCAAGTCAATCCAAGCGCGATAGACGGCAACGCCTGCGATAAGCATCAGCGGCTGGGTGTTGATGGTCTGGTTAAGATCGTCAGCAGGCCCATCTTTGGCCATAGCCCAGAAATCCTTGCCAAGAATATCTGAAGCTTCAGAGAAAGTTTCACGGATTATCGCAACGTCAGCATACCCATTCATCATACCAATGGACTGCGAACCCTGACCAGGAAATACAAATGCAAATTTCATCGATTACCAGCGGAGTAATACCGCGCCCCAAGTGAAGCCGCCACCAACGCCTTCCAGCAACACATATTGATCAGATTGAATGCGTCCATCACGAACCGCTATATCCAGCGCCAATGGTACAGATGCTGCTGAAGTATTGCCATGTTTCTCGACGGTGGCCACCACTTTTTTCATCGAGATGCCAAGCTTTCTTGCGGTAGAACGGATAATACGAATATTGGCTTGGTGAGGAATTAACCAGTCTATATCAGTTGTTTGTAAATTATTTTCGGCAATTGCTTCAAGCGCAACTTCTTCAAGTACTTTTACAGCAAACTTGAAGACCGCATTTCCTTCCATATTGACATATGGGTTACCTTGTACTTTGCCATCACAAATGCTACCAGGCACAGAAAGTACGCTACTGAAATTTCCGTCGGCATGTAAATGACTTGAAAGGATGCCCGGTTCGTCGCTTTGGGTTAATAACACTGCACCCGCGCCATCACCGAATAACACGCAAGTACTACGGTCTTTCCAGTCAACAATATTTGAATAAATTTCACTGCCCACAACGAGCACATTGCGATATTTACCTGCACGAATAAACATGTCAGCTGTGGCGAGTGCGTAGACAAAACCACTACAAACTGCTTGCACATCAAATGCTGGGCAATTTTTTATGCCTAACTTATTTTGCAAAATACAGGCGGTACTGGGAAAAACCATATCTGGTGTCGTGGTGGCGACAATAATCAGATCAATCTCGTCGGCTTTTATATTTGCATTTTCCATAGCACTGCGGCTGGCATTAACTGCCAAGTCACTCGCCATTTGGTCGTCTGCCGCGATATGCCGCTGGGCAATGCCAGTACGGGTGCGTATCCATTCGTCACTTGTATCCACCATCCTTTCCAGGTCATGGTTAGTGAGAATCTTTTCTGGCAAGTAGCTGCCTGTTCCAATGATTCTAGAATACATTATTTTGTATTAACCTTTAGCAAGGGTTTAGAATGATGCGATAATTCCGCTACTTGCTCACTGATACGGCGCAACATGCCGCCACGGACTTCCCCCGCTGCACGCGTGATAGCAGCACAAAACGCATAATTATCCGCGGAACCATGGCTTTTAACGACAATACCACGCAATCCTAATAGACTGGCACCATTGTATTGGCGATGATCTACCCGCCGTTTAAAAGCCTTAATTACCGGCATGGCAACAAGCCCAGCAATTTTAGTCAGTGAATTTCGTTTAAACTCCTCGCGCAAATAGGTTGCCAGCATTTGGGCCAATCCCTCTGACGTTTTCAGGGTTACATTGCCCACGAAGCCGTCGCAGACTACAATATCCGTGGTTCCTTTGTAAATATCATTGCCTTCAATATTACCGTAAAAATTAAGGCCGCTATTATGCAGCAGCTCTGCTGCATGCTTCACGGTTTCATTTCCCTTGATAGCTTCCTCGCCGATATTCAGTAAACCGACACTTGGCGCAACCTTATTTTCTATTGACGACATCAGCGCTGAGCCCATAAGGCCGAATTGCAGTAAATGCTCTGGCATACAATCAATATTAGCACCAAGATCCAATATATAGGTATGACCTTTGATAGTAGGCAAAGCAGCCGCAAGCGCAGGACGATCTATCCCCTCAATGGTTTTCAAAACGAATCGGGAAGTTGCTAACAAAGCACCGGTATTGCCAGCGCTAACACATGCCTGCGCTTCACCATTTTTTACTAAATTAATAGCGACGCGCATAGAAGAATCTTTTTTTCCACGTAGCGCTAATGCAGGCGGTTCATCCATGCCAACGACTTCACTTGCTGCATGTATTCTTAACCGCGGTCCGAGCTCAGCTTTCAAAAATAGCAATTCCGCCTCAATGGCATCAGGAATCCCTACCAGAATAATATCCACGCTAGGATCACGCTTTAGACACTCAACAGCTGAAGAAACCGTTACATGAGGCCCATGGTCGCCACCCATGCAATCAATTGCTACAGTGATATTCAATTTAAATGTTCTTTGTAGCTGAAAAAAGTGAAATACCGGGTAGATTCTGCAGCAGAAAAGAATTCTAGTCGTTATCGTTTTTGGTAGCAATAACCTTTTTGCCACGATAATAGCCTTTGGGACTAATATGATGGCGTAAATGTACTTCTCCAGTATTTGGTTCTAATGCTAGTGGCGGGCTAGACAAAAAATCATGCGCGCGACGCATACCACGTTTCGACGGTGATTTTTTATTTTGTTGGACAGCCATGATCTAAGCTCCTTAATAGATTAATGCGTTTTCTTTAGTCCGGCGAGTTTTGCAAATGGATGCGCTGATGGCTCTTTGTCAACCGTGAGGTTGTTTTCAATCGAGCATTCATTTTCCTGATGGCGCGAGGAAATCGATAGGCTCAAAATTATTTCATCTTCAATTAGCATCATGACGTCCATGTCAGATGTTGCCAGGATGCAATCAATGGCGTCATCTTCATTATGCTGATCAAGTTCATCTTCATCGTTTGCCAGTAACAAATTTGTCTGCAAATCCAGTGTATGAGCTAATTTGCCAAGACAGCGTTGACAACAAAGATTTATCTCGCCTTGAATAAGAATTTGCAATATTGGTTTGTAATTTTCGTCAAATAAGCCGCTGATTGCAAATATCAGCTCGCCTTCTCTATCGAACAAGTAACTTTGTAAACGCGAAAATTCAGCGGGGGATATTTTACCATGATGCATCCCCCCATTGCGGACGAAATCGATAGAATCTATGACAAATCTTACAGACATAACGCGCGCATGTTATAGTTTTTAACTTTACAAGTCAAAAAATAGAATAAAATTTTGGAAAAACAAAGTATTCCGCTGCAACTCGTATTAGGATCGAGTTCTATTTATCGCCGCGAACTACTCCAGCGATTGCAAATTCCATTTGAAACCGCTAGTCCAGAAATTGATGAAGCTCCCTTACTTGGCGAATCACCTGAGGCTACCGCGTTACGATTAGCCAAAACCAAAGCCCGTGCAGTCGCAGCCACTTTTCCAGAAGCACTAATCATAGGCGCCGATCAGGTCGCAGTGTTAAACGGTGTTCAGCTGGGCAAGCCCTTAAACCATGCAAACGCGATTAAACAGTTACATTTTATGCGTGGAAAGGAGGTTGTATTTTATACTGCAGTGAGTCTATTTAACAGCCGTAACAATCACATGCAAACACGAGTAGTTCCTTTTTGCATTAAATTCCGCCAATTAAGCGATCAACAAATATTAAATTACCTCAACAAGGAGCAGCCCTATCATTGCGCAGGCAGCGCGAAATCGGAAGGACTAGGTATTGCGCTTATCGAACGGATGACCGGTGATGATCCTAATGCGCTGATTGGATTGCCACTGATTGCACTTGTTGATATGTTGACGAATGAAAGCGTGAAAATTGTATAATTGCAAGTTTTTTCATATATGCAGCACCAATTTATCCATTACTTGACCAATTGAAATCACGTGCAACGTATACGAGAGATCGCTATGAGTTTTTACGTATTATTTACGCTATTGCGGGACTGGCGCAGGCGATTGACAGGTGTCGGATTACTTGTCTTCGGTGCTGCATTGTCTTCCTTGTCAATTGCTGAGAGTAACGCACCCACTATGTTGCCGGCGCAAGGAATCAATAACACTGCATCATCTTTACCTGTGGAGAAGACAGCGCTTACATTGCGTGATGCTGTTCAGCTTGCGTTGCAGCATAACCCTGAATTAGCGTCTTTTGCTAAAGAAATACAGGCTTTAGAAGGCGTGACGTTGCAAGCTGGGTTATTGCCAAATCCTCAGTTACAGATAGATTTGGAAGATCTTGGCACTAGAACCGACATTACGCCAGGCGGAACATTTACCTCGATTCGGATTGGTCAATTACTTGAAACTGGTGGAAAGCGACGGGCACGAAGAAATGCCGCGTCGTTAAATGAAGAACGGGCTGAGAGGGATTATGAAGCCAGGCGCTTGGATTTGATTGCCCAGGTAGCAAATATCTTCACAGAAATTTTAGCCGGACAAGCGCGGTTGCAACTAGCGCAAAATAATTTGGTGTTAGCGCAAAAAGTTGTTGATGCGGCCAGCAAGCGTGTCCAGGCCGGAAAAGCACCGCCTATCGAAGAAACCCGCGCAGGGGTTACGCTTGCCACTGCAAAGATCGAACTCGAGCAGGCGCAACGTGACTTAAATGCTTTCCGAAAACAGTTGACTTTATTGTGGGGTAATCCCGCGCCAAAATTCGAACATGCAGCAGGTGATCTTGAGTCTCTGGTTCAAATACCGAATTTTGATACACTTACCGAACGCGTTCGCGTCAATCCTACCGCATTGAGCAGCCAGGCCAATTTGGCACAACGCAAGGCCAATTTAAAGCTGCAGCAAGCGCGCCGCTTGCCGGATATAACCGTTAGCGCGGGTATCAGGCGCTATGCACAGAAGCTAGACGATTTTGAATCCGGGATTTTATATGACACCACGGCGTTGGTAGGAATTTCCGTTCCTTTGCCATTATTTGACCGCAATCAGGGTAATTTACTTGAAGCACATCAACGCGTGGATCAGGCGGAGGATCAGTGGGAAGCGACAGACTTAATGTTAAAAAGTTTGCTGGCACAGACGTATGAGGCGTTAATCGCGGCACAGAATGAGATTCGAATGCTGCAGGATGAAATTCTGCCAGGGGCCAAAGAAGCGTTCATGATCGCCAGAAGGGGTTATGAGCTAGGCCGGTTTAATTTTTTGGCAATGCTTGACGCGCAGCGCGCCTTGTTTCAGAACCAAACATTGTATGTGCGTGCATTGGCGAATTATCAACGTCTTGTCAATGAAATCGAGCGTCTCATTGCGGCACCTATTGAAAGTGCATCAAATTAAGTGACTAATTGCGGCAAATGAACAACTGATTGTTGAGGCTATATGCATTTAAGGAGCATATTTTGAGCAAGACCAATATGAAACCAATCCTAATATTGGTTGCAATTTCCGTCATACTCGGCGGGCTGATCCTTAGCCTGGATAATTCTGACTCTAATAATGTAGAAATGCAGGGTGAGCATGATATCCATCAGGGATATGAAGACCACGAAGACCAACAGTTTAAGAAGGGACCCAAAGGTGGAAAGCTTTTTACTGCCGACGAATTTAGTGTGGAAGTAACGATCTATGAAAAAGGCGTTCCTCCGCAATTTCGCATTTTTCTTTATGAAAATGCGCAGCCAATTTCACCTGCTGAAGCCAAAGTTGCACTAACCCTGTCCCGCCTTGGCAGGCCAGGTCAATTAATTAATTTTCAGCCAGAGAATGATTATTTGGTTAGCGACCAGGAAGTAGAAGAACCGCATTCCTTCGAAGTCGCTATCGCTACCGAATGGCAAGGAAAAACCTATCACTGGGGATATAGCCAGGTTGAAATGCGGGTTGAATTGTCAGAAAAAAAGATGAAACGCACAAACATTGAAGTAAAAACAGCTGAATCTGCTGCGATCAAACCAATACTTCAGTTACCCGGTCAAACTGCTTTTAACTATCATAATATTGTGCGCGTGGTGCCACGGGTGACTGGTATTGTTGATGCAGTTAATCGCCATAAAGGCGAGCAGGTAAAAGAGGGCGAGGTGTTAGCGGTCATTGAGAGCCAAATGCTGGCTGAGCTGCGAAGTCAGTTTCTTGCTGCGCAGAGACGGCTGGATTTGGCGTACACTACTTTTGAGCGGGAAAAAAAACTGTGGAAGGAAAAAATTACCGCTGAACAAGACTATCTGGCTGCTCAACAGCTATTAAGCGAAGCTGAAATCATGCTGGATTTAGCCGCAGCAAAATTGCTTGTCATTGGCGAACAGCCAGAATACGTACGCAAGAAAAAAAACAATCTTAACCTTTATAAAATCCGTGCGCCGATCTCAGGACTCATTATTACAGAGACATTAGCGCAAGGCGCGGTTGTTAAAGAAGATACCGAAATATTCACTTTGGTAGACATTTCAACTATGTATGCAAATCTGATGGTATATCCGAAAGATTTAAGCGTCATTAAACTCGGACAGCAAGCCACGATCAAAGCTGTTGCCCAGGATATTACAAGTGAAGGAACGGTTTCCTTTATCAGTGCGTTCGTCAACGAACAAACACGCACCACAGAAGCACGTATTACGTTGGATAATACGATGGAACAATGGAAAGCAGGTATGTTTATAAATGCATCGCTATTGGCTGAAGAGATTCAAGCGCCAGTCGCGATATCCGTGGATGCGCTGCAGACTATACATGATATGACCGTGGTTTTTGGCCGTTATGGCGATTTCTTTGAAGCGCGCCCAGTAACATTAGGCCGTAGTGACGGAAAAATGGTGGAAGTGCTCAGTGGCTTGGCGGCCGGAGAACAATACGCTGCAGGCAACAGCTTTGCAATCAAGGCTGAACTGGGTAAAGCGGGCACTTCACATGTTCATTGAACAAGATCGCCAAAAACTGGCATGTATCAAGCCGGACCTTTCCTGAGCTGAGGGTTATTTATGTTTGAGCGGATATTACAACTTTCCATTCAGCATCGCAGCCTTGTTCTGGTGGCTGTTTTTGCAATGGTGATGCTGGGAATACACAGCTATCAGAATCTTCCTATCGATGCAGTGCCGGATATTACCAATGTTCAGGTGCAGATCAATACTGCAGCGCCTGGATATGCGCCACTGGAAGCGGAGCAGCGAATAACTTTTCCGATAGAAATGATGATGGCTGGTCTGCCGCATCTTGATTATACCCGGTCCCTTTCCCGTTACGGACTATCCCAGGTTACCGTTGTTTTTAAGGAAGGCACAGACATATATTTTGCGCGCCAATTGGTGAGTCAGCGCATACAGGAGGCAAAAGGCAAACTTCCCGCGGGAATAGAACCCACAATGGGACCAATTTCCACGGGACTAGGTGAAGTATACATGTGGACGGTTGGTGCCGAAAAGAGCGCAAAGAAGCCGGATGGATCTGCCTATAACACAACCGATTTGCGGGAAATCCAGGACTGGGTAATCAGGCCGCAACTGCTGACTGTTCCAGGCGTCACCGAAGTAAATTCAATCGGCGGGTATGTTAAACAGTTTCATGTGACGCCTTATCCTGACAAACTGATTTCATTGGGTTTGACACTGCAAGATGTTACCACTGCGCTGGCGCAAAACAATTTTAACGTTGGCGCGGGTTATATTGAAAAAAGCGGCGAACAATATCTGGTTCGGGTTCCCGGGCAAGTGGCTAATCAAGTTGAAATTGGCGAAATATTACTCATCAGCCGGCAAGGCACCCCCGTTCGCATCAAGGATGTTGCAGACGTCATCCTCGGTAAAGAATTGCGTACCGGTGCGGCGACGCAAGATGGCGAGGAAGCCGTAATGGGAACCGCCCACATGTTGATTGGGGAAAACAGCCGTATTGTTGCCCAGGCAGCCGCTGATAAGTTAGTGGAAATTAACCGCAGCTTGCCAGAAGGCGTGATTGCAACGCCTGTTTATGACCGTATTACATTGGTAGATAAAACCATTCAGACCGTGGCATCCAATCTGGTGGAAGGGGCGATCCTGGTTATCGCGGTGTTATTTTTATTTTTGGGTAATATCCGTGCAGCGTTGATTACCGCACTGATTATCCCGCTTTCTATGCTATTCACCTTTAGCGGGATGGTAGCCAATGACGTTAGTGCAAATCTAATGAGCCTGGGTGCGCTGGATTTTGGCATTATCGTTGATGGCACGATTGTGATTATTGAGAACTGCATGCGGCATCTGGCCAAGGAACAGGCGCGACTGGGCAGAATACTAACGCTTAGTGAACGGTTAAGTGTTGTTTTTACCGCCTCCAAAGAAGCAAGAAAGGCACTGTTCTTCGGCGAATTCATCATTATCATCGTCTACATCCCTATCTTCGCTTTGACCGGTGTTGAAGGAAAAATGTTTCATCCGATGGCTTTTACCGTGGTGACCGCATTACTCGGCGCATTTATTCTTTCGGTAACATTTGTTCCAGCGGCAATTGCGCTGTTCATGTCTGGCAAGGTAAAAGAAGAAGAAAGCGCCATTATGCTATGGGCAAAAAAAATCTACCTCCCTGCTCTAACGGCTGCAATGAACTACAAAATGATGACTGTTACGCTGGCGGTAGTGATTGTCGTGTTGTCAGGTTTGCTGACAACCCGGATGGGCAGCGAATTTGTACCGACGCTTAATGAGGGAGATATCGCGCTTCATGCCATACGTATTCCTGGCACGAGCCTGACGACAGCAGTTGAAATGCAGTATGAGTTAGAGCAAAAAATAAAGACATTCCCGGAGGTTGCAAGGGTCTTCTCTAAAATTGGAACCGCGGAAATCGCCACCGATCCAATGCCGCCAAGTGTGGCAGATGTATTCATCATCCTGAAACCTGAGTCGGAGTGGCCAGGAGAATATCAGTCCAAGGCAGAGTTAGTGGCCGCAATGGAACAAGCAGTGAAAGGCGTACCAGGTAACAACTATGAGTTTACCCAGCCGATAGAAATGCGCTTTAATGAATTATTAACGGGCGTGCGTGCAGATGTTGCGGTAAAAATATTTGGCGACGACATGGATGTTTTACTTTCCGTGGGCGAACAGATTGAAAGCGTCCTGGAAACCGTGCCTGGCGCAGCGGATGTGAGAATCGAGCAGATAACCGGCTTGCCGATACTGACCATGCAAATGGATCGGGCAAAAATGGCACGTTATGGCCTGAATGTACAGGATGTTCAGGACACCATCATGATCGCCGTTGGTGGACGAAGTGCCGGTCTTATTTATGAAGGTGACCGCCGTTTTGAATTGCAAGTTCGTTTACCCGAACAGCTGCGTGGCGATATCGAAGCGCTCAAACGTTTGCCGATCAGACTCCCTGCAGCAGTGCCACTTGCAGACGGGATCGTTGCCCATCCAAACCTGCTTCCAAACGCCGTAACAATACCTGCTGTCTTTGTTACCCTGGGCGATGTAGCCAACATAGAAATAGTCGAAGGCCCAAATCAAATCAGTCGTGAAAATGCCAAACGCAGAGCGGTGATCAGTGCAAATGTACGGGGTCAGGATTTAGGTTCTTTTGTTAGAGAAGCGCAGGACCGTATTGCCGAGCAAGTGCAGATACCGGCCGGTTACTGGACAGTTTGGGGCGGGCAGTATGAACAAATGATTTCAGCGACCGATCGCTTGAAAATTGTCGTGCCAATTGCGCTCGGACTGATTTTCACCCTGCTTTACATTATGTTCCGTAACATCCGCGATGGTCTGCTAGTATTTAGCGGCGTTCCATTTGCGGTATGCGGTGGAATCTGGGCATTATGGCTGCGCGATATTCCTTTCTCGATTTCAGCGGCTGTCGGATTTATTGCTTTGTCGGGTATCGCGGTTTTAAATGGAATCGTCATGCTGACATTTATCCGCAATTTACGTGAACAAGGGTATACGTTGGATGATGCAATCCAAACAGGCGCATTGACGCGTTTGCGCCCGGTATTAATGACGGCATTGACGGACGCAATTGGCTTTGTTCCCATGGCGCTAGCAACAAGTCTCGGCGCAGAAGTACAGCGACCGCTGGCTACAGTAGTAATAGGCGGAATTCTAACGTCAACTGCATTAACTTTGCTGGTTTTGCCAGTGCTTTATCAGCTTACCAACAGGCAAAGCGCGACAAATAAAGATGCGACCGAAGAACCGGTCACAGACAATTCCAGGTAATCTGAACAAGGCAGAACCAATTTCACCATGAGTGCAGGAAGACCAGGCGGAAATTCTCTGCAAGTGCTTCCTGATCTTCAGGAAAAAAATTAACCCAGATTTTTCATTTCAGAATACAAATCTACGAATTATCAGAATCGCCAGTCCATCTGCAGACCGATGATGTTGATTTGCTCGGAAAATTTACCGATGAGGCGGTCATCGGTTGTACCACTTCTATTGATGGAAGGACTGGGAATAAACAGGTGTGCGTATGCGCCATGTAAGCTTAAATTTTTAACAAGCGTGTAAGTAAAGCCTGCTGTCAACCAATAGCGATCATTATCAGGAATTCGCGAGGTCCTAAGACGCGAATTGGGAATAGGGGTTTCATCATAGGCAAAACCGGTTCTGAAAGTCCACTTACCTGCCTTCGGAAAATAGCTGATACCAAAGGCATATCGCCATGTATTCTTCCACTTCAAGCTTTGAACTTCATCGGGTTGTGCGGATGAAAATTCGGTTCTGAATTCCTGAAGATGGCTCCAACGCGTCCACAGTGCATCTGCGGAAATAGCCCAACGTGAATTGAGACGGTGGGAGAAGCCGAACATAACATTGTCAGGCATGGTCACCGAGGTTTTTGCATTCGTGTCGACAAAACTACCGTTCTGGGTCAATCCAATGGCGTTGCTAGGAACAGAAAAATTCGCATCGCCTTGCACATCGTGGTCGATCTTTGATCGATAACTAACCCCAAGACGGGTATCTTGAGTCGGGGTGTAAAAAACACCGAAATTGTATCCCAATCCTACACTGTCACCCTTGAGTGAAACTTGTCCGTCCGCTGCTTGTGGTAGCAGTCCTTGGCTACCACAAGGCGTGGGGCCCAAAGCTTGGAGGCAGACCGTCCCAAAATCAATGGCATTGGTTAATTTAGATCGCAAGTACTGTATGTTGAGGCCAGCCCCAAAAGAAACCTTATCCGTGATCTTCAGAGAAAAAGCTGGATTGATGTTTATGGTCGCAAGCTTCGAGTCAATTGCCTGATAACGTCCTACCCAATCTGAGTGGTAGCTATTTTTCATACCAAAGGGCACGTTAACGCCCAGGCCGAGTGCGAACCGTTCTG
>Ga0224496_10001721_pt1 | contig 13402 bp, 12 predicted proteins | sample SF_Jul11_sed_USG_2_FD_168127 | JGI IMG/M metagenome (GOLD analysis project Ga0224496, IMG submission 168127) | Sediment microbial communities from San Francisco Bay, California, United States - SF_Jul11_sed_USGS_8_1 | ecosystem: Environmental > Aquatic > Marine > Sediment | place: USA... | reverse complement strand
TAAATAAGTTATGCACATACTTATCCACAGGAATTGTGGGCAAAATAATCTAAATAGTCCATAAAAGTGACGCAACTCTAAATTTAGCCCAACCCTTCACCACCAGCCAATAATCAAATGTAACGCTGGCATGGATTTTTGCAATTACCATTATTTTGATCGCACGAATAGACGGTTAATCCGCAACAATCGCTTGCTTTAACTTAGCAATCTCAGGCTGATTCAGTGTTTCTGTTTTCAGCAGTTCTTCTGCCGTCTGATCGAGTAGCGCCCGGTTAGTTTTCAAAATATTGACCGCGCGCTCCAGCGCTTTATCCACCAACTCACGTACCGCACTGTCGACTTTGGTTGCCGTTTCTTCGCTGTAATTACGGCTTTGCGGCATGGGTATATTGGGCTGCAAAAAGGCGGATTGTTCGCGGTCATAAGCCACATTGCCCAGCGCCTCACTCATGCCATACCGCAACACCATGGCACTCGCAATATCGGTGGCACGCACCAAATCGTCCGACGCACCGGTCGACACTTCATCAAACACCACTTGTTCCGCCGCACGCCCACCCAACAACACCGCCATTTTGTTTTGCAATTCCACCCGCGTCATCAAATAACGATCTTCCGTTGGGCGCTGAATGGTATAACCCAGCGCACCAATACCGCGCGGAATGATGGACACCTTATGCACTTCATCCGTACCCGGTAACGCCAACGACACCATGGCATGTCCTAACTCATGGAAAGCCACCACCCGCCGCTCATTCGGGTTCAACAAACGATTACGTTTTTCCAAACCGGCCACGATACGCTCAATGGCATTATTGAAATCATCCATGGTGACGGATGTCGCATTACGCCGTGTGGCGAGCAAGGTGGCTTCATTAATGAGATTGGCCAAGTCAGCGCCGGTAAAACCGGGTGTTAACGCGGCAATTTGCTCGGTTTGCACATCGGTATTCATTTTCACTTTTTTGGCATGTACGGCCAGAATCTGTTCCCGGCCAATCTTATCCGGGCGATCCACCAACACCTGACGATCAAATCGTCCGGCGCGCAACAAAGCCGGATCAAGAATTTCCGGGCGATTGGTTGCCGCCAACAACACAATGCCACTACTGGAATCAAAACCATCCAGCTCCGCCAGTAATTGATTCAGCGTTTGCTCTTTCTCATCGTGGCCGCCACCCATGCCATAAGCACCCCGAGCGCGTCCTAAAGCATCCAGCTCATCAATGAAGATAATCGCCGGGGCGAGTTGCCGTGCCTGCTCAAACAAATCACGTACTCTGGCCGCGCCTACGCCGACAAACATTTCAACAAATTCCGAGCCAGAGATTGAGAAAAACGGCACTGCCGCCTCACCCGCCACCGCACGCGCCAATAAGGTTTTGCCCGTACCTGGCGGGCCAACTAATAAAATACCCTTAGGCGCACGCCCACCCAAACGACCATAATCCACCGGGTTTTTCAGGAAATTGATGATTTCAACCAATTCTTCCTTGGCCTCATCCACGCCCGCCACATCGTCAAAAGTCACTTTGGTTTCTTTCTCGACAAACACCTTGGCGTGGCTTTTACCAATCGACATCATGCCTTGATTCATGCCGCCACTCATACGCCGAATGACAAACAACCAAACACCGATAAACAGCGCCATCGGAAAAATCCAGGAAAGCAAGTCGCGGATCCAGGTACTCTCCACCACACCAGAGTATTTTACATCGTATTTTTCCAGATCCTCAGCAAATTCCGGCGCCACCCGCGTGGTGACGAAATCCTTAAAACCATCCGCATGTTTGGTCTTCAACGTGCCATAAATATACTGATCCGTAATCGCAATCTCAGCTACCCGCCCCTGCTCCAGAAAATTCTGAAATTGGCTATAAGGAATCGGCTCGACTCTTTTATACTCATGGTACAAATTTTGTAGCCACAAAATACTGAATAATGCGACCAGAGCGTACCAGAAATTGATTTGTTCTTTTTTGTCCATTGACGTGTAAAGCCTTATTTGTAGTGCGGCGTAGGCAGATATTTCTATCAATTATAAAATTCGGTGGCTACGGGAAGATATAGCACCATATTTACACCACGTAATACTACCGTGTTCGTTAATATAGTCTAAAATTTGCCTATAGTGTGGATCGGGAAAAGAAATCTTACTAAACAATATTCCGTGACAGTCAATAAAAACTGGCGCATAACATTCATACTCAATGGCCTTGCGCCTTTCTGCATGGCTTGGCACTTCGCCTGACCTTTGGCTGGACATGCAAACACAATGGGACTTATGGCAGGCTGAACAACGCCCCTACCCGCATATAAAAACCGCTGGAAAGGCTGCCTGTGTAAGTCAAAGTGATGGAAGATGGCGCTTTGCTGATCCACTCTACCGAAACTTGCCGGGAACAGATACACGCCACCAAATAGGTGAGCTAAGATTGATTGCTGATATTCTTAAAAATTATATTTAATTTGTCACGCAGGATGGCTGCAGAGAAGGGCTCGACCAAATATCCATTAGCACCAGCCTGAGCTGCCGCCAACACATTCTTTTTCTTTGCATCAGCCGTCACCATTAAAACAGGGATCTCTTTCAGCGCCTCAGTGGCTCTGATATGCTGCAGCACGGTTAGCCCGTCCATACTCGACATACGCCAGTTGGCGACAATAAAATCAAAACGTTCATCTTTCAATTTATGCAGCGCGACATTGCCATCTTCCGCCTCGTCTACATGACGAAAACCGATTTCTTGCAATAGGTACTTGATACGTTCGCGCATCCCCGAATAATCATCGATGACCAAAAATTTAGTTTTAGTATTCAATTTATTGTTTTCTTTAAAAAAAGCAAGGCTAGCAAATAATCTAGTTAGCCGATGTGAAAAAAATCACACTACGCTGCAATTATTCATTCATCGCTGCTTGCAAACAATAAAAAAATTCAGGACACATGACCACATGCCGTTATTTCTAAAATAAATAAAACCTGCGGGACATAATTATGCTCAAGAAACTAAAATCACTAAAGTTACCTAAATTAAATCTGTCGCAATCGATAAAACTACCCAAATTCTCTAAAACGTCAGAATCACCTGAAGCAGAAGATTCAGCGTTCTCAGAATCTCTGCAGTCAACCAAATCATTAAAATCATTTAAATTCAACCAAAAGAAAGTAGCAAAAGCTGCTTCCAGCGTTGTCTTGTTTGGATTTAGCGGGTGGTTTCTGTGGAATACCTTTCTGGCTGCGCCAGAACCTGCACTACCACCTTCTTTGCCACAGGCGGTGGCAACAATTGACCCTACACTCGCAATGCTACCTCCCGCTTCTGTCGTTGAATTCACTGAAGCCGCAGATGATTTAATAGTTGCTGAGTCGGAAGAATTAATTGCGTTTGACGAAGAAATGCTGGCTGAGTCTGAAACACAAAAAGAAGTTAATGAGATTCTGGATCATGTCTTATCAGACACACAACAAGCAACAATGGATACCCCTGATCTTGCAACTGAACAACTCGAAACAACAGAACTTTATGTTGACGAACCCACCTCAGAAACAACCACTTTGGCGAGCACGTCCATGCCAATTGACACGCCACAAGAAAAACAACCCTACATGCTGACAGCCCGTTCAAACCTTGATGCACGTGATTGTCTCAGCTTGACCGAAAATATGGCGATACATCGCTGCGCGGAGAATTATCGTTAATGTTCAGTTATGAGTAGGGTGGTGGGTAGCGCTTCGCTAATCCACCACCCACCTTCTTAATTTTTTAGCTTATTATTTTGATAAAACTAACTCTCTCGTTCGAACGAACGGAATTGTTAAAGTAATTACGCCTTTTCTTCTCTCATCCAGTCTACTGCGCTGACTCAGACCACTTGCCTTGTTCCATGATCATATGGCGCAATATCCCTAAGCACCCCACCGATTTGATTTGAAGCAATATCTAATTCATACGCTTTCTGCAAATTAAGCCAAATTCTAGGTCCTGTACCAAAAAAGGCACCCAGGCGCAATGCGGTATCTGCCGTCACATTACGTTCTCCATTTACAATCTGATAAATGCGATTTTTAGGCACATGGATTCTTCTGGCTAACTCACCTGCATTGATGCCAATAAATTCAAGCTCATCAGCCAAAATTTCTCCAGGATGTATCGGCTCACCTACTTTCTTTGTCATATCTTATCTCCTAATGGTAATCGATAATTTCAACGTCATACGGCTCATCATCCCACTTAAAGCAAATCCGCCATTGCATATTGATACTAATGCTGTATTGACCCTTCCTATCCCCCATCAATTTTTCAAAACGGTTGCTAGGAAAGCCCTCTAATTCTTTTAATGCTTCAGCCTCGTTCAGTAATCTCAAACGACGCTCGGCCTGCCGCCCGACACCGGAGAATTGTCTTACGAATTTACCGTTATAAAGTTTTTCCGTATTTTTACATTTGAAATTTCTTATCATTTGAACAACGACATTGGTTACTAGTTACGTTACATGTAACTTTAGATGTAAACATCACCATTGTAAAGAATATTATTTCTTTGAGTAATACAGCTCATAAAGCCTCTTAGTCACATCACGATTAAACAAGCGACTGAACCTAAAAACAATCATCAATTTCACAATTAACAAAATACGTTTTATAAAATCTCGGCTCCATTGCCGCGCTGAATTTTCAATGCCGCCGTCAAGCAACACCACGCGACCCGCTTGCATCATGCGCAAACTCAATTCAACATCTTCCATCAATGGATAATCTGGGAAACCACCTTGATTTTTTATTGCGTCCACACGAAAAAATTGCCCCTGATCGCCAAAACTAGCGCCACCCAGTGTTGCGCGCGCATCATTGAGTATTTCGATAATTAATAAACGTAAATTAAATGTGCTAAAACGCTGCCCGACGGCGCCACCGACAACACCGGGGTTTTGTTTCAACACCGTCATGACTCGCTGACTGACATCTTTCCTACAAATACAATCTGCATGAACCACCAGTACCACGTCTGCGTTGGTCGCATCTACCCCTGCTCTGATTTGGGCGCCTCGTCCGCGTTGGCTAGTAACAACTTTAAAACCCATACCCTGAGCTATAGCAACAGTTTGATCGGTTGATCCGCCATCACTAACAATCATCTCATCGGGCGGTCGATCTAGCGATTTCAAGGATGATAAACAGGCTTTGATTTGCTCACCTTCATTTAACGTGGGCACGATGATCGCGAGTGTTTTGGGCTGCTCCCATAATGTTTCTGGCTGCAACTTACGCGAACATACCATTCTGAGCTCATAAAAAAGCATCAGCAAGAATGGTAGCCACGTCACCCACATCGCCCAGACAGGTAGCGACCAATCTTCGCCATTTTCAATGCTAAAGGTTGATGCAAAATAGGCGCCACTAGTAAAACTCAATACGAGCCAGGATAAACCAGGGTAGAGCACGACAAATGGGATGACCCACAGAACATACCAATAATGCACTACTGGAGATAACAACACGAGCGATGCAATTATTAAATACGCGGCTTTGATAGGTGTTTTAACCGCCCATAATATCCACAGTGAAACCAATCCGAATAATACAAATACGATCTGTGAAGCCCAAGTGATGTCACCGTCTAACAAATAGCTGATTGGGCCGTGTAGTGGTCCATTGAAGGCATTCGTGCCGCCAAAAGCCCAAAGCCCTTGGAACATGCCGGACAGTGAATCGATGAAATAAAGTGACGGCAACACGAGCGGAATCAGCAGCCACCCCACGTATCGCCACTGACAGCGCAGCAGATACAAGGGAATTAACACAACGGCGATGATTTTTATTTGAATGGCAATGCCCAACCAAATCCAGCCCCATGCAAATGCCTTCTTTTCCACGCACAACAACGACAACATCATCGCCAAAATCATCAACACGTCAAAATGTGCTTCACCAGCGAAGGCGAATAATGTCAACGGGTTCAGCGCATACAACAAGACGGTACGGACATCCGCTTTACGACTTTTCAGTAAGGCTATTAGCACCCACACCACGCACAGATCAGCAAGGACAAATAACACTTTGAAAGCCCATGGCGCATAGACAACGCTACTTACACCAGCAAACAGAATTTCAGCCAGCGGTGGATAAGCAGTCAGCTTATCCTTGTGGTTCATCCCATCCCAATAATGATCGCGATACGGCTCATAATGCACATGATCGGCAGTGTATTGATAAGGACTTTCACCCGCTGCAACGAGCTTACCTTCCCACAAATAACGATAGACGTCATCAGATACCGGCACACCCATCATGAAAATCCGCGCCAACAGTGAAATGAAAAGAATTAGCCCAATCTTTTGTCGGGCACTTAATCCGTCGGGGAAGCTTAGCCAAGTGCCAACAAGCCCAAAAAACAACACGCCATAAGATGCCATCATACATACGGCTTTATATTCTATCGCCCACGGCGTCCAATGTATCGCGCCTGCCAAGAAGACTAAAACCAAAGCACATGAAAAAAGTAATGAGCGTGGTCTTAGCATTTTTTCAGTTGTAATTACGTATCACGAGTGACTTTCCCTAAACGACCGGATCCCCACCAGCAAAAAACCACAGGCATAAATCAATAAGAATGGTCCCACCATATAGTGTTTAGCGGCAATATAAAAGAACAGACTCACTGCACAGTAAAGACCCAGCACAATCTCAATTAACGGCAATACCGGCGCATTGACTCGATACTGTGTTTTCTCAACATCACCACTTTTGGGTGTCCGCACAAAGCCACTTTTAACACCCGTTACGGCTTCAAAAACAGCCCGTGTGTTGGACAAAGCAATGCCAACACCGATACACATTAAGACGGGGAAAAATAATAGTTTTTTAAAACCCGATTTTGTTGCAATTTGGCTGGTTAAATACAAGGTACTGGGGCCACAAATGGCGACCAGAATACAGGCCATGCAAATTGCCATTAGCTGCCATGGCACGTTCACATCCATCGTCAACAAGACAGGCAGTGTCAAAATCGACAAAAGCGCCATGATCGGGTGAATACTGTAATGGGTCAGGTGTAAAAAAGCTTGGATCTTCGCCATTGCACTGGCTTTTGAACGCAACACTCGGGGATACAACTTGATGGCGGTCTGAATAGACCCTTTCGCCCAGCGAAACTGCTGGCTTTTAAATGCGGTGTACGACTCTGGCAATTCAGCGGGCACGACCACATCCACTAAAAAACTGGCGCGCCAACCCACCAATTGACAACGATAAGACAAATCCATATCTTCCGTTAATGTATCGGCCTGCCAGCCACCAGCGTCATTAATGGCTTCCTTACGCCAAACACCCGCCGTGCCATTAAAATTCATGAAAAAACCATTAAACGCACGCGCACTTTGTTCGATCATGAAATGCCCATCAATGCCAATACTTTGCGCTTGAGTCAGCACAGAATGCTGGGTATTTAAATGCCCCCAACGTGCTTGCACAAAAGCCAATTTCTCATCTACCAATAATGACGGAATCATTTGCCGCAAATAATCCGAATTGGGCACAAAGTCACTATCAAAGATCGCAATGAATTCGCCTTTGCATACTTTCATACCTTCAGCCAACGCACCCGCCTTGTACCCTTGACGATTTCCCCGCCGTAAGACACTGATATCTTTTCCTTCTTGACGAAGGGAGGCAGCTATTTCATCGACTATCGCACAGGTCTCATCTGTCGAATCATCCAGAATCTGAATTTCATGTTTACTCGCCGGATAATCCATCGCCGCCACGGCACGAATCACGCGTTCTGCTACGTTCGCTTCGTTATAAAGTGGAATCTGTGTAGTTACATACGGCAAATTAGCCACATCGTCAAACATCGACTGCGCGGCATCAATGCGTTGACGAATACGCCCCGACGCTTTGCGATAAGTCTTCCAAAAACGCCACACCATGAAATAGCAATTGACGCCGTAGACAAACAAAATCAACACACAAAGGACATAGATACTCAGTAATAATTGACTCATATCAAACGAACTTCTCAAGATATTCAATCGTCAGGCCACTGACTTTGGGCACCCCAATTCCTAAATGCAATGGATATGCTTCAATTCGCCCTGTTCGGGAGTATCCTCTACGCTCATAAAAAGCAATCAACTCGGTGCGCTGCGAGACCACAAACATAATATATTTTCTGACGCCAAGCTTTTCATGTGCATAAGTCTCCGCCTGTTTAAGCACGTGTTTACCATAACCTTTGCCTTGCAGATCAGGGTGGATAGAAAAGAATCCGATGTAGGCCGCATCTTTTTCTTGCGCTACGTAAATACATGAAACAAGACGATGCGGTTGATTGACAACGAGAAATTGTGCGTTGGGATTTGAAATGGCGGACGCTATTTCATTTGGGCATGTTCTGTCACCTTGAATAATTTGTGTTTCTTTCGTCCAACCGATCTCACCACGATAGGTGAGATTAACTAAATCACTTATTTCACACGATTGATTAGGCTTTGCTTTTTCAAGATGAAATTTGGAGAAAGACATTTCAACATCGTTATTACAATCAAGGTCACGCTAGATTAGATTCATCGTGGGGCTTTTAGTCAGCGCAACCAAGACAATATAAATAAATACACATTGGGCTGCAATCCAGGCAATGATCTTAGTTTGTCGCGTTTTACCAAAACGCATGGCCACCATACCCAGGCAAATATAAAGCAACAACCCAATAACTTTCGCGCTTAACCAAGAATCACTCAGTGGGTTTTGTTGCAGCGTAACTGCCAGCGCAATCGCACTGGTCAATAAAACAGTGTCAATGATATGCGGCAGAATCTTTACCCAACGCTGTTGTAGATTGGCTGAGCCTTGCATCATCCAAATACCGCGGGTGAGAAATAACAGATAACTCAGGATGATACTACCGACATGAATCATTTTTAACAACGCGTAACTCATGGCTAATCCTTAAAACAACCAACCATGACTACCTGCCACTGCACCTGCAACCGTAACCATACTCAGACTTAACAAAATCCAATGCATCCGCTGTATTTTAACAAATGCATTAGCCGATATGTTTTGCGTGGGCATACCTGATTGACGCCGCCGTGCACGTGGTTCCATCACGAACAACATCACAGAGAATACCAACCATATAAAAACCATGGTATGCATCCACCAATATTGCCATTCAGTGAAGCGGTACCACGCATCCAGCACATAGACCATGTAAAAACCACTCAAGCCAACGAGTAGCGTGGTATAACGTGCTTGCGCCGCAAATCTGCGTCGAAAACGTTCAAAGAATGTCATGGCTTCCGACGGGGATTTCATACCACTCAACGTCGGCAACAATATGGTTGTCACCATCGCCACGCCACCAATCCACAATACCACGCTCAATACATGAATGACTCTAGCCAGTACAAACTCATTCATTCACATATTCATCGGCAGATACCCACGCAAGGGCTTCATCATAGTCGCTAAATACCAGTACATCTTCATTAATAAACAAATTGGACACCCACGCGCTCCATCCTTGCCATTGATCGTCAGTAACAACGGCCACACGGTTAAATTCACTGCCATGTTCACGCATGAATTTGATTTCTTCCCACGCAACATCGACGGTGTAATCCAACATGTCTCGCCAATCAAACAATAAATTTGCTTTACCATCAAAATGGGACTTGTAAAGCACCTGATTCTCAAACTCTTGAAAGTCTGTCAATGTAAACTCACCAATGACTGCAACAATAACCAAATTGCCTGTTTTCTGAAAAGTAATCATGGATTCGCCTCAAAAGATAACAAGTTCATCATAGGCAATTAAGCGCTATGGTGCAAACTTTGATCGTTAAATAATTTTACAAATTATCGGCATCAGAAGCATTTTTACTGCAATAATATTGGCTTAGCGAATAGCATAACAATAACTGCTGCAACGACAACCTGAAAATCTTTTTTGATCATAATAAACTTTTTTGCAAAAACTTATTGGCAAAAATATAAAAAAGACATAAATTTAGATTGCAGACACGCAAGATAAGGACGCAAAAGTGATAGCTTGGCTATAATGAAGTAACCTTGTTAGAGAAATATCATTATCCTTCTGCAAGTTATCAGAATAAAATAATTAAAATTATAAAAAAATCGGACTATTTATTTTAAACAAAAGAGAGCACCTAAATAATGAAATCTAATCATAAGATAAGAAAGACTCCACTGGCTTTGATCTCTGCGGCACTCGTCATCGGCCTGACTGCTTGTGGTGACGACGTAAGTCTAAGCAATATTAGCGGCATTTCAAACAGTTCCACCGACAATTTCAACATGGCCGTTTTAGCAGCACCATCTGGCGCAGCAACGGGCGTATTGGGCACAAAGGTCGCGGGCGTATCCTATAGCGCATCTTCGGGAAAATCTGGCATCACAGATGAAGATGGTACATTTGAATTTAATCATGGCGACACCATCGAATTCAAGCTAGGTGGCTTAGACTTAGGCAAAGTTCCGGCATCACCCGTTGTCACGCCCGTTACATTAGCGGACGGCAATGAGAATAAACTACAAAACATACTCATCTTATTTCAATCACTGGACTCAGATGGCGATCCGTCAAACGGCATTTCTATTACTGCTGAAACTGCCGAAGCCATTAATAAATCAATTAACCTAGCAGGCGACCCGGACAAATTCGCCAGCGCAGCCAAATTACAAGAAATCATAGAAAACAGTGAGATTGATGGCGCGGTTAAAACAGCCGAAGAAGCCAATACCAGTTTTCTATCCCAAAGCACAACTATGCTGGGTGGTAAGGTTTGGGTCAGATATAACGACCGTGTCGCCAGTATGGTTCGCATCGCTTCAGACGGTAGTGGTGAATATGTACAGGGGCAAGCCTCACCTGACGATTCTTGTAACATCAATCGTGTCTGCGCGGGTCGCACCATCTTCCGTGCCGGGGTGGAATACGGTATTCTCAGCGCACCAACCGTTAACGCAAGCGGCTTCACACTTAGTGGCGAAACAACCGTTGACACCAATCTCAGAGCTGGATTTTCAGACCCAGACGTGGCCACAAGAATTACCAGTGACGGCTATGAGTTAGTGTTATCAGATATCGTTAATGTTCAACTGGAGCGTGAGACACCAAGTATCTTTAGTGAAATCTTTCATATCGGCGGCGCTTCAAGTACAGTAAGGGCTAAACGGGATGCTGTTCCTCAAACAGAGGTGGTCGACAGACGCTTCAAGCGTGTTGAAAATGATCCTTCTGGTATTGTCGGTGCGTGGGCATTTGATAACGACACACTCAACACCCGAACATTCATGTTCTTCCCTGACGGAAAATTCTTTTTAGTTGATCCAACCGGCGACACACAACTAGAGAGCCAAGCAGATTGCGCACAACCGGGTGTTGAGTTCGCTAACTACACGTATAACAAAGGTAGCAATCAATTGAGCATTTCTGGATTCACCTATAATACGGATGGATGTGCCGGACTTTCTAGCTTAGAAAGTAACGCGGTGCATAAATTTACCATCAGTTCAGATGGCGATACAGCCAAACTTGAAAAACAAGGTGAAGAAGCTGTCACCGTTTATAGAATCTCTGGATAATAAATATTATCTGATCCTTATTTACGTGCCGAGAACATACCAGTTTTCGGTACGTAAACCATCCACCACTCAAAAAACGAATATGCCCATTATTCGTGTCGCGTTAAATGTCCCCATCGACACGCTATTTGATTATGCCGCCAATGATGCCAATCCGCAGGATATCGGGCTACGCGCCTGCGTCCCATTTGGTAAAAAACTACTGACTGGCGTCATTATAGAAGTCACTTCAGAGACTCAAGTTTCCCCCGAAAAACTAAAATCAGCAAAATACATTTTCCGCGAAAGTGCACCACTCTCCGCTGAACTACTCGAATTATTTTACTTTTGTAGTCGTTATTATCACCATCCCATTGGCATGGCAATAGTGAATGGCTTACCCGTCAAACTCCGCAGTAACAAGCCCGTCAACCTAAAGAAGTCACCAGACAGCTATCAATTCAGTCTCACAGAAATTGGGCGTCAAGTTGACATTAACACCATCCCAGCAAGAAACACTGTCAAGCGTCGCCTACTGACACAGCTCAGCGCAACAAGCACGCTAAGTTATACACATGCAAAACATTGCTCACCCAGCGCGATCAAAGTTTTAAAGGAGTTTATTGCCTTAGGCTGGGTTGATGAAATCCCAATACAAGCGACCGTAAACACGGACAAACAGTCACTACCATCACTAACTGAAGAACAAGAAATCGCGGTGAATGCCATCACGGCGTCCATCGGGCAATTCAACACGTGGTTATTGCAAGGCATTACGGGCAGCGGCAAAACGGAGGTCTATCTCAGGCTCATCGCGCAGGCATTATCACAAGGAAAACAAACGCTCGTACTGATCCCAGAAATCAGTCTCACACCACAATTAGAGGCCAACTTTCGCGCACGTTTCCCCTCGACCCATTTGATTAGCTTGCATAGCGGACTCAACGACACGGAACGTTTAACAGGTTGGCTACAGGCGCAGAAAGGTAATGCAAAAATCATACTAGGCACACGTTCAGCGGTATTTACACCGTTACCAAACCTTGGTCTGGTAATTGTCGACGAAGAACAAGACAACTCATTCAAGCAACAAGATGGCTTGCGTTACTCCGCACGCGACTTAGCTATATTTCGCGCCAAACAAGCCGACATCCCGATTGTTCTGGGTTCTGCCACACCATCACTAGAGAGCTATCACAACGCACAAAGCAACCGTTACCACCATTTACGTTTACAGACTCGCGCGATTAAAAATGCAACGCTACCCACCATACATTGCATCGACACCCGCACCTCAAAAACCAAAGAGGGATTATCTGAGCCATTAGTCCAGGCATTAGAAAAATGTCTGTCACAGAAACATCAAAGCCTAGTTTTTATTAATCGTCGCGGCTATGCGCCGGTATTACTTTGCAAATCTTGCGGCTGGACAGCAAACTGTCATCGTTGTGCCAGTCGACTGGTTGTTCATTTACAAAGCAAAAAACTGACTTGTCACCACTGCGGCCACACAGCGCACTTTCCTCGCGCCTGTCCGGATTGTGGTGATCCAGACATCATACCCTTTGGTCAAGGCACACAACGCGTTGAAGACGCATTAGTTGAACGTTTTCCCAATGCACGAATATTACGCGTCGACCGTGACAGTATCCGTCGCAAAGATGCATGGCAAAATATTCTGCAACAAATTCGCAATCAAGAAGTCGATATTCTCGTGGGCACCCAATTACTCGCCAAAGGACATGATTTTCCGAATCTCTCATTGGTTGGCATTTTAAATTCAGATGTCTCGCTATACAGCACCGACT
>Ga0224496_10001720_pt1 | contig 13409 bp, 12 predicted proteins | sample SF_Jul11_sed_USG_2_FD_168127 | JGI IMG/M metagenome (GOLD analysis project Ga0224496, IMG submission 168127) | Sediment microbial communities from San Francisco Bay, California, United States - SF_Jul11_sed_USGS_8_1 | ecosystem: Environmental > Aquatic > Marine > Sediment | place: USA... | reverse complement strand
ACAACGCGTGGCGGGACGGCCGCAACCTGGATGTTCCGGCACTCATCGGGGAAATTCAGAACCCGCCGATTGCCAAGGTCGGCGTCATGAACCTCGATTCGTTCTTCCCCGCCAAGGACCGCTTCACGCTGGCCATGGCGCTGAACAACCTGCTGGCGGCACCGGGCTTCGAGGCCTGGATGCAGGGCACGCCGCTCAACGCGAAGAACTTGCTGTACACGGACGAGGGCAAACCGCGCATTTCCGTGATGTCGATTTCACACCTCGACGACGCACAGCGCATGTTTTTCGTGTCGATGTTGCTCAACGAACTGATCGGCTGGATGCGGGCGCAGCCGGGCACGTCGAGCCTGCGCGCGATCCTGTACATGGACGAGATCTTCGGCTACATGCCGCCGGTCGCGAATCCGCCGTCGAAGAGGCTGTTCCTCACGCTGCTCAAACAGGCGCGCGCGTACGGCGTCGGCCTCGTGCTCGCAACGCAGAACCCGGTCGACCTCGACTACAAGGGTCTGTCCAACACGGGCACCTGGTTCATCGGGCGCCTGCAAACCGAACGCGACAAGGCACGCGTCATGGAGGGCCTCGAAGGAGCGACGGCCGGCAATTTCGACAAACAGAAGATGGAGCGCACGATCGCCGGCCTCGGCAAGCGGCGCTTCCTGCTGCACAACGTGCACGAGGACGAGCCGGTTGTGTTCAGTACGCGCTGGGTATTGTCCTACCTCGCCGGCCCGATGACGCGCGACCATATTCGCGCGCTCATGATGACCGAGAAAAACAAGGTCGCGGCGGCGGAGAAGGCGGTCTCCAAACCGGAACGCAGGACACAGGACACGGCCCCGGCGCTACCGCCGTCTATCGACCAGTTCTACGTGCTGGGCAGCGGCGAGGAGATCGTGTACCACCCGCGCCTCATCGCCGGCGGTGACATCGTGTTCACGAGTGCGCGCTACAACATCGAAGATGAGCGCGAGGTTTTGCACACGGTCGAGTTTGAGGGTGGCCCCGTCGATATCGACTGGGACAACAGCGAAGCGCTGGACCTGTCTATCGACGATCTCGAGGAAGCCGGCGAGGCGGACGCGAGCTACGCGGACTGCCCGGCCGCCGCCGACAACGCGAAAGCCTATGCGGCCTGGGGCAAGGACTACAAGCGCTGGTTACGGCAGAACGAGAACATTACCCTGTTCCGCAGCAAGCGCTTCGGCTTGACGTCGCTGGCATCGGAAACGGAAGGCGACTTCCGCGCGCGGCTGCAGGACGCGGCCAGCGAAAGACGCGATGCGGCCATCGCGAAGATTCGCAAACGCTACGCGACCAAGGCAACCACGCTCGAGAATCGCCTGATGCGGGCCGAACAGGCCATCGCCGTACAGCAGGAGCAATCGACGAAGAAGAAGCTCGATACAGCTATCTCGTTTGGCACCGCGATCCTCGGTGCCGTGCTCGGTCGCAAGAAACTGTCCACCAGCACAGCAACCAAGGTCGGCTCGGCGATCAAGACGGCCGGGACCGCCAGCAAAGAGGCCGCCGACGTTGTGCGCGCGACGCAAACTGCCGAGAAAGTCAAAGCGGATATTGCCGAACTGAACGCGCAACTCGAGAAGGAGATCGCCGATCTCGACACTTCCTTTGATGCCCAGTCCGAGGAACTCAGCGAGATCGTCGTGCGTGCCAAGAGCACAGACATCAACGTGGCGATTACCGGCCTTGTCTGGCTGCCTTACACGAAAGGGCAAAACGGGCGCCTGCACCCGGCGTGGCGATGAGGATGCGAACGCGTCTGCTGCCCTTGCTGCCGCTCATCGGCCTGTCCGCGTGTGGGGGTGAGGCCCTGGTGCTTGCCGTGACCATGGGGAAGCAATAGACCGGTTGTCTAGCCGCCTACGCAGGTTCCTGCGTAGGCTTTGGTGACGCCTGCATTGTCGAGCTGGCACTCGTTGTCGTAGGTCACGCCGTCCATGCCGCAAACCGGCGAGTACTCATCGGGACAGTTGCGTCCCATGTCCTCGCAGACGCCGGCGTACTCCACCCGCACGCCGCGCCGCTCCGCGTGACAGGCATTGCTGTAGGTCATGCCGTCAGCACCGCAAACCGGTATGAACAATATCGGGCACGCCCGGACGCCACATCCGCCCTCGATCAACGTCCGGGCGCCCGCGGCATCTGCGAAACAGGCGTTGTCGTAGGTCTTGCCATCGCCGCACACCGGGGCATACACCTTCGGACAGTTTTCGAAGTCACAGGTGCCTGTGCGCTGCACGGGCACCCGTTCCGCATTGGCCTCGCAGCGATTAATGAATGTGCGGCCGTTCATGCCGCACACGGGCTCGACAACACTGGGGCAACCGTTGGGCGTGCACGCGCCCAGGCCGGCGATCTCGACATTCGACTTCGACGCGAAACACTCGTTGATGTAGGTATTGCGATCAACTCCGCATACCGGGTCGAAGGTTTCCGGGCAGCCCGATTCTTCTTCGCTTTCGCAGCGGCCCTTGCTCGCGACCTCGACCCCGGCTACGCGCGCCACGCAGTCGTTGCTATAGGTCTGGCCGTCGGCGCCGCACACGGGATCGTACTGTTGGGTGCAGGCCATGTCGTCGGCCTGGGCCAGCAGCACCGACGGGATGCTCGCAGGATCATTGAATAACACGCGTGGTGTGTCACCCGCGAATGCCGGCATTGCCAGGAGCGCCAGCAGGGGCGCGAGGATAATTGTGCTGAGTTGTCGTTTGCGCATGATTGTCTTAGAGCGCTTTGCCGCTCCCGGGTTCAACGTGTGGTCCGCCAATAGTCGTAGCTTAGCGCCCTGATTCCGGGGAGGTACATCCGATTGTCGTCCTCGATCCTGGTAGATGCTCATTTGAGCAACTCACTAACGCTGACGAGCTCGAATCCTTGTTCCGCAAGCAGCGGCAGCTCCCGCTCCAGCAGGTCCAGCGTTGCCGGGTAGGGATGCCCGATAGCAATGACCTGCCCGCGCTGCCTTGCAAGAGCCTTCATACGTTCGAACTCCCGGGCAACGGTCTCGGGTGACGGGTCCGGGTCGAGAAACACGTCGCGCTTGATCGCATCGACGCCGGTTTCACGGGCAATCTGCAGGGCGACGCTTTCATGGTGCGTGTAACTGTCGATGAAAAAAAGATGCTCATGGGCGCTGATTTCTTCCATGAGCCAGCGCATGTGGCCCGGGTGGCGCGTCATGAGCGAGCCTCGATGGCTGTTGATCCCGGACACATGCGGAACCGATTGCAGGGCGTCGTTGAGGACCCGGCCCAGGCGCTCGCGGCTCATGTCCATGCCTATTTCCGACGGCTCGCTGCGCTGCCCGTCGCCTGACGCGGCCTGCAACGGCAAATGCAGCAGGACCTCCTTGCCGCGCTCGTTGGCTTGCTCCGCCAGCGTTCGCGCGTTTGGCGCACCCGGCAGGAAGGAAAAGGTTACGGGTCCGGGCAGCCGGATGGCGCGGTGACCGTTGGCAGAATGATAGCCAAGATCGTCGATGATGATTGCGATCCGCGGCGTATCCGCCAGCGACGGGGTACCACAAAGGAAGACGATCGTCGCTAGCAGGCCGTGCCGGTACACGTCACTCTGCGGCGCTGTGCATCACCGGGCGCGCCTCGAGGTGCCCGATAGCTTCGGCCAGTTGCATGTCGTGTTCACGATCCAGCAAGCCCGACAGACTAAAGTCCGGGAACCCCGGCGTGTCCCCCACGTACACATCGGGGGTGATACCGACCTCGTGAATCGAGTCGCCCGACGGCGTGTAGTAACGTGACGTCGTCAGCTTGATCGCCCGCCCCTTGGAGAGCGGCACCACCGTCTGGACCAGGCCCTTGCCGAATGTCTCCGTACCCACGATAAGCGCACGATTGTGGTCCTGGAGTGCGCCCGCGACGATCTCCGAGGCCGACGCAGACCCGCCATTGACGATGACGACCAGGGCCGCGCCGTCGAGGATGTCGCCGCGATGTGCCGAGCGAGTGAACCGTGAATCAATCGAGCGGCCATCCGCCGTGACGATGACGCCGGCATCCAGGAACAGGTCTGTCACGTCGACCGCGGCATCAAGCACGCCGCCCGGATTGTTGCGCAGATCCAGGACGAGCCCGTCCAGCATGCCGTGGTTGGCGTCCTGCAAATCATCGACGGCCTGGCTGAGTTCGCGGGCCGTGTTTTCGCTGAACTGGCTTACCCGGACGTAACCGTAGGACGGTGCCAGGAATTCCTTGTGCACACTGGTCATGCGAATGATCTGGCGACGCACCTCGTGATCGATGACTTCGTCGTCGCGCAGCACGCTGATCTTGACGCTGGAGCCGACTTGTCCACGAAGACGACCGATGGTCTCCTGCAGTCCATGCGTTTCGACAGCGACATCGTCCACGGCAACGATCCGGTCGCCGCTGCGAATCCCCGAGCGGGCTGCCGGCGAATCGGCGAAGGGCGTGACGACGACGACGTTGCCGCCGACCTCATCCACCTCGATCCCGACGCCCGTGTAACTGCCGGTCGTGCTGATACGAATGTCACGGTACTCGCCGGCGTCTAGGTATTGGGAATGTGCGTCAAGGTCGCTGACCATGCCGCGGATCGCGCTTTCGAGAAGCTCCGCGTCGTCGATGGGCTCAACGTAATCGCGCTTGACGCGTTCGAGCACCTCGGCGAATAACCTGGCCTGCTCCCAGGCCAGCTCTTCCTTGTCCGGTACGCGGCCGTTGCCGATCAGGCCGCCGCCGATTGACAGGCTCAAGCCCATGACCAAACCGATCACAACAACCAAAACCGCGCGAACTTTCAACGACATACGAGCTTCCGAGTTTCGATCCCCGACCTTAGCACAGCGGCAGGCCGGAAGGTGAGCGACAAGTCAATAAGTCACGGGTCCCGACAACATCAGCTACCCGGCTTCCTGGTTATCCATCGCCGCGGGTTCTCCGGCTTGGTGCCACGCCGCAGCTCGAAATAGAGCCCGACCTCGGCCTGGCCACCGCTGTCGCCGACCGTCGCGATGACATCGCCGGGGGCCACCCAGTCGCCCGTGTCCTTGAGGATCGTTTCGTTGTAACCGTAGAGCGTCATGTAGCCCTCGCCGTGATCGACGATGACAAGCAGGCCCATGCCGGCGAGCCAGTCCGCGAAGGCCACCCGGCCGTGGTAAACCGCGCGCACTTCCCGTCCCCGTGGCGCCGCCAGTACGACACCGTTCCACTTGATGTTGCCGCCGACGCGCGGCTGGCCGAAGTCGTGCAGCAGGCGCCCGGCGACCGGCCAGGTCAGCTTGCCCTTGTGTTCGCTGAAGGGCTGCTCGGACGAAATCGGGTAGTCGCTGAGGATGCTCGTCAACTCGGCAATGAGGCGCGTCAGATCCCGCTCCTGCGCGGCGAGACGCTCAACCTCTTCGCCCTCGTCAGCGATTTTCCGGCGCAGCGTCGCGAGCACGGCCTTGCGTTCGTCCTGCGACCGGCCGAGGCGACCGAGTTCGTCGTAGCGCGCGCGGGCGAGGGTCGCCAGTCGCGCTTCCTCGGCAGCGATCTGTGCCCGCAGTTCGTCGAGCTTGCGGATCTGTTCGATAACGGCCTCGATATTGCCGGCACGGTATTCGTTCAGATACCGGTAGTACGCCATGAGGCGGCCGAGCGTGGCCGGGTCGCGCTGGTTGAGCAGCAACTTGATCTTTTCCTGGCTGCCGCTCATGTACGCCGTTCGAACCTGGGCCGCGAGCGCGGCCGACTCTTCGTCGAGGTGGCGCTCCCGGTCGGCCAGCTCCTGGTCCAGCTTTTGTTTCTTGCCGGCCGTGTACGCCTGGTCCCGCTCGATATCCGCGATGCGCATGCGCTGCTCCGAGATCGCGACATCGAGCTCCTGCAGCTCGCCGGTCAGGCGGCCCCTCTCCCTGGCCGCCGCATCCATGCTCTGTTTCAGCTCGGAAATGCGCTCACGGACCTCTTCGAGCTCCTGTTCCTTCACCTTGGTGAGTTCGCCACTGCCATCCTGGCCCGGGGCGGCCGCCGCGAGGCCAAGAAGCAGAAGGGTTGTAAGGGTTCTGCGCCACATGGGCGCCGAGTGTAGCGTTTCGAGGCTATTCACTCTCCCCCAAACGGGTATAATCGCGGCTTTTAACATCTTCGAGGCGCAAATCCCGCGCCGAAACTGTTGATTCATGGACAAAATTCTGGAATTCACGGGCAACCATACGTTGCTGGTGCTCGCCTTAGTCGTCAGCTTTTTCGTGGCGATCTTCTCCGAATTGCGCCGCAAGGCCAGCGGGACGATCAATATTGAAGTCACCGACGCCGTCAGGCTGATCAACAACGGCGCATTGGTTGTGGATCTCCGTAGCGCCGAAGCTTACGGCCGCGGGCACATTGTGAGCGCGCGCAGCATCCCGCACGACGAAATCGAGGCCAAAGCCGAGTCGCTGGCGCAGGACAAGACCCGGCCCGTGGTCGCGGTTTGCGACAACGGCATTTCGTCCACGCGCACGGTCAACCTGTTACGCAAGAACGGCTACGAGAGTGTATACGGTCTGAAGGGCGGCATGAACGGCTGGGCCCAGGCCGGTCTCCCGGTCGTAACCGGCAAGAAGACGAAGAGCAAATCAGGCAAAGGCAAGAAGCGAGGCTAGGCCTTACCTTAAGAAAATCCAACTATAGAGAAAACAGGAACCATCATGGCAGAGCAGGAAAAGGCCGCTGAGAAAGTACTGGCCATCAGCAAGATCTACGTCAAAGACATGTCATTCGAGTCTCCCCAGGCACCGGCGGTGTTCAAGGGTGCCGAATGGAAACCGCAGACCAATCTCAATCTGCGCAGCTCGCACAAGCTCGTTGAAGACAACATCCACGAAGTCGTGCTGACAATTACCGTCGAAGCCAAGGAAAAAGACACGACGCTCTTCCTGGTGGAAGTACACCAGGCGGGCCTGTTCGAGATCGCCGGTTACGGCGGCGAGGAGCTTGCCGCTATTACGGGCAGCTTCTGCCCAAACATCCTGTTCCCTTACGCTCGCGAAGCGGTCGCCGGGACGATCCAGAAGGGCGGCTTCCCCGAGTTCGTCCTGCAGCCGATCAATTTCGACGCGCTGTACATGCAGTCGAAGCAGCAGGCGGCCGCCGCGCAGGCTGAGTCGGCGCAGTCGGAGACGCACTAATTAGCGGGTCAGATCCGAAAACGATTGCGGTCATCGGCGCGGGGTCCTGGGGAACCGCGCTCGCGCTGCAGTTTGCACGCGTCGGTTGCGACGTGCGCCTCGGCGGTGTCGTGGAGCTGGACCTGCTCGAGGCGATGGTCGACGACCGCGAGAACAAGCGTTACCTGCCCGATGTCCCGTTTCCGGAGAACCTGAGCGCCTACCCCGATCTCGAGGAGTGTCTCAAGGGCGCGCGCGATGTGCTCATCGTCGTCCCCAGCCATGGGCTGCGCGCTACCTTGACGAAGATCAAGCCCCTGCTCGCAGCGGACTCGCGCGTGTGCTGGGCCACGAAAGGCTTCGAGCTCAGTACCGGCAAGCTGCCCCACCAGGTGGCCGCCGAGGTGCTTGGCCCGGACTTCCCGGTCGCGGTACTGTCCGGCCCGACCTTCGCCAAGGAAGTCGGCGCCGGCCTGCCCACCGCCATGACCATCGCCTCCAACGATCAGGATTTCGCGCGAGCGCTGGCGGTCGCTATCTCGAGTGACAATTTCAGGGCCTATACATCGGACGACATCATCGGCGTGGAGGTCGGCGGTGCGGTCAAGAACGCGCTCGCCATTGGTGCCGGCATGTCGGACGGCCTCGGTTTCGGCGCCAACACACGCATCGCACTGATCAACCGCGGCCTCGTGGAGTTGATGCGTCTTGGCGTCGCTCTCGGCGCCAAGAAAGAAACCTTCATGGGCCTTGCCGGCATGGGCGATCTCGTCCTGACCTGCACGGACAACCTGTCGCGCAATCGTCGCATGGGGCTGGCGCTCGCAGCGGGCAAAACGGTTGAAGAAGCGCAGGAAGAGATCCAGCAGGTCGTCGAGGGTGTGAAGGCCGCCAAGGCCGTGCATGACGTCGCTGCGGAACTCGGCATCGAGATGCCGATCGTCAACCAGGTCTACCGCATTCTTTATGAGGGCGCGTCCCCGCGCGAGGCGGTAGAGGCCCTGATGAGGCGCGCGCTCAAGCCGGAGTCCGAACACCACTAAAACCAGGGAGCAGATGCTTGCGACAACTGCGTCCGCTCTAGGCGCCGCCCGGAAAGCCGAGCTGGCGCCAGGCCTCGAAGACGACGACCGCAGCCGAGTTCGAAAGATTCAGGCTGCGATTGCCTGGCTGCATGGGAAGCCGGAGGCGCTGGTCCGCCGGCAGGCTGTCGAGAACGGCTTGCGGCAGCCCGCGCGTCTCCGGCCCGAACAGCAGAGCATCGCCTTCCCTGAACCGCACGTCGTCGTAGCGCGTCGAATTCCTCGTGGACAACGCGAACAGCCGCGCGTCTCCGAGCGAGTCGAGGCACGCGTCCAGCGATGCGTGTGTTCGCACGTTTACGAATTCGCGGTAGTCGAGACCGGCCCTGCGCAAGCGCTTCTCATCCAGGTCGAAGCCGAGCGGCTCAACGAGGTGCAGGTCCGTCCCCGTATTGGCACACAGGCGGATTATGTTGCCCGTGTTCGGCGGAATCTCGGGTTCGTAAAGAATGACGGAAAACATTTGAGGTAGAATGCCGCCGCGATGGCGAACAATCCACTCCATACCGAATTCTGTGGCCTGTCGATGGCCTCTCCGATCGTACTGTTGTCCGGCTGTGTCGGCTTTGGCGAGGAGTACACCCGCGTCCACGGCTTTTCGAACACCGACGTGGGTGCCGTGTGCCTCAAGGGCACGACGGGCGACTTGCGACTTGGCAATGCACCCCACCGCGTCTGCGAAACGCCCGATGGCATGCTTAACGCCATCGGCCTGCAGAACCCCGGCGTCGACACCGTGGTGGACGAGATCCTGCCGGGCCTCGATTTTTCCGAGACCCGCTTCATCGCGAACGTGTCGGGTTCGACGGTCGAGGAGTACGAGCGCGTTACCGAGCGTTTCGACGATTCGGACATCGATGCCATCGAGATCAATATTTCGTGCCCGAATGTCAAGGAAGGGGGCGTGGCATTCGGCAACGACCCGGAGATGTCCGCGCGGGTGGTCGCGGCGTGTCGTGCGAAAACCAATAAACCGCTGATCACCAAGCTGTCGCCAAACCAGACGGATATTCAGACCAACGCGCGCCTTTGCATCGAGGCGGGCACGGACGCCTTCGCCTGCATCAACACGCTCATGGGCATGGCGATCGATACGGCCTCGCGGCGGCCGGTCATTGGCAATACCCAGGGAGGCCTGTCCGGGCCGGCGATCAAACCCATCGCGCTGCTCAAGGTTCACCAGGTGTACCAGGTCGCCGGGCGTCACAATGTGCCGATCATCGGGCAGGGCGGCATTACGACAGCGAACGATGCGCTCGAGTTCCTGATTGCCGGCGCCGCCGCGGTTGGCGTCGGTACGGCGCTGTTCTACGACCCGCTCGTCTGCAAGAAGATCAATGCCGGTATCGCGGCCTACCTTGCCAGGCACGAGTTCACGTCCGTCGCGCAGCTGGTGGGGACGCTTGAGACCTGAGAGGTTCACGCGCCGCGCGATAATTCTGGGGCCGGTCCTGTGCCTCTGTGCCTGTGCCGGCCTGCCCAGTGCGGTTCCGGAAAAGACCAGCGACGAGCTGGACATATTTGCGTTTCTGCCCGGGCGCGCGGCTGCGAGCGAGACGACACCCCTTGGGCCAATCACGTGGATGCGTCGCCAGGCCAGGGCGGGCGTCCCCGTCCTCGACGAAGGCACCCCTATAGAAATCGTGGTCATGACGCTGCTGGAATGGGGGCTGGAGCCCCAGATTTCCCGGTCCAGCGTCGTCGTACTGGAGGGTCCCAGTCGGCACAACTTTTACGCCGACGGCGCAGAGGCCATGATCTACGGCTTCAACGACGGTCTGCTCATTGTCGGTCCGTTGACAGAGGCCGAGATGGTCGATGTCTTTCTTGCTTACAACCTGACGAAAGCCGACTACGACCTGCTTCTCGACCTGGACAGGTTTCATCCTCTGTCGGCAACCGCGGTGAACAACATGGCCTGGGCGCTGGCAACCTGGCACGACGCATCGCGTCGCGCGCCGTCCGTCGCCCTCGACCTCGCGATCCGCGCCAACGAGCAGTCCGGCTGGAATGAGGCCATCTACCTCGACACACTTGCCGCCGCTTATGCGGCGAACGGCCGGTTTCGGGACGCGGCGATCCACCAGCAATGGGCGATCATGACGGCGGCGCCCGAAGATCTCGACGGCATGAAGGAACGGCTGGCGCTCTTCCGGGCCGGGCAGGTTTACGTCGAGGCGAAGGCCGACGCGGAGGTGCTGGATGCGGCGCTGCAGGAAAAGTATGAGCTGGCGCTGCGTGGCGATGCTACCGCGCAGTTCGAATTCGGTCTTTATTGCCTGCAGGAACGCGTCGGCAAGTTCGGCGAGATTGAACAACCTGGCAGGCATTTCCTGTTCCTGGCCGCGCAACAGGGTGAGATCCGGGCCACGGAGGAAATCGCTTATGGGCTGCTGTATGGCGAGTTTGGCCTGGACGCCGACCCGGTTGCCGCGAGGGCGTGGCTCGATCGCGCGGCCTCTGCCGGTAGCGGGCTGGCCGCTTACAACCTGGCCATGATGTATCGCGACGAGATCGGCGTAGAGCGGGACGAAGAGCGCGTGACCCACTGGCTGCGCGTAGCCGCAGACCGGGGCGTTGCGGAGGCAGCCGTGGAGGTTGCCTATCGCTACCTCGAAGGCATCGGTACGCCATCATTACCCGCCGTCGCTGACGAACTGTTTGCAAAAGCGGCCGCGGCAGGCGTCGGGCCGCTCGAGTCCATGTACGGCGAGCGCGACTTCTATTACGAAGAGGTCGCGCTCGAGGCCGGCGAACAGGCGCCCGAGGTGGCAATCCCGCCCAGGCGCTTTCCGGACTACCTGCTCGAGCTCGTGGCCAACATCGAGCGGGAACTTGCCCGGGAACAGTCCTACGTCACGGCACGGCTGCCCGATGGACGTGTCGGGTGGGGGCGCGACGATGCGCCCAGGGTTATCTTCCTGTTCACGCGCACGGCCGCCGGTTTCGGGTCGCGGGAAGCCCAGGAGCGTTTGGCGTCGCTGTACGAACGCGGCTACGGGGTCGAACCCTCGGCGGATCTCGCAGCATACTGGCGTGCCCGGGCTGCCAGGAATTCGGGCAGGCTCTAAGCCTTCAATGCGAACGTCATGAACCGACTGCATGGGTCCGGCCCGGCGGCGGCAGGCCGGAGGTTCAGTCGAGGTGCAACGCCTTCATCTTGCGCGCCAGCGTATTGCGGCCCCAGCCGAGCAACCTGGCCGCCTCCTGGCGCCGGCCGTTGCTGCGCGCCATCGCGATCTCGATAAGCGTCTTTTCGAACTCCGGCAACGCCGTGTCCAGCAGCGGCTCCTCGCTCGACGCAATCTGTCCCTCCGCCCAGGCGGCCAGGACACGCGTCCACTCTTTCGCCCCGTGTTGTGGCGACTCGGTGCCGCCAAGATCCGCCGGAATGTCCTGCACTGAAATCACGCTGCCGGGTGCCGTAACCGTCAGGCGCCGCGTGGCGTTCACGAGCTGCCGGACATTGCCCGGCCAGTTGAACGCCTGCAGGGCTTCCAGCGCCTCTGCATCGATGCTTTTCGGCGGCGCGCCCAGTTCCTGTCCGGCTTCGGCCAGGTAATGCTGCAGCAACATCGGAATGTCCTGGCGGCGCTGGCGCAGGGGCGGGGTGTTGATGCGGATAACGTTGAGGCGATGGTAAAGGTCTTCGCGGAAGCGCGACTCTTTGACCGCGCGCGCAAGGTCCTGGTTCGTCGCGGCGATGACCCGGACGTCGACCTTGATCGCGGTCTGTCCGCCGACCCGGTAGAACTCGCTTTCGGCGAGCACGCGCAGCAGGCGTGTTTGCAGTTCCGGTGACATGTCGCCGATCTCGTCGAGGAACAGTGTGCCGCCATCGGCTTGTTCGAAACGACCGATACGGCGCACCTCGGCACCCGTGAACGCGCCCTTCTCATGCCCGAACAGCTCGGACTCGAGCAGCTCGGAAGCAATGGCCGAGGTGTTCAGTGCGACGAAGGGCTTTTTGCCTCGCGGGCTGTGATCGTGCAACGCCCGGGCGACGAGTTCCTTGCCGGTGCCGGACTCGCCCGTAATGAGCACGGTCATGCTCGAACCGGCAAGCCGTCCTATGGAACGAAACACCTCCTGCATGGCGGGTGCCTGTCCAATCATCGACGCCATGGCGGACGGCGTCTCCCCGACCTCCGGGTCTGTGCCGTTCATGCGCGCGGCCTTGTGCACGAGGTCAACGGCCTCGTCGATGTCGAACGGCTTCGGGAGGTATTCGAACGCGCCGCCCTTGTAGGCGGCCACGGCATTCTCGAGATCGGAATGCGCCGTGATGACGATAATGGGCAGGCCCGGGCGGCTGCTCTGCAGGCGCTCGAGCAGCGCGAGGCCGCTCATGCCCGGCATGCGCACGTCCGTAATCAGGACGTCCGGTGCCTCTTCGGCGATCGCTTCGAGGAGGTGTTCGGCGCGCTCGAAAGCGCGCGTTTCCATGTCGGCTTGCTTTAGCGCCTTTTCGAGTACCCAGCGGACGGACTGGTCGTCGTCGACGATCCAGACATTGAGACGGCGGCTAGCCATCGGTCTTCACCTGTTCCAGCGGGATGCGCACGGCGAACAGCGTGCGGCCCGGTCGGCTCTCGAATTCTATTAGGCCACCGTGGCGGCTGATGAGCTCCTGGGCGGCCGGCAAACCGAGACCGGTTCCCTCGGGCTTGCTGGTCACCAGCGGATAGAACACCGTGTCCTGCAGTTCGGCCGGTATGCCGGGCCCGTCATCTTCGATTTCGATGCTGGCGATGACGCGGTGGCGAATATTGCCGATCGTGAAGTTCGTGACGGCGCGGCTGCGCAAGGTGATCGTGCCCTGGCCGTCGAGTGCCGCGGCGGCATTGCCCACGAGGTTTAGAAACGCCTGCACCATCTGGTCGCGGTCCAGGTCGATAAGCGGCAGGCCCGGATCGTAGTCACGATGAATGGTGAGTTTTCGCGTGTCCTCCGCTTCGACGATGCGGACGACGTATTCGAGCAGCTCATGGATGTTAACGGGCTTTTTGTTTGGTGGGCCGCCGGGACCGAGCAGCGTATCGACCAGGCCGGCAAGACGATCAGTCTCGCTAATGATGACGTCGGTGTATTCGCGTTGCTCAGGATCCGCCAACTGGCGCTCGAGCAATTGCGCCGCGCCACGGATGCCACCCAGCGGATTCTTGATCTCGTGCGCGAGCTGGCGAATC
>Ga0224496_10001717_pt1 | contig 13412 bp, 11 predicted proteins | sample SF_Jul11_sed_USG_2_FD_168127 | JGI IMG/M metagenome (GOLD analysis project Ga0224496, IMG submission 168127) | Sediment microbial communities from San Francisco Bay, California, United States - SF_Jul11_sed_USGS_8_1 | ecosystem: Environmental > Aquatic > Marine > Sediment | place: USA... | reverse complement strand
GTAATTGAATTCTCCCCGTAATGGATCGGACTCAACGCCGTTGTCACGAAGCGGACTTAGGCTAAGGCTGTCCGGCCACCAGAATTGGTTGGATTTTGGCTCGCCCGCAGCGAACGCGGGGCCAGAAACCATCGTCATTGTTACCGCACAAGCGGCAAATAAGCTTATCGTTTGTTTACGCATTCAACTGCTCCCTTCGGAAAGACACACATCGTCGGAGTGATAGACTAAGCCGTATATTAATTAATAACTAACTCATTTTCTCGATCACTGTATGCCGCTAAAACTATCGAAGATTTAATTGCGCAGACAACAGCTTGCGATCGCGCCCTCACGAACACGCAAAGAAAATGTTCAGCACGTTCCCTCATCTTGTACGATCGGCCTCATAATCAAGCGCGTCAATTCGCAGTTCTACCTAAACCGCTGACGCCGGACCCCCGGATGAATCTTTTTGAGAGAGCTCCCGACACCCCTGTCCGTTTCGTGCCTTGAGGATCTGGGCTGGGGCCTATTCCATGACAGGCAGCTTTCGCTCCTGCCTGAGGGCGAACATAGCCCGGCACGCGTCATCGATGTGCATCGTTCGCGGTTGCATCTCGTAGCGCCGGGTATCGACACCTCGCTGCCGCCACCCGGCAATGTCGACAATGGCCCGGTGACTGTCGGCGACTGGGTGCTGCTAGATCGTTCGCAGCAGAAAATTGTGGGTCTGCTCGAGCGCAGCAGCCTGTTCCGGCGAAAAGCACCGGGCACCGGTCGCGATGTGCAATTGATCGCTGCGAACGTCGATACGCTATTGATCGTTTCTTCCTGCAACCTCGACTTCAATGAGGCACGGCTCGAACGCTATCTGGCTATCGGGCGAGAGGCACAGGTGATGTCGATTGTTGTGCTCACGAAAGCGGATCTTTGCGACGACCCGTCCGAATACGTCAAACGTGCATCCAGGCTTTCGCCCGGACTGCTGGTTGAGGCCGTCAACGCCCTGTCGAGGACGAGTCTCAGCTGCCTCGATACGTGGCTCGCAAAAGGGCAGACGATAGCGCTGCTAGGTTCGTCCGGCGTCGGCAAATCGACGCTCTCGAACACCTTGCGCGGGATGGATGACCTGGCAACGCAGGCCGTTCGTTCTGACGACGATAAAGGCCGTCATACGACTACGTCGCGGCAAATGTACCGGTTACCGGGCGGCTCATGGATCGTTGACACGCCGGGTATGCGGGAACTGCAACTCACCGATGTGCAAACCGGTCTCGACGACGTTTTCGCGGAGATTACAGGCGCGGCGAAAGAGTGTCGATTCGGCGACTGTACGCACGATGCAGAACCGGGTTGCGCCGTGCGGGCCGCTATCGAATCCGGCAAAATCGACGCTGATCGTTTTTCGCGATGGCGCAAGCTCGTTCGCGAAGAAGCGCATAACAGGGAAAGCATCGCCGAGCGACGCGCACGCGACAAGTCGACCGGCAAGCTCTATAAGAAGATCATCAGCGAGACCCAGCGCAAGAAGGGTCGAGACATCTAGACTGGGCGGAGATCCTGCATGTTGCACATCCTGCTGCACTTCGCAGTACCGGCGGTCGTCGCCGGATTGTTCTTCCGGCCTCAATGGCTGAAGAGTTTCTTAATATTAATTAGCACGATGCTCGTCGATCTCGATCACCTGCTGGCGCACCCGATTTACGATGCCGAGCGTTGCAGCATCGCCTTTCATCCGCTGCATACTTACTGGGCGATTGGCATTTACGTAGTATTGTGTTTCCCGAAACAGACGCGAATCGTGGGTATTGGACTGATGATACATATGGCGCTCGACCTGCTGGATTGCTACGTATGACGAACGAATTTGTGCAGTACGACCTGAAAGATCAAGTTGCTACCATTCGCATCGACGACGGCAAACGCAATGCCCTGTCGCCTGAGGTACTTCGGGAAATCTACCAGGCGCTGGATCGTGCCGAATCCGACAAGGCGCTCGTAATCCTTACCGGCCGCGATTCTGTGTTCTCGGCCGGGTTTGATCTCAAGGTCATGAAGCACGGCGGTGTGAACGCGCTGCGCATGCTGCGCTTGGGCTACGGTCTCACCGCCCGCGTCCTCGCCTACCCTTACCCGGTCATCGCCGCCTGTAACGGTCACTGCATGGCGATGGGTGTCTTTTTGATGTTGTCGGCGGACTATGTCATCGGCAGCCGTGGTGATTTCAAAATTGCCGCCAACGAAGTGGCGATCGGCCTGACGATGCCGCGGGTTGCCGCGGCCATGTTGCAGCACCGGCTAAACCCGGCAGCCTTTCAGCGTGCCGTTAACCTGTCGGAATTCTTCGATGTCGACACTGCGTTGAAGGCGGGTTTTTTCGATGAACTGGTCGAGTCTGCTGAACTCATGCCGCGCGCCCATACTCATGCCGAAACGTTCAAAAAGCTTGACCTGCGTGCGCACGCGGCAAGCAAACGCAGGGTGCGCGCGAAGCTCATCCGCAGGATTCGATTCAACCTGCCGCTGGATTTGCTGGATGCCGTGCTGATGGGCCTCAGAGGCGCGCGACCGCGATGAATCTGGTTGCGCGGGAAAACTAGAGAAGCAATCCCTTCAACCGGTTTGACAGTCTACGATCCAGCGACGCGCTATCTTTTACCAGGTTGCATTGCATGTTGACCCGCGCGACATCAAGCAGCGTCGCGTCGAGATCGCGACTCCCGCTTTCCGCAAGCCACGAAAGCACAGTTGAGAGGTGCCAGATCGCAGGTTTGCCGTCATGAACAGGTGGCGGAAATCCGGTGCCCTTTTTGACTGCGAGCTTTCGCATGTATTGCCTTGAGAAGCCGAGCAAGTTTGCGATGTCGGTCAGGCCGACAAGGTCGGGTGTCGCTTCAACCAGGCGTGCATGAGGAACAGCGCGTTGAACATCTCCCAGCGCACTCAAAATGGCCTCGTCGGCAGACGGTGCTTCGCGAGTAAAATTGAGCGCTATCCGTCCCGGTATGCCCAGGCCGATGAGCGCGTCAGTACATCCTTCCGCCAATAGCGCTGCAACGAACTCCTCGGGCTCAGCGGCATTCTGAGCAAGCGAAAATCGCAAGGTGAAATCATACTGTTCCATCTCTATTCGTTCTCAGTGCAATTGTCGACAACACGTCGAAGCTGCTTTGCGTGATTCGCGGCATTCCGAGGCGTACTCCAGATGCTCGAAATACAGAACTCGCCACAACGACAGTCCTTGTCTTTGTATGGGCAATACATCTTTCCCCAGGCATGCGAACCGCCGACATCAATGCGCCAACCAGCAAGCTCGGCGTACGCAAGCGCTTCCTCGATCTCTTTCTTCGGGTGGCGTTGGCGCGGCATTGTTGGTTTGACCGAGTCGAATGCTATGTAGGCAAAGAGAGGTTGTCAAGTGACAACCCCTCAGTTTGGCGAGCGTAAGAGAAATGCTGCAGGAAGCAGCCCGGCCGTGGACGTTCAATATCGCGGCTAAGTGGCCAGATTTGTAGACAGCGGCCCCTCCAAATCCCGCTTCATGCCCTTGATGTGCGCATTGGCTACTCGATTTCGTAAGACAATTGCACCTGCACGGTGACACTCAATTGCCCACCCGAAATGTCCGGCGCTGCAGCCGACATCGCCATTTCCTTGAATCCGCCTGCCATCGGCCTCGGGAACGCGCCGCCCGACGACATCGAAATGCTGAGGACCTTGCCAAGCTTCACGCCGGCCAGTTCGGCGAGTGCTTCCGCCCGGCTACGTGCGTCCGCCATCGCGGCGGCGCGAGCACGTGCCTCGAGGGCCGCGGAATCCTTAACGCTGAAGCTGATGCCCTGGACCGTATTCGCACCCGCGTTCGTAACGGCAGCAAGTATCTTGCCCAGTCGATCGATGTCATTGATCGTCACGCGGACGGTATTGTTGACCCGGTAGCCGACGATCCTGGACTCGCCCGTGCCGCGAGGGTCGTGTTGCTGTTCCTGCCAGATGCTGTAGTCGGCGGTCTGAATATCCGCAGTGTCGACACCCTCGTCGCGAAGCGACTTCATGATGCGTTCCACCACGGCCTGGTTTTCTTCTGCGGATTCGCTGACCGTTGGCGCGAGAGTTTGCACGCCCGCGTTGATGTGTGCACGGTCCGGCGCTGCGGCCGCCTCGCCCGAGCCGGTCACCGAAATGCTGCGTTTATCTTCCTGCCCGCCCTGCGCGACCGCGAGGCCGAACAGCCCTAAAACAACGAGTGCCAGCAACGCTACTTTGATACCGACGAACGACTTCATGTGAATACTCCTGCAAACATTAATCCACTAACCCCTCGCACGGATACGGCACCACCAGCTCCGGCAAGCCACTCGCTTCGTACATCGCCTGCGTTTCCGCGCTGCAATTAAACGCGGCGAGGGTGCGATCGATGCGGATGCCTCCATACTGATAAGCGGGGCGATTATCTATAAGGTCCTGTAACAGAATCCTGGCCTCTGACCAGGCACCGGCGGCCGCCAGCAAAGATTCAACTCCATCCCATAGGAGGCGAGCGCCGTCCGGGGCGTCAGAGCGTTGCCAACTCATAAGTTTTTCGACGGCGGCCTGTTTCTTGTCATCGTCGGAAAACAGGTCGATGTACGTCTGGACACTGTTCTCATCGCGCCCCAGCTTTTGCGCAAGCTCACTGCCGACCTGCCTTGCTTTCTCCATATCACCCGTTACGAGGTACTGATACAGCAGTAAATGCCAGCCGAAATAGTGATCCGGCGCGTAGGAAACCAGTTGCAGCAGAATGCGTTCAGCATCCGCCCAGTCGCCCGCCACCTGGTAGTTTGTCGCCAGATTATGCGCCAGGACCCTGGCTTTCGGGTCCATCTCATAGGCGAGCCGGTATTCCGCGCGAGCCGCGTCGAGGTCGCCCATTAGCTGCAGACTGGTTGCATACCATTGATGCGCCGTGGGAAACCAGGGCCCCAATTCCACGGCGCGTTTGGCGAAAGTTAATTGTTCGGTCAGGTCGTCAGTGCTGTAGACCAGGGCGGTGGCCGCCTCGACGGACTGGGGGTCCAGCGCCAGCGCTTTTCTTGCCGCAACGCCTGCCTTCGCGAATCCCTCTCTGAACGGTGTTTCTGTGTAATCCGTGAGAATGCCATAGGTCAGAGCGAGACCGGCGTGGGCCTTGGCGAACTCGGGATCGATCGCGATGGCTTCTTCAAAAAGCTCGATAGCGTTGTACAGCGCCTCCCCGGTACGCAGGTGCCATTGATTCATACCGCGGAGGTAGGCGTCATACGCGGCGGTGCTGGTGGTGCCGGTCAGGTTACCAGACTCGCCCGTGTCAATGTCCAGGGTAACTTTCATCGCATCGGCGATCGACATTGCAATCTCGTCCTGCACCGCGAAGATGTTGTCGAGTTCCCGGTCGTAAGTTTGTGACCACAGGTGGTAGCCGTCGTCGGCTTTGATTAGTTGCGCTGTGACCCGGACCTGGTTGCCCGACTTGCGCACACTGCCCTCCAGCACATTGTTGACCTTGAGTTCACGCGCGATGTCGGAAATGTTGATGTTGCTGCCCTTGAACGCGAACGCCGAGGTGCGAGCCGCGACCTTCAGCTCGGGAATGCGCGCCAGCACGTTGAGAATTTCTTCCGCAATGCCGTCCGAGAAATACTCGTTATCCGGGTCTGCGCTCATGTTGACGAAGGGCAGCACGGCGACGGAGTTGTGGCTGGCCTCTGCGGGTGGTGCTGCGATGGTAACGGGTTGCTCGACCTCATCGATTCCGACCTGCCGATACAACAGGAATACGACAGCCACAGCGAGTACGACGATGATCGCCCGGTCCAGCTTGCGGCCGGTCTGGTTTGTGATGGACGTGGAGCGATCGACTTCCGACTCGCGCTTGACACCCTCGGGCGTCATCTCGAAGGCCCAGGCAAGAAATATGGCCAGCGGAAAACCAATGGCCAACGCCAGCATGAACACCTGCATGACCCAGTCCGGCGCGTGAATGTTATCGAGCACGAGATCGACGACCTGCAGCAACAGCCAGGCCGTGATGGCATAGCCGATCGCCACTCTAAAGACGTTCCTGCGTTTGAGTTCTGCGAAGAAACTCATTGATCGCACCCCGGAGCATTGCCCCAAAAACAGTAGGCGACAGAGTAGCGACTTTCCCGGGAGAGCGCACCCGGCTTGTTGCTGCAGCCGAGCCACCCTTTCCCAATGACGCCGTACCCTCGTAATGCATCGCCGTTTCCGCAAGCAAGACCAGCCTGCGAAGGCCGCTCTAATCTGCTATTTTTAGTTGCACAGAACAAACAATAACCAGCCAACCGGGGAGACCAACAATGAAAAAACCAAGTGGCAAAATTTCACGCAGAGACCTGATGATGGGCTCGACGGCCGTTGGCGGCCTCGCCCTGCTGGGAACACCCGGGTTCTCGTTTGCACAAGCCGCGGCTGCCGCTAGCGCTGCGCCTTCCTCCAACCTGGATGACCTCGCCGGCCTGCTGCGCGGCGACCTGATCCTGCCGCATCACGATGGCTACGACGAAGCACGCAAGGTGTGGAACGGCATGATCGACAAACACCCGGCCGCTATAGCTCGTTGCAGCGGCGCAGCGGACGTCATGGATGTCGTTAAATATGCGCGTGAGAAAGGTATCCCGGTATCGGTGCGCGGTGGCGGACACAATGTCGCCGGCAAGGCCCTGAAAGACGGTGCAATCACCATCGATCTTGGCGGCATGCACGGGGTTCGGGTTGACGCGGCGAAAAAGCGGGCGCGTGTCCAGGGCGGCGCCAAATGGGCCGCGGTCGATCGCGAGACGCTGGCTTTCGACCTGGTCACTACCGGCGGCACGGTTTCGGCGACCGGTGTCGGTGGCCTGACACTCGGTGGCGGGCTCGGCTGGATCATGCGCAAGCATGGCCTGAGTTGCGACAACGTAATGTCGGCCGACGTGGTTACGGCAGACGGACGGCTGCTCGTGGCCAACAAGAATGAAAACAGCGATCTATACTGGGCGATCCGCGGCGGCGGCGGCAATTTCGGCGTCGTCACGTCGTTCGAATTCAAACTGCACGACCTCGAACCGATTACGGGCGGCATGGCGATGTATCCGCAAAGCATGTTGAAAGACATGTTCCACTTCTACCGCGACTACACATCGAAGGCACCGGACTCGGTCTCTGCGGGGGCGGGTGTCATCGTCGGCCCGCCAGGAACAGCGCTTGAAGGCCAAAGCGCGGGCGTCATTATTGTGTGCCACAAGGGTCCCGCCGGTGATGGCGAGCGGCTGGTGAAACCCATCAAGGACTTTGGGCCGCCTGCTCTCGATTTCATCGGACCGACAACGTACAAAGCACAGCAGTCTCTGTTCGACGCGGGCTCCCCGCCCGGCCTCCGCAACTACTGGCGTTCAAACATGATGACGGAGTTGAGCGACGCGGCCATTGATGCTCTGGTTGCACGTGCCGGCGAATTGCCGCCACCCGCGTCGATGATATTCGTCGAACACATGGGCGGCGCTGTCGGCCGGGTCGGCGCTCACGACACGGCGTTTTCGAATCGCCACGCGCAATACAACACGTCTGTCTTCGGTACCTGGGTCAACGCCGACGAGGATGAACGCAACATTGCCTGGGTCAGAACTTTCGGTGACGAGCTAAGAAAGTTTGCGACCGGCGGCGCCTATGTCAATTACATGGCCGCCGACGAAGCGGCCGGGAACATCAAGGCGGCGTACGACGCAAACTTCAAGCGCCTGACCGAAGTGAAGCGGAAGTACGACCCGACGAACTTCTTTAGCGGGAATCAAAATATTACGCCGTAGTACGATGCGTGCCCTCCTCGCGACTCTGGAAAGAGTCGCGAGTCTACTCGACGCCGAAGACATCGAGGCGGCACCTGTTCTGGACGTCGGTGATCTGGACCGCATTGTTGCCGAGTCGCACAACATACGATGACGGCCGAATTCGTGCCGGTCTTGAAATTGTGTCAATACGGACAGCCTGCAAACACCTTCTCCGACTACGTATTTTCCTTATCCCCATGGAGTGATGGGATATCCGTGTGATCTTGCTACGCGTTCGCGTCGGCAGGATGACGGCCGTGGTAACGATCGAAGAGATCAAGGAGACCATCATGAAACGATCATCACTCATTTGGGCAGGCGCACTATTGGGGGCTTCGATTGCAACACCCGCAGTCGCACACGAAGCCGGCGACTGGATATTGCGCGGCGGCGTTGGCATGGTCATGCCAAAGAACGACAACCTCGTACTTCCGGAAATCACCATCGACACCTTGACGGTCAATGCCGTCGTGCAGGTCGATGACGGGGTCAGCATGACATTGACCGGCACGTACATGTTCACCGATAACTGGGCCTTCGATATCCTGGCGGCCTGGCCGTTCAAACATGACGTCGACCTCGATGCGACGATTTCCGACGGTGTTACCACCGAGAGCGGTACACTTCCGTTCGCTGAAGTCGAACACCTGCCGCCAACATTTTCGGTGCAATATCACTTTTCACCGGAAGCGAAGTTCCAGCCTTTCGTTGGACTTGGCGTGAACTACACGACATTCCTGTCTGAAGATCTTACTCAGGACATTATTGATGCCGGCATCGTCGACTTCTCACTCGACGATTCGTTTGGCGTTGCCGCACAGATCGGCGCCGACTGGATGTTGAACGATCGCGCATTAATCAACTTCGACGTCCGCTGGATCAACATTGAATCGGACATCACAGCAACGATCGACGACGGCATCAATCCTGCCGAAACCGGTGAGCTGGGTACCATCAAGATTGATCCCTGGGTTTTTGCGGTTAATTTTGGGTACAAGTTCTAGAGGGTAATTGCGGGTGCATGGCGACAAGTACGATTTGTCGCCATGCACTTCTTAAAGTGACGCTTGGAATGTCACAAACCAGCCGCGCTTGCTAAGCTCGGCGGATGGCATCAATCCCTGGTTCTCCCTGCGTCAGCCTGCCTGCCGGTCCAGAGGCTCGGCAACGGTGAGCAGAACCTTTCAATCCGCGACAGAGATCGCCGATGCATTGATCACAATGCTCGGCAAGACGATCGTACTGGGCCTGCCGATCGGCATTGGCAAAGCGGTGCATGTCGCGGATGCCTTGTTCGCACGCGCGGTGTCCGATGCATCGCTGTCGCTCACGATTTTCACGGGCCTTACATTGTCGCCGCCCGAGCCCAGGGCCGGGTTGGAGGCGCGTTTCGCAGAGCCACTCGTCGACCGCCTGTATGCAGACTGGCCGACACCGGCCTACGTCGCGGCGATCGAAGCAAACCAACTGCCCGCCAACATCAAGGTCCGGGAATTCTATCTGCGACCGGGTGCCTACCTGGGCAACGATGCCGCGCAACAGAATTACGCCAGCATCAACTACAGCCACGCCGTCGATGAATTGATGAAGCTCGGCGTCAACGCGGTCGCCCAGCTGGTCGCTACGCACGATACAGCGCCGGGCAAATACAGCCTCAGCTCCAACCCCGAAGTCACGCTTGACCTGTTGCCGCGACTGGAAGCACGACGGCGTTCCGGCCATGCGATCGCGATAGTCGGCCAGGTCAACCGGCAGCTGCCGTACATGTTCGGCGACGCTGAGCTTGAAGCGGGTCAGTTCGATTTCATCCTGGACAGCGAAGACTGCCAGTTTCCGCTGTTCGGCTTGCCGAACCGGCAAGTGACGCAGGCAGACTATGCGACCGGCATGCATGTCGCGAGTCTCATTCCCGACGGCGGCACACTGCAGCTCGGGATCGGTTCGCTGAGCGATGCTGTCGCGCATTGTTTGCGATTGCGACATGACTCGCCCGAAATCTTCGCGGCTGTGCTCGAGAAGCTGCCCGGCGGTACCCGATCAAAAAGCCGCCTGGCGTTGCCGGTGGAAACAGCACCTTTTGAGAAGGGACTGTACGCATCGACTGAAATGATGAGCGATGCTTTGCTCGCTTTGTTCGAGCACGGCTTGATCCGGCGACCCGCCGACGAACAGGACGACACGCTGATTCACGGTGGCTTCTTCATCGGCTCGAATGCGTTTTATGAAACGCTCCGGCAGATGCCCCCGGAACGCAGGCGGCGTATCAACATGACGCACATCTCCTTCGTCAACACCCTGTTTGGCGATGAGGCGCGCAAGCGGCAGCAACGCCAGAAAGCGCGCTTCGTCAACGAGACGATGATGGCCACACTGCTGGGCGAGGCTATTTCCGACACGCTCGATGACGGCCGCGTGGTCAGCGGCGTTGGCGGTCAATTCGATTTCGTGGCGATGGCGCATTCGCTTGAGGACGCACATTCGATCCTCATGTTGCGGGCCAGCCGCTCGAAAGGGGGTGCCACGCGGTCCAATATTCGCTGGTCCGGCGGCCACGCGACCGTACCGCGCCACCACCGCGATATTTTTGTGACCGAGTACGGCATTGCCGCAACGCGCGGCAGGACTGACATGCAGGTTATCGATGCCCTGCTGCAGATTACGGACTCGGCCTTTCAGCAGGCTTTGGTGGCGGAGGCCAAAGCCGCACGCAAAGTGGCGGCTGACTACCGGGTTCCTGACGATGCGAGCCGCAATTCACCGCGCGCCATACAGGATGTTTTTGATCATGCCGAAGTGCGCGCGAGCTTTCCCAGCTACCCGTTGGGCACGGACCTGACCGCTGCGGAGCAGCAACTCGTTCCGGCACTCGATTGGTTACAATCCAGTACGGCCACCGCAGCATCAAAGGTTCGCGTGATGCTCGGTGCTATCGTAACGAGCGACGCGGCGTCCAATCACGCGGCGCTGCATCGACTCGGGCTGGACGCGCCATCAGGCATCGGTGGGCGACTGCAGCGCAAGCTGGTCAACTATGCTTTAACCAGGACAGGTCAATGACAGCAAATCTGCCCGAGTATCCCTGGGCCGACTACGATGATGAGGCCCTGCTGAATCTGCGCTTCAGCAGCCTGCGGTTGCGGCTGCGAAACAGCCTGGTGTGGCCCGACGTCCTGCGGCTGCGCGAGGAGCTGGAGCGACGCGGCATCCGCTTTCGGCCACATGTCTGGCTATCGACCGAGTGGTTTTCCCCGGACCGCATCCCCGGCTTTGCGATTCCGTTCTACCTCGCGCATCCGCGGCTGCGCCAGCTCGAGCGCAACATCATGGGCGAAGTCGAAGGCGGCTCAAGGAAGTGGCGTATGCGGATCATGCGCCACGAAACCGGGCACGCCATCGACAACGCGTATGCACTGCGGCGACGCGCCGACTGGCGACGCGTGTTCGGTCGCGGTGCTGCGCCGTATCCGGACGACTATGCGCCGCGACCGGCCAGCCGTCGTCATGTGCTGCATCTCGGCCACTGGTATGCACAGAGTCACTCAACCGAGGATTTCGCGGAAACCTTTGCCGTCTGGATGCAGCCCAAGTCCCGCTGGCGGCGCGACTACGCTGACTGGCCAGCGCTCGGCAAACTCGAGTTCGTCGACCAGATCCTCGACGAGATCGCGACCAGGACGCCGAAGCAGCGCGACCGCTCGGTGAATTATCCACTGTCGGTCGTCGAACAGACTCTCGGCGATCACTATCGACTGAAAAAAGAACGCTACGGCGGCGAGGAACGCCGCTACGACCAGTGGATGGCGCGCGTATTCGTGCCGCGCAGCAAGCGCCCTCGTGCGCCTGCCGCCAGCGGTTTCGTACGCGAAATCGAACCGCAGCTGAGACGCCTGCTCGAGCGGCGCGCGAGACTGCACCCGTATTTCGTGGACCACGCGATTCGCACTGTGACCCAGCGCGCACGCCAGCTCGATCTCGTGCTGCGCAGCTCGCGGCGTGAAGCCAAACGGCCGATCGTGCGCCTGCACGAACGCATCGTGCTCGATATTCTCAAACGAAACCGGGAGAACTACGCGCTATGAAACGCCGCCGCATACTGGTCATGACGCACGAACTGCTCGTTCCACCGCAAAGCCTCGAAGGTCTCAGTGAAGAGGATATCGACCTGTTTCGCACCGAGAATCACGTTTACACGACGCTGCAAAACCTCGGGCACGACGTACGTGTGATCGGCATCTGGGATCGCCTGTCAGAGTTGCGCGAGACGGTACGCGAGTTCAAGCCTCACGTTGTGTTCAACCTGCTCGAGGACTTTTCAGGGATTGCGGCTTACGACCATCACGTAGTCGCTTACCTGGAGATGATCCGCCAGCGCTACACGGGCTGCAACCCGCGCGGCCTGATGCTGTCGCGCGACAAGGTCCTGACCAAGCAGGTGCTGGCCTGGCACCGCGTGGCTACGCCGGCGTTTCAATTGTTTCCTCACGGCAAACGTTTCAAGGAGCCGAAGAAACTGAAGTTTCCGCTGTTCGTGAAGTCAGCGACCGAAGACGCGTCGTTTGGCATATCGCAGGCCTCTATCGTTGCAGACATGACGAGTCTCCGCGAACGCGTGACGTTTATTCACGAGCGGATACAAAGCGACGCCTTGGTCGAGGAATACATCGACGGCCGGGAGCTGTACATCGGTGTGCTCGGCAACACGCGTCTCAAGGTGTTGCCGATATGGGAACTGAATTTCGGCACCATGGTCGATTCGCAGTCCGGCATCGCCACGCAACGCATGAAACGGAACCGCAAGTATCAGGAAAAGCACGGCATTACGACGGGACCGGCACAGGACCTGAGCGATGCCGAGATCGGCAGCCTGGAGCGGCTCGCGAAACGCATCTATCGCGCCCTGCACCTGAGCGGTTATGCGCGGCTGGATTTTCGCATGCGCGCCGATGGCACCGTGTTCCTGCTGGAGGCAAACGCGAATCCCGCACTGACCGAGGGCGAGGACCTCGCAGAGTCCGCCAAGGCGGTCGGGATCGAGTACGACGCGCTGATCACGCGTATCGTTAACCTCGGCATTTCCTACATGCCGGAATGGCGGATCTTCGAGCAATAAGACCGCGCAATCCGCTCGTATCGCGTCGCAATGGTTGGCGGCGATCCCTGATTGGCTTTCGCCTATGGAAGGCGTATAAATCTCGCCTGCCCACCGACGCTTAACGCGTTCACTTTTTCGATACGGAGCAACTCATGGCTACGAAAAAAACCACCGCCCGCAAGACAAAGACCACCGCCGGCAAACGTAAAAAGGTTGCCGTAAAGAAAAAAGCGGCCAAAGTTGCCAGGAAGAAGCCGGTAGCCAGGAAGAAGGCGAAAAAAGTCGCCAAGAAGAAACCCGTCGCGAAGAAAAAAGCGAAGAAGGTAGCCAAGAAGAAGCCTGTTGCGAAGAAGGCAGCTAAAAAGGTAGCCAGGAAAAAGCCGGCCGCGAAGAAGACCGCCAAAAAGGTAGCCAGGAAGAAGCCGGTTGCGAAGAAGGCAGCCAAAAAGGTCGCCAGGAAGAAGCCGGCCGCAAAGAAGGCAGCCAGT
>Ga0224496_10001716_pt1 | contig 13413 bp, 9 predicted proteins | sample SF_Jul11_sed_USG_2_FD_168127 | JGI IMG/M metagenome (GOLD analysis project Ga0224496, IMG submission 168127) | Sediment microbial communities from San Francisco Bay, California, United States - SF_Jul11_sed_USGS_8_1 | ecosystem: Environmental > Aquatic > Marine > Sediment | place: USA... | reverse complement strand
CATGGGAACCGGGTGTCCCTCGGGCATGAAGCCAGAGGTCATCGGGTTTGCCGACTTTGAACGTGAGGTGATCATTATCCTTCGCGGTTTTGCCAACCAAAATTGAAATGCCATCGGCCGACATGTAGGTGCGATAGCCTTGGGCAGGTGCTGGTCGGATTTTTGATGGACGAGGTGTAGGAAGAGGCTGAAGGTTTTTCGTCGTCTTAGGTGAAAACTCTGGTTCGACGTTGCCTTGTTCGATCCGTGTCACTTGGTCTTCTAATTTCGCGACCGTCTGTTGTTGCGTCTCAATTCTGGGCAGGAGATGTTCTTGCGCCCCCAGGTATTTGTGATGTTTTCGAAAATAGTCTTCCATATTCCGAACGGGATCTTTAGCTGGATCCAGGGTAAGCGTCAATGTGGGTAAGGCCGGATCAAAATAATCGGTCAGGGTGGCGGCCTCCTGGCCTTTGCGCATGGTGTGAAGCGCGCTTTTCATGAGCTCGCCATAACGCCCATATTCACGATAACGGTCGGCTTTTTGTAGATCTTCTTGTAAGGCACGTAGTTTTCCTTTGGCGACCTTCAGGGCTTTTCGTGCGTGAGCGAGCTGTTGGTCGTGGAGCGTGTTCTGGTTTTCCTCATTTTCTTTCTTGCCATAATAGACTTCCAATGCAGCCGAGACGGGATATTTTTCCTTAAACGTTTTATCTTCCGGTGATGGCTTCTCAATTTCTCCCTCTCTCCATGGTGAAGGAGATTGTGAGGAAGGGGAAGCGCGTGTTGTAGGTGGCACAAACCGCTCTCCAATTTGAAATCGAGATTCTTTCAATGACCGCAAGAGCACGTGTTCTTCATTGAGCAATAAGACATTGGCTCTATTCCCCAAGAGTGCAATCACCAAGATATAGGCTTTTTCATCTTTTCTAATTTTGACATAGACAAGACGATCTCCCGCTTGTTGGGTCATTTCTTCAATGCGTCCGCCTTCAAGGTGCGAGCGTAAGAATTGGCAGAAGGGTGGGGGAGTGGGTGGGTTGGGATATTTCTTTGAGACGAAATGAAGTCTGGCTAAACGGGGTTCGGCACAGATGAACAACATGACGCTGGCCCCAGGCGAATGAACGTCTAGAGTTAAGGCTAGGTCTTGGGGTTGATGAATTTTTTGAATCCATCCAACGGTTAAGACGGGTTGGATTTCTTCTAAGACGACTTCAAGGTCGACAAGGTTGAGAGCCATAACACCTCATATCTTTGAGTCTTCCGAGCCTTATATGGGCAAACCTGGTGCCATGGAGTTTTTGACAAAGGGAACTACCTGATGATTCCTCCCCTTTATAAGGGGCTTGGTTCCGAAGAGGAAACAAGTATTTCGGTGGGGTAGAGTTTCTGAGGTATCGAGATGCATTATTATTTTTAGCCAATGTTCTTCCATGAAGAACCTACCTCCCCTCCGCCCCTCCTTACAAAGGAGGGGGACTCAAGCACGATCAGCTGCTATTTTTTCGTATGTTCATCGTAAAGTGAGCGGGTAGACCTCCTGTACACGAAGAAGGAGAGTCATTGATCTGTATGTAACAAGTGGCATCGTTGAGATCAACAGCATTCTCTCGTTGACCTGGAATTGGTAGGGCCTATCCTGATCAAATTAAGAGTGGTAGAGCCATTGACAACATTGCATGGTTTATCTTGAGATACAATAGATTGTGATCGAATGGGTTTGATTGAATAACACGGGGGCGATTCATGGCCGTCATTCGGTATGCAAAAGGTCCGGTGGTGTATCTCTATGATGCCAAGAATCTCAAGACGAAAAAGAAGGAACTGCTTTGGGGGGATTGGCTTCGTATCGGAAGGGATATTAACAGTAAATGGTCTGAAGTGACGTGGGGCCAAGAGACGTTTGCCATTAAGAAAACTGATTATCAAGAAGAACGTCTACTTGAGATGATTTTTCTGGATGTGGGGCAGGGGGATGGCTGTATCCTCACGATTCCGCAAATTGGCGCTAGAGAGAAAATCCTGATTATCGATGCTGGGCTTGGAGACAATATGAAAGGGTACTTGGACTACCGGTTCAGAGATTTCAAAAAAAAGTTTAATTTTCATGCCGCAATTATCACCCATCCTGACAGTGATCATTACCAAGGATTTCAGAAGATCTTCGACAATCCCCAAATTTCATTCGAGCAGGTGTATCACAACGGGATATTGGAGCGGACGGGTTCTAAGAAACTGAGTCTCGGGCCAGTGGAAAAGGGGTTTCTATCAGACATTCGTGCCAGCAAGACCGCGGCACGCCAACTCTATTCTCCGGCCGCTGTACGTGGGAACAAGTGGTATCCCAACCTCTTGTGGACGGCGTTGACGAGTGATCGGTTTGGGGACGTGTCGATGCTCTCGACCGAGCATGGGCGAAAGGAAGATGGGCGCACATGGATGCCGGGTTTCGCCCCTTCGAACAATGCCGATTTTACGATTGAAGTCTTAGGCCCGGTGGTTGAGAAGACGCCCAATGGCAAAAAAGGCTTGCGGACCTTTGCCAGTTCGATGACCGCGAAGGCCATGGATGTGGGGAAAACCAAGAATGGACATTCAGTATTGTTGCGGCTTAGGTATCGAGATTTTTCGGTGCTGTTCGGGGGTGATCTCAATACGCCTGCCGAACATTTCCTGATGCGCCACTATGGCAACGGAGGGGAGGCTCCGACGACCATTGCCGACACCAAATCGATGATTGAACGTGCCAGTGTCCATTTTGCCGTCGATTTCATGAAGTCGTGCCATCATGGGGCGTCTGATGTGACGGATGAATTTTTGGAAGCGACACGAGCTGCGGCATTCGTGGTGTCGTCTGGGGATGAGGAGAGCTATGTCCATCCTCGCCCGGATCTTCTTGGCCTGCTTGGCAAGAAGGGGCGGGGGCATCGGCCGCTGGTGCTCTGTACGGAACTGCTACGCTCGACACGAGAAAAAGAAAATTCTTCGCTCAGGCGCAAGCTGGATACGTTAGTGGGGAAAATTTTTCTAGAAACGGATCTTGCGAAAAAGACAATCCTTGAACAAGCCCGGTCGGAAATTTTGGACGAACTCTTCAAACGGAATGTTGGGGTGTATGGCGCGATTAACCTTCGTACAGATGGCCGACGAGCGGTGGTCGCGTTTCGGAGGGAACAGGCGCAAGGAGCGAACCGTTGGTTTACGTATGAACTTGAAAAAGACTCACAGGGGATTTTTCAGGTTCAGGATGTCAGCGGACATTGAGAGAGTCGGCCGTTGTGTTCTATGTATTTTTCCCCACAAGATAGGCAATCCAGGCCAAGTCGGCATCCCCTTTTTCTGCACGATGGTAGGTTTGTGTCCCTTCTTGCGTGTCCGGATCGGTGGCTTCCCACAACACGTGAATATCTTGAAACCCCGCTTCCGCCATGAGTTCAGTGACTTCGGGAATGGTCCACAGCCGCCAGTCGTACACAAAGGCATTGCGAATCTCGCTACCATCCGAAAACGAAAAATGAATCCGGGTCGTATAATGATGTGTGAAGGGATCGAAGGTGTCCTGATCCCAGGTGAAGGTAAAGTCCCCAATTTCCTCGTCTTCTGAGTTTTCGATTTCCCGGGGTTCTTCTTGGAGAACAAGACTTTCGCTCCCACCCCAAATATCCATCACAAGCATCCCACCAGGCTGAAGCGACTCCTTCGCATTGGTGAGGTACTGAAGCAGCGTGGGACGGTCATGAAATACCATATACGAAAAATTCAAGGCCGCAATCATTTGCACGCGTGGTTGGTGCACGTCTAAGACATTCTCATTCACTAATGACACACGCTGTTGTTGGTCCGGTGTCAGGGTAGAAATATTATGTTTGATGCCCCAATTCAGGGTGGGCCAATCCAGGTCGACCCCAAGCGACTTGTTCTTGGCATGTTGGGTGACAAAATAGGCAGAGTTATAGGCCGTCCCACAAAAGTCTTCTCGAAAATGCCGAAGGCTTTTGCCAGTGTAGTCTTTGAAGTAAGTGGATAAAAACTCCATATCATTTTCCGGACTCTGCACACTCTTTTGATACAAGTCATGAGTGTCGGCCCTATCGGCCATCGTGATGTGAGTAAGAGAATTTGGCTTTTCAATCGGCATATGAACCTCATTTTTTTTACAAGTCACTACGTTCAAGTCGGATGGGACATCATGCTATCCTAATCCTGGTTCCAAGAACAAATACCTGGCATGAAATATTATCGGGAAATTTCTAAGGCCTTTTTCAACAGGCGATGGATTTTGGCAATATTGACAATATTGGCAATAAAGGTTTCAACAACCAATACATTGATTCATGAATGAAATCGGAATTAAGAAGTTTTTTAAGTCCAATCACTTCACTCTTTCCTCGTTCAACGGCCGATGAAATATTTCCTCTGGTTATTGGTGCTACTGATTTTTTCTGGATGTGATTCACCCGCCTCAGGAGTTTCAGAAGAAATTACCCGTCAATTCAAATCTTCTGGGAGAACTTTCGTGAACCTGGCCAAAGTGCTTCCGAGTGTCTGGGACAAAGTCTGTATCCTCGGGCCGTATTCTACTTCCAAGCATGCGTATGAAACCTTGGGTTTTGCCTGGCCTGTCGAAAGGCAATCAACCATTTCTACCAGTGACAGTATCGCCCTCATTCTTTTTGTGACCAATCAAAAAATAGTTGAATTTGTGGAACACCCACGGCGCGATGGTGATTTTGCCAATTTATCGCGACAATGTTTTGCGCGAGAGGCGGCGACGTTTCACCACCAGACCAATCCTAAAAAAGGCTGGCCAGGCTTATTTCCAAAAGAATGATTTCTTGCCCACGGGAAAGGAGAAAAAACGTATGCCGGAAGAAATGTGGGTGAATGTTGGACGGGCTGATGATTTACAGCATCGCGCTGTCCAACCAGTGATGATTGGTCGAACGCGCGTTGCTCTGACCTATCAAGATGGACAATTTGGGGCCATCAATGGATCGTGCAATCATGTTGGCGGGCCATTAGGTGAAGGCACGTTAGAAGGGGAGTATGTGGTCTGCCCCTGGCATTATTGGAAATTTCATTGTCGAACGGGCAAAGGGGAACCGGGATATGAGGAAGATGCCGTGCCGGCGTATGAGGTCAAAGTCGACAATGGACATGTCTTGATTCGATCCACGGCGAGCTCTCAACGATCCCGCAGGCCACACAGTCCTCATCCCTTGGCACGTACGCCAAAACGTGAAGAGGGGTCCATTCGAGTCTTGGGGTTTTCCACAACCGCGATGACCGCCGACCATCCTCGCTATAGTACGTCGGATGATTTGTTGGACGTGTCATTACAGCATGCGTCTAAACACTTAGGCTGCGAGACACGTTTAATTCGGCTTCGTGATTTGTCCTTTCGCCCTTGTGAGGGGTTTTATTCAAAATCCTCCCGCGCTTGTACGTGGCCATGCTCTATTACCATGATGGATCCAACAGATGAGATGGACCAGGTTTACGAAGGGCTCGTGCATTGGGCGGATGTCCTCTTGCTTTCAACTCCGATCAGGTGGGGTGCCGCTAGTAGCCTCTACTTTAAGATGGTTGAACGCATGAATTGCATTCAAAACCAGGAGACGATTTCCAACAAACATTTGCTACATAATAAGGTCGGCGGGTTCATTATTACGGGAGGGCAAGATAATATTCAGGCGGTGGCTGGTCAATTGCTGGGATTTTTCGCAGAGATTGGCGTGCAATTTCCGCAGTTTCCGTATATCGCGCATTCTCGTGGATGGAGTGCGGAAGATATGGAAAATAACATTCGCTATGTACGACATTCCCAAGATCTTCGCGAAGGGGCTGAAGCCTTAGCCCAACGTTGCGTGGAAATGGCGAAACTCTTGATTCAGGGATCGTTATGTGACAATCGATTGGCTCGTGGTGGCCGGAAGGCTCATGAATTGGATACCCATGCTCAACTGCAGGGCAGAACAGACGATCCTTCCTCATAATAGCATGCCAGAAAAGCTCCGCACCTTCCAGTTGGATGGTAAAAGAATATGGCCAAACGATGGTCGAAGCTCAAGAAGCCGATTGAAGATCTCTTTCTTCGGGATTTGCCATGACAGATTCATTGCACAGAGATTCGAACAACCCCGCGTAATGAGGGATCTTTGGCAGAAGTTTTGGGGGTGTTCACCATTCGATTGGGTAAGGAAATCATTTGGAAGTTTCCTCGCCAATTTGTGAATGAGGAGACAATCTATCCTGATGGGGGAAGTCCGTACTCTTTCGGGGTTCGTGACTTGAATGAACTTCTACGAGACGACCTTGATACCCCAAAAGATGCACTTCTCAAGAAGGAATTCCCCAGGGATTATTTTGGGATGACCAATATCTTGAAAACGGCAGATCGGCGAATAGGCTTGGAACGATTGCAAAAACATTTCAAGGATTGGGAGCAAAATTTTGTGGTGAGAGTGTTATCTATTCGGCTTGCCCTTCAGCATGGTTCAATCGAATGCCCTTGAAACATCTGTACGAGGGCCCTATGGGACAAACCCTTCAATGAGCCTATTTTGATTGGCGTCATTTCGGATACCCATGGGTTGGTTCGTCCCGAAGTGCTTGAAATCTTAAAAGGTGTCGACCTCATCATTCATGCGGGGGATATTGGTGGTGCCGAGGTGTTGAATGCGTTGGAGACCATTGCTCCCGTGAAGGCTGTTCGTGGGAATAACGACCGTGAACCATGGGCCGATCACATTCCTCATGATCACGTGATTGAATATGGCGCGTATCTGTTTTATGTGCTTCATGAGTTGGAGCATTTAGATCTCGATCCTGCCGCCGCTGAATTTTCAGCGGTCATTTATGGCCATTCCCATCGTCCTTTGGCTGAAACAAAAAATGGCGTTCTCTATCTCAACCCAGGAAGTGCTGGCCCTCGTCGATTCTCTTTACCAATTGCCCTCGCCAAGCTCCATACAACCAGAAGGGGTCTTGTTCCGGAAATAATTGGGATTGAACAATGATGTGGCATTGCGAAGGCGGAGAACTAAAAAACTTCCTTCAGATTGTGGTCTGAAGGAATTTTCACATGGAAGAGAAGTATCGATCAGGAAGGGGAGCTGCTTAGGTTTCCAGGTAGAGGCGGAGGGTGTTTTCCTGCCCGAGGGTGACATGGCCGGTTTTGCATTCTCCACTGAGAGAACATGTTCGTTTGATGGCCAGGACGACGGCGGGGCTTTCGTCGGATCGATAAATGACATCTTCTATACGAATTTCTACGGCCTTTTCTTGATCTTCCTGGTCTAGATACTCGGCATTATTCATGAACAACCCCTGGTTAAAGAAGACGAATGGGTCAGCTTCTAGGCATGAGAATAACCAAGAATTGTGCCATCTGGTCCATCACGGTATTCCGCTGAAATCCCTCATAAACTGAGTATTTTGAGCTTGAGTGAATGAAAAGGAAAGGCCACTCGGCAAGGTCTACCGACTTCCCGGAAAAAAAGGGATGGTGAAGGCTTGGAAACGGGAAATGACCCTGCTAAGACTGCCCAGATGAAGCTTGCGTGGACTTTTGTCCCGTGAATAGGGCAGGGAAATCCGGTAGGGCAGGGAGAAGAATCGGCAAAAGCGATATTAATGTAATAAATGAATTTTTAAATTCGTGCTGAGTGAAAAAGAAAAAGAGCAGGATGGTTCCAAAAATAAAAAGAAACGGCCATTTCAATTGGCCCCAGGTATCCTGATTCGACTGCTTTTCCCATTTGGACAATTGGAAATTTGTGCCTAGCTGCAAGACGCAGCGCCGAAAACTGGCATTCATGAGTTGAAGATCGGGAGTGAGTCGAATCAAGCCTTTTTGAGATAACGAGGTGAGGTCGGGATGATCAGCATGCACATATCCATCAACCGCAATATGATATAGCGCGAATTTTTCGGTTAGAGTACATGATTGCCAAAGGGCTTGATAGTATGGCCAGGCAAGTTGGAGAAATTGTTCTGTCATCTGACTGGGAGTCCAGGTCACCCATTCTTGATAGTTCCGTATCCATCTTCCAATCCGTTCCAAGTGAAGGGTGGGAAGGGATTCTTGAATCAGGCAGTGTTTGACCGGAAGAACGGGTCCTGTTCCTCCTTGGGGTTCCATTTGCGGGTGAAGCCATTCCTGAAGCAAGGCCTCCATTCGGTTTGGCGTAAAGTGGGTGAACCCAAATGATCCCAGAAGATCAATCCAATATGCCTGGGTGGCGTCTGGAAAATGTTCATCCTGGCCGAGCCACTGAGATCTCGTCCATTCCAATGGATCTTTGGTCGAAAGAATACAAACCTTCAGATCACGAGCCAGAAGACGCTCAACGAGCACACCTTTTTCTTTTCGGTGAGGGAGATCCTCCCATTGATATTCAAAATGATCAAGGAGCACAGCCGTCGTCTGTTCCGATAAGGAACTGATCAGGGACTCCACCCAGTGTTCGTTCCCATAGCTCGCCTGAATATCCAAAATCTGACAATCAGAACTCAGTGCGTGTGCCAGTTGACTCTTACCTGAACCAGCCGGGCCCAACACGAGCAGATGGCGCAATGACGATGTGGCCAGGGAATCGTGAGCGACACCTCTTTCATGACTACGCAGAAAGAAGGAGGGGAAGACATATATTTTCCTGATCATGTAGCGAAGGAGCACATATCCAATGACCAGTAGGATGCCACTGATGAAAAGAATGACAGGCAGCCGGGCGGAAAGGTCCCAGGGAAAGAGAGGGGTCCAAAGGGAAAGATAAAGCGGCCCAAACTCTGGTGTATCCTCTGTACCTTGAGGGAAATCTTGAAGGCGAAGAACGATACGTTGATTCCCATGAGAAATGCTCTGGGTCCACTGAGCCGTGGTATCGGAAGAAGGCGTATGAAGAAAACCCCAACTCTCTTTATTCATAGGGTTTTGCAAAGAACTTTTTCGGATGAGTTGATGTAATCGGTTCAACCCTGATGCTCTGATCACCTCCTCAGGATTCCAGGATTTCGAATCAAAGGAGACGCACGTCGACAAGGGAAGTGACGAAAAAATGCTTTGCAACGTCTGTTGGAGTTCTGGCGCCGTCTCGCCTTGACCTTGCAACGAGCAGACCAACGATTTCATCATGGGTGTCGATTCTCCGCCGGTCGGACAGCCGGCTATCAGACACTTATTTGGAGTTGTGTGCAATTGAAGGTCCTGTTGCATCTCGCCAGAACCCTTGGCCAACCAGGGACCGTGTGTACGTTGAACGAGTGTTTGGGCAAATCCCCAGAGATTATGTTGGGCAAACAATCTCATTTCTTGATCATGGGCGACTTTAAAGAACAGAATAGCCGGGAACACACCAAGGAGAAGAAAGCTGGTTAAGGCAAACTTGCTGAAGTTTCCGATTAACTGTGAGGTTTGAAGGAGGGCCCAGGGGTTGCTTGCCTGTTCTACTTCCTCTACGCGAGAAATGGCATGGCCTTTCCACAAGACTCGCACCACCATCCACATCGCCAAAAATGGAAGACCGGCGAGCATCAAGCGGGAGGCCAGCCTCATCTCGTCTTGCCAATCCATCCAGAAAATGGCGGTGACGCCCAAAAGAAAGAGGATGAGGAGTAAAAGACTGAGCCACAGGTAGGTTCGGCTGAGCCATTGTTTGGGCCAGGTCCAACGAACGCGTCGACCACATTCATCAAAACGATAGATCAGGTTTAATCCTTTGATCCACACCATCAGAGCAAGGATGTATAGGGTAAATAAGGATAAAGAAAAGAGCAGGACTTCAAAATTGGTTGTTCGAAACGCCTCCTTACTTTCGAAAACCACAAGCGTCCAAGGAAGGCCTGAAAGCGGTTTAATCGCAAAGCGATGTCCAACGCCCCAGTAGTCACCCTCGACGGCACCTTCTGCTCTGGCATGGATGAGCGCCGAAATTTCTGGATTGTTATCGGTTTCCTCCATGAAGTTTTCACGAAGCATGCGTCGGCCATTAGAGTGGAAGACCGCCAATCCGGTCTGATCCTCAATCACGGCATAGCCTGTCCCGGGTGGTAAGACCGGGTCCGCAAGAAGAGAAAAATCTTCCGATTGAATAGCGGCCACCCACGGGATGGCGCGTGTTTGGGTATCTGAAAGAATCCGATGTGGCAGGGACACCACCAAACTTCTCGTACTGGATTCCAAAGAAATCAGTGGTTGGGCATAAAATTCCAACCAACGATTATTGATCAAGCGACGATGGAGATTTTTGGAGCTGGCCTGGACTTTGGTGACATAGTCTCGTTGCCGCAAATCATGAGTGCCGCGAACATAAGGGGTGGCGGCCTGTGTCCAGGTCTCTCGTAGAATTCCCTCTGCATCGACCCAGAAGGCGAGGGAGAAATTGGGATAACAGAAGGGCAAGGCCTTGTCTTGCGAATCTTTGCAAGGGTCGGGAAGGTTAACGCGAGCCAGCCATGCCTTCGAGCCGGGTTCTGTGGGAAAACGCTCTCGATCCTTCAACGCGTGAAATTGCTGATTGTATCGGTCAAGTTGCCACACCATGCGATCTAATTGCGCGTGAAACCCTTCCGCTATCGAGTCGGTTATGGCGGTTAAGCGTTCATGAAAATCGTCGACCGTTTGTCGGTAAAATCCTAAATCCAAAAAAAACAAGGTCCCGACTCCGGCGCCAAGAAGATTGGCAATTAAGAGACTGCCCACACTGAAACGAGTCAATCGTTCACGGGGGTTCATCATGAACAAACTGAAAAAGGGCAGGGCTAAAAAAGCGCTAATAAACACAAAAAGACAAAACAAAAGCACGGTAAAGGGGATGGCCAGATATTGTTCCTGAAACGTGGAACTGGGAAGGATGCCGCAAATAATCCAGGGAATGTGTTGGCTTTGGTCTTGTCCTTGTTGAGTGATCGTGATGGAAGGAAAGGCCACGGCCTGCATGAATACCTCATAACTGTTTCCGCCGACCGTCACTTGAAAGTGCAAAGGCATGGCTGCCTTCATCACCTGACTAAGATTTTTGAGATCTAAGGATTGGTCCTGGCTGACGCCACCTTTCGCAAAGAGTTCGGAGAGCCATCCATCATTTTTCCGTTGGTGATGAAACAGGTTGCCCAGATGCAGGTATTTCAAGGTAGAGGCATTACGCTGATACACAATGGCACCGGACGGATCCGCTAGCAATACATCCTCATAGATGCTCTCCGTGGCCACATGCTTGAGCAAATCACCCAGGACGATGCTTGCCGTAGTGGTTACCGTTCCGTCCTGTTCTTGGGCGTTCGCCTGGATCAGGCCATCAGCCTGAGTCGGGGAATAGGAAAAGGTGACGGTCGGTGGATGGTCCTTCGGTTTCGTTCCCGTTGAAGAAGGCTCTGAAGAGGGATCAGGAGGTTTCACATTTTGGACGAAGGGCAAGCGACGTAATTGCTCCCGCGTTTGTTGTTTCAACATCAATTTATAATTGAATTTGTCTTGTGCCGTTTCTTCGGGTTTACTCTGGCCGCTAGGCGCAAACCCTTCGAGAACGAGGCCTTCGTCCGTTAACGTTTGTTGGATTCCACGTGATCGAATGGAGGAAGAGGATCCGGCAAGCCCGGCGCTTTCCTCTTCTTGGACACGAAAACGAAAACTGCGTTCATAATTTTCCACCGTTTCTGTTAATTCCGTACCCCAGGTGGCTAAGAGCCGAAAATTGCGCTCGACCAAATAAGAGTAATTTTGCGACACATACAGATAAAACAGGGTGCCGAAAAAGAGGAGCGTGACCAGGATGGCCAACGATAAGACCCGACTCGTCCCTGGCTTCAGAAATGTTTGAAGAATACGAAGGGGTTGGGTCGTCATCAGGACCTTTTCAGGCGCATTGGCATGGAACAACGGTTCAAGGAGAACATGTGGTGCACCCGGTTTTCTAACAGGCTCATTTAAGGGAACAGATTAGACCAGGCTCAATGTAGCGCGAGTGGCCTCAACCTTCAAGGTCTTTTGCCGAAAGGAGTCGGTCCGGCTTTTTGCTGGATATTCACCATGACGAATTCTGCTGGTTTGAGCGGTGCAAACCCCACCAAGATGCGGACCATACCCGCATGCTGGTCAGCAGCTGTCATAGTCTCTCTCCCGCATTTGACGAAATACGCATTTGGGGCCTTGGTCCCTTGAAACGCTCCTCGCCAAAAGAGCGTCTGCATAAAGGTTTCGACCGACTGACGAATCTGTGCCCATAACGGTTCGTCATTGGGTTCAAAGACGGCCCAGCTGGTTCCCTGATGAATGCTGCTCTCTATAAACAAGGCCGTCCTACGTACCGGCACATATTTCCATTCCGGGTCGGATGAAAGAGTTCGTGCCCCCCAGGCGACATAAGCCGAGGAGGGCAGTTGTTTGAGGGTATTGATATTGACTGAGGTGAGAACATTCATGTCTTGTACGGTGAGTGATTGGTCCAATCCTACCACGCCTTGGAGGGTAGCTTCGGTCCCGGCAGGCGCTTTCCAGACTCCGCGGGTACTGTCGAGTCTGGCAAAAAGGCCCGCCATCGTACCACTGACGGGTATGGTTATCGTTGGTGGAGGGGCAACCTTTGAACGAATGTGGACACAGGGGTAATACAACATCACATTGGGATGTCGAATACTCACTTGGGCGCTGAACCATGCTGCCAAGTCTTTCACGGTTTGACGACGTCCATCCTGTTGAGGTGGGTCTAAAAAATAGACCGCTCGATATTTTTCGATCAGCGGCACCGCTGTCCGAAAGACTTTTTCCGCCTCTCCAACTGAGAGTAGGGCGGTTTCTGGAATGACCAGCATGTTGAAGGATGGGATTTTGGATAAGAGAGACAGTCCCTTTAAAAAAGGAGCTGCCGTTTTGAATGGGCTGGCTCCAATGGATATGATCCATAGATTCTTCCCGCCATTTTCAAAAAACTGGCTGATAACCAAGGAAGGAAGTTTATTGGTTTTAAGCCCACCATAGGTTCGTTCAAATTCTTGGAGAGAACGAATATTCGTCGGCGTGTATGGCGAACCTTTCGGAAACGTGCCAATAAAAACAGCCGTCGACGTGGAGACTCCGACAATGGTTTTGGTGATGGTGCCCATATTTTGAATGTAAACTCCTGGATTCTGAAAGATATTGGGCATCGCCACTCTCAATGAAAAGCGGATGAACCATGTATACCATAGTCTTAGGGTCGATGGAACGATTCACCAGCATGGCTCATCTAACTTTCTGGCATCGTACTCGATAAGGGTAGGGGTGTTCTTGCAGTAAATGTACTACCAGGTTGCAAGAGAGAATAGGTCTCGGTTTGATTGTCTATCTTTTCATGATTGACAATTTCATTTTATGTAAAGTTGATGCTTTGAAGGGTCCGAACATTCAGGCAGACGCCAACTTCCTGTGGGAACTCGTTGAACTAAAGGGAATCA
>Ga0224496_10001715_pt1 | contig 13415 bp, 13 predicted proteins | sample SF_Jul11_sed_USG_2_FD_168127 | JGI IMG/M metagenome (GOLD analysis project Ga0224496, IMG submission 168127) | Sediment microbial communities from San Francisco Bay, California, United States - SF_Jul11_sed_USGS_8_1 | ecosystem: Environmental > Aquatic > Marine > Sediment | place: USA... | reverse complement strand
GAAGGGCCTGGTAAGGCTGTCCAGGAAGTTTATCGAACTGGCGGATGTGTCTGCGCTTGACGACCGGGCCAGCAGTGTCCGTAATTAATACATGTGCCATGGCAGATGTTGTCATCGTTTGTTAGCCGGTATGTCGAATAATGTACGCAATGATGCCGGCGTACATGATTGTCCGCTTGCAGCTTTACCGCGCAGGTTGACGCATGGTTTGTGGATTATCTTTCTGACAAGATTTCGCGCCAGCATCTCAACAACATCACTGGCAGGCTTTCCGTTTCTCAGTTGCCGGCGCGCCTTCTCGAGTTCATCCCTGCCATGGGCCTGCGCAAATTCCTGATAGATGCGCAGGGTATGGATTGCATCCGGCATATAAACAGTACCTTCACAAGGATCAGGCTGAACCGTACTGTTTTTTGAGACTGGATTCTGCGCTGACAGGCGGCGTGACTTCCAGCAGCTTTCAGGCTTCATTGTTTACTCCTCCTGTGTCATCCACCAGTCAGGCCCTGCTGCATCGGCAGGCCTGAAACGGAAATAATATCCGGGTAGTGTGAGCTGGCGCGGGGGCTGTCCATCTATCAAGCGCCTGTTCATGATGCGCAGGTACTGAATTGCGCTGGTGAGCATGGTTATCGGCAACTTGTCTTCCCATGATGGCATGGCGCCCTTGCCGCGCAGAACACTTTGCAACAGTTCGGTATCGCTTTTTTGCAGGCGGTCGCCCATTGAGAAAGACGGCGCTGACCGGTAAGCGGCAAATCCATCGAACCCGTGGCAGCCGGCGCAATATGTGAGGAACACACTTGCGCCGTCCGGTACGCCAGTATTCGCCCGGTCTATGCTGTCGCCGGCCACTGCCGCGTTGCCGGCGAGCAGAATTGCGAAAACGGTAAGTTGTATTGTTATCTTGTTTATTCCCGTTAACATTTGTCATGTTGTGTTCAGTCAGTCAGGGCCGGCCAGGAATAGTCCGGGACTTATCCATAACGATGTAAATATCAGGACTGGACAGGTATTGCATGTGACATAGTCACATAAGGTTACGAATCTTCTGATGCTGGTTCGAATATAAGCATGAGCCGGTGTTTTCCGTCATGACCGTCATCAGCCACAGTTTACTGTGTACAAAACAGAGTGCACGCATGGCGGTGTAAGGTCTTATCATTTATGGCGTGTCGGAAAGGGTGTTTGCACAAACACGGGTAGAGGGAACCAGCTCCTGCGAAATAAAGGGTAGTTAGCGTGACAAAATCACTGAAAATATCACTATAGAATTATATGCTAACAAAGAAATTCAAGCGGTGCCGTCAGGCTTGCAATGACTGTGTGCCTGTACCGGAAAAACTGGAAACCTACACAACCATCGAGGTGAGTGCCATGAAGAACATGTACATTGCAGTAATTGCAGGAACGCTGGCCGCCATGAGTTCAGCCATGCAGGCGCAGGCGGGTGGTGCGGAGATTTACAACGCCAAATGCATGGCATGCCACGCCTCGGGTGCGGCGGGGGCACCCAAGGTGGGTGATACGGCTGCCTGGGCACCGCGTATTGCAACGGGTATGGATGCGCTGGTGGCAAGTGTCACCAATGGCAAGGGTGGCATGCCGCCGAAAGGCGCCTGTGCAGACTGCTCAGCGGATGATATTGCCGCCGCTGTTGAGCACATGGTTGGCAACAGCAAGTAATCATCCGTAAGAAGCGGGGCTACCGTTCGGTGGCCCCGTGTTGCGGTTGCAGGAAGGCTAGCCTGATGTAATCGAGAATGTCGCCGATCTGGTCATTGTCGAGGACATGCCTCCATGCAGGCATCGATGTACCGTCGATGCCATCCATTATGACTGCCTTCAAACGGCTGTTGTCCAGTACAGCAATCTGTTCGCCGGTCAGGTCACGCGGGCGGGGCTCCAGAAAACTACCGATCCAGTTCCGCGCAGTACCATCGGCGGCATGACAGAATGCACAATTATCCTGGTAGAGCTGTGCACCACGTTGCTGGGCTGCAGTCATTGTTCCTGTTTCAGGCGGCTGGTCGTGGAGGGCGTAAGGGGAGGCGCCACTGATTACATCCACCGGTGTAGTATGCGAATAGTGTTTGCGCGGGAACGAGAGTGCGCGTAATTCCCATACAGGTCCCTCGTTATTGACCCTGGCACGATCGTGACAGCTGATGCAGGCTTGCATGAACATCTGCTTGCCGTTTCGCTGTTGCGGGGTTAATTGCTCCCATGCTGTGTCCAGTGCGACTTCGCCACTGGCGAACGGGAAGGCATCACGGTAACGGTCATGATTGTCCCAGCCATTCTCAGGCGTATGGTAGCGCAGCAATGGTTTGCTGCCGGACATGAAGTCAGTCCGGATGTAATCAACAACAGCCTTGATTTCATCCCCGGAGAGGACACTGGAGAAGGCCGTCATGGCAGTGCCGCTGCGGCCATTGCTGACAGCCTCGATCATGCGATCGCGTGACAGGCTTTGCGGGTCGCTGGTGGAGAAATTGCGCGGTTGTGGATCAAGCCAGGTGCTGGCGAGCGTGCGGGCATCGCCGGCGTATCCGTGACACTGGTAACAATAGAACTCGTAGATTTTCTTCCCGCTTGTCGTGTTTGCGGCAGCAGTAAGTTGCATCTGCCTGTTATCCGCACCTGCTGCCGCAACAGGCAGGCTGAGAGTGAGCAGCAGCAGGCTGCTAACCATGATCATGGCGCGTACCGTAAACATGGTCGAGGACATGGACTGTATGCAGGCTCGCAGGGTGAAGCGCTTACGGGATACAGGCGTATCTATTTCAACGCGGCAATGCGGGCAACGCCGCCGAAGCTGCCTATCCATGCGCCGCCGTCTTTCGCGCTGGCCATGGAAAAAACGATGTCCGAGAACAGGCCGTCAGCTATTGTATAGATGTCGAATCCGGATTCATTGCGAATCGCCAGGCCCTTGCTCGTGCCTATCCAGATGCGGCCATCAGGGTCCCGGTGTAACGCGAAGACATGGTTTGCGGGCAAGCCGTCTGCCACCGTGTAATTCGTCCAGCGTTTGCCATCGAAATGCGCAAGCCCGCCACCCCAGGTGCCTGCCCAGACCGAGCCGTCATCATCCAGTGCCAGCGAGACGATGTAGTTGGGATTATAGGCAACATCCACTTTCTCCAGTCCCATCTCGGTTTTCTGTCGTGAATGATGTTTTGAATACTGCGCCGGGTCGTTGCTGAATTGTAACTGGCTCTTGACCAGTTCATACGGCGCACCCAGGCCGTTGTCGTGATTCCAGTTACTCCACTTGCCATCTATAAATCTCGCCAGTCCGCCCTCGGTTGCCATCCAGATCTCGCCGTCCTTGCCGGCTGCGAGGCCATAGACCCAGTCATTCGGTAGTCCGCCTCCGGTGTTCTCGACGGTAAACAGGTCCCACTTGCTGCGATCGTCCAGGTCGCCGCCACGAATTCGATTCGCACCGGACCAGGTGGCGATCCAGATGTCACCATTCGGCATTTCCAGTGCATCGTAGACAAATGCATCACCAAGACCTTGCGGAATGTTATAGATGTCCCACTTGTCGCCCGGTTCATCATAGATGGCAAGGCCGCCGCCATAGGTGCCCAGTGCAATACGGTCCTGCAGTTTGCCGATGTAGAAGATGCCGTTGGCCAGCAGGCCGCTGCGGATATCAAACAGCCGGTAATCATCCGATGCCAGGTGGTAACGAATGGCGCCGCCTGATGTGCCGACCCACATGTAGTCGCCATCCGCCATGAGGCGTTTGACATTGCGCTGGCCAACGCGGAAATGGGTGAACTTGGCATCGGGGTCGACGATCTGGTCGAGGTGGGCCTGGCCGGACTGTGGCGGTAACGTGGTCGGCGTTGACGTGGAGTTCGCCGTATCACCATCAAGGCCATGAAAGGGTGCATGGGGCATGGCCGGTTCTGTGGCCGGGATATCAACCGCATCGGCCGCGACCACTTTTTGCGGGGATGACGGTTCCTGCTGGATACCTGCATAGTAGCCTGCTGCTACGGCAATGCCGGCGATGGCTGTGGTTGTTATTAGTGATTTGAAAGTAATCATTACCCGGTTCTCCGTGAATTATTCTGTTAGCGGTTGCCGATACGGGTCACGCCCCGCCGGGTTCCTGCCCAGATATCACCATTGGCAGTTGTTACGATGGTATAGACGTTGTCATCCAGCAGGCCGTTGCTTTTGTCATAGGTTAACCACGTGTTGCCATCATGGCGTGTCAGTCCGTGGTCGGTGCCGAACCAGTAGGCGCCGTCTTGCCCGATAGCAATGCTGTACACGATATTGCCGGCCAGGCCATCCCGGCTTGTATAGTTTTGCCACTGCTTCCCGTCATAAACACCAACGCCACCGCCCCAGGTGCCGGCCCACACCCGGTCGCTATCGTCGACTACCAGTGAGAATACGTAATTGGGATTATAGGTTTCCTTGCCTTGCATCAGTACGCCCAGGTCGTGGCGGGAACGGGTCCCCAGTCCGGTGTTGTCACTCGGTGGATGATCAGCCGTGTTGACGGCGCCAAGGCCATCCTCATGCGTCCAGTGCTGCCACTCATTGTTATCGTAGCGGGAGATGCCACCCTCGGTGCCGAACCAGACGCGGTCCTGTGAATCGATGTCGATGGCATAAACCCACTCATTCACAAGTTCGCTGACGTAGGTCCTGAATTCCATGGTGTCCAGGTCAACACTGTTGACGCCGGCCCAGGTGCCGATCCAGAGCGGACCGTTTTTCTGCTCGGCAAATGAATAGACCCAGTAATCCGCCAGGCCATGCATGGGAAAGTACACATCCCACTCGCCATCGCGATAGCGGGATGTGCCGCCGGCATTGGTACCGAACCACTTGTTTTTCCGGCTGTCGATGAAGATGGCAAAAACATACTCATTGGCGAGTCCGTCCTTGCGCGTGAAGGTATTGCGTAGCGCGTGGTTGTCAAGGTCGATTTCAAGGACGCCTGTCGAGGTGCCGACCCAGAGTGCCGATGTCTCCGTATCGATTGCCAGCGAACGGACGTAGACGTCTTCCCCGACCTGGAAATTGTCGAGTACAACCGGAAGTGAGCGCTGCGGGCTGCTACCAGCAGTATCTGTCGTATTCGCAGTGACTGCAGTTACCTGTTCTGTCGGTGGTTCACTGTGGTCGGAACAGGCAGACGCGCCCAGCAGCAGTGCAGCAACCAGCGTGCGGCAGGGTATTTTGCATGAATTCATTTAAAAGAAAGTTCTCAGGTAGGTGATGACATCAAGTATCTCGTCAGTATCGAGGACGCCCTGGAAAGCCGGCATGGCGTTTTTGCCTGATTCGATCCGGTTATAAAGGGCGAGGTCCGGCTGCAGCAGGCCCTGTCCGCGTGTGAAATTGGGCGTTCCGGGAATCGAGCCCTGGCCGTTGCTGCCGTGACAGACCTCGCAATAGGTCTGGTAGGTGTCTTTTCCCTTGAATACGTCTGCCGCGTATGTGGTCGGTGCAATGCACGGGCACGCTAACAGGACGAGGCCGGCAAGGTGCCGGGCGGTTTGCGCAATATTTATACAAGGACGCTTCATTGGTTATTTCACGGACCCGGTTTCCGGTTGGTTCCCGGACAGCCGCATTTCCAGTAAGCCGGCCTGTTCCCTGTCAATGCGCAGTCCAAGCTCGCCCTGGCGCAAAGCTTGTGCCAGGCGTCGTGTTGACCAGACATCGTTTGCAGCTATACCCGCGTTGAGCCAGGTTATGGCCTGTGCATAGTTTACTTCGAAGCCCAGTCCGCCTGATTCATATGCCAGCGCCAGTACGCGGATCGCAGGCGTGTGTCCCTGCTGAGCCGCCAGTGTGTACCAGCGGGCCGCTTCCTGCAGATTCTGTTCGGTTCCTTCGCCGGCAGCGTACATCTGCGCAAGTCCGGCCATGCCTTCGACATCACCTGCATTGGCAGCCTGCAGATACCATGCAACAGCCGCTTCATTTTCTTCGGAATTGTCCAGCAGGTAGGCCAGTCGTGACTGTGCCGGGGCATGGCCAGCCTCGGCGGCTACACGGTACAGGGACATCGCCTTGACAATGTCAGACCGGTCAAAAGCATTCTGTGCCTGCTCCATCAGGTCTTCCGGCGTGTCTGCGCCAACAGGGGCGGTTGCCAGCAACATGGCGACCAGGCAGTAACTCAGCAGTGGTGGCGTGTAACCCGGCATATCAGTTATCCCCCGGTTGTTGCTTGTTGATAAATGACTGGAAAACATATTCCGTGATGTCAGCGATCTGCTGGTCGGTCATGACCTTGCTCCAGGCAGGCATCTCGCGTCCCGGCACACCCTTGCTGATGGCATTGAACAGCACCGGGCGGTTGAGTCGTGCCTGTGTATCCGCCAGTAAAAAGTTACGCGGCCTTGGAAAAATAAAATAGGCACGTGGTCCCGCTCCGTTACCATCGTGTCCGTGGCAGGCCGTGCAATTACCCAGGTACAGCGCCATACCGCGGGCGTGGTCGCCGGTCAGTCCACGGGGTAATGCCGAATCGTGGCCAGCATTGCCGGTTTCACTGCCCGGTGCAAACCGTTCGCTCGGCATGCCATGTAATACCGCCATGCCGACTGTTGAAGCCGTGGTTGCTGCGGGTGCGGGTTTTGCTGGTGTGTCCTGCGTTCTGTCCTGCATGAACGTGGTGCGGATGTAATCCACCACGGCAACTATCTGCGGCTGCGTTAACTGGCTGCTGAATGCGGTCATGGCAGTGCCGGAACGGCCGTGCGTAACGGATGCGAGCATGCGCTCACGTGTTAACTGGTTCACGGGGTCGGCGTGGGTGAAATCCACGGGGGGTGGATGCAGCGATGTGCGACCCCATAATGCACCGGCGCCGTCATCGCCGTGACAAACGGAGCAGGTTGAGTCGTATATGCTCTTGCCGGCGGTTGCTGCCGTGACGGGAGGAGCAGTGTCGATTGCCCGGGATTCGGCCATGAATTCGCTGCGAATGTAATCGGCCAGCGCCGCAATCCTGTCGTCGCTAAGCTGGTTATTCCACGCGGACATGGCGGTGCCCGGTTTGCCGTTAGTGATTACCGCGATTATGTATTCGCGGGTCAGCACCTGAGCCATATCGGCAGAAGTAAAATCACGCGGCGGCGGTTGCAGTCCCTGCGCTGCGTGAGATTTGCCATTGCCGCTGTCGCCGTGACACACGGAGCAGTATTTCAAGTAATCAGTGGACGCTGTCCCGGCGCTGGCGGATCCGTGTGCCAGCATCAGCAGCGCAGTCAGTATCCAGCAAGCTGTCTGGCAGAAATCAGTTATTCGCATGCTTTTCCTGGTGACCTGATAACAAGAAGGTTTAATTGGGCGTATGGTGTAGTAATTATTCGCCTGGGTATAATTTTACAGGTTACAGGCAGCGAAATATTTGTGACTTAGTCACACTGCCCCGGCTAAATTTATGATGTGGATCAAATCGCACTGCAAATTATGCTATTCAGGGTGGTGCTGTAAGCATGTATTCGTAATATCGGTGAGGCAGTTAGTTCCCACAGCAATGCGGGTATGCGTGTAACATGCAGGAATAACCATATGTCTACCAGTTATCAATGCAGTCTTCAGCCGTATCGCCAGGTCACGTCCACATCGGGTTCGCTTGCCAGGCGCTGGCGTATTATTTTTCATGTATGGCTGGTCGTTCTGCTGGCTGGATGTGCGGCCGCGCCCGAGCGAGAGGCCGAAGTCGCCGGGCCGTTGTATTTCCCGCCGCCGCCCGAGGTGCCACGCTTTATTTTCGAACGGTCTGTCCAATCCAGTTCGGATATCCAGAAGCCGGACAGCAAGGCGCGCATGCGCGAGGTGCTGACTGGCGAAACCGGCCAGAACAAGTCACTGGCAAAGCCCTTCGATGTGGCCGTCTGCCAGGGCCAGGTTTATGTCAGCGACACGGTCAGGCGCGCGGTCATGGTTTTTGATGTGCCCGGCCAGCGTTTCTTCGAATTCGGCCTTGAGGAGCCCGGCATGCTGCGCAAGCCGCTGGGCCTTGATACTGACGCCGATTGCAATGTGTATGTGGCGGACGGTACAACCCGGCGGGTTATGGTCTACGATCAATCGGGGGCCTTTATCAAGGCAGTTGGCGGGCAGGCCCTGTTCGAACGCCTGTCGCATGTAACTGTGGATGGTGAAGGCCGCCGCATTTTCGCGGTGGATACCGGTGGTGTCAGTTCCGATGCGCACGTGGTGCGGGTATTCAATGGCTCAACCGGTGATCATTTGTACGACATCGGCAGTCGTGGCAGCGGAGACGGACAGTTAAATCTGCCGCGTGATATCCAGTACGGCCGCGATGGAAACCTCTATGTGGTCGATGGCGGTAATTTTCGTGTCCAGGTGTTCAGTCCCGAGGGTGAATATATACGGACAATCGGGTCACTGGGACGACGTTACGGTCAGTTTGCACGGCCCAAGGGTATCGCGCTGGACAGTGACGGAAATGTCTATGTCAGCGATGCCGCGCACGGGAATTTCCAGATATTCGACAGTGCAGGAGACTTGTTACTGTTCGTTGGTGACCGTTCGGAAAAATTCGACCGTGCCAAGTATATGTTGCCGGCCGGGATCGACGTGGATGAAGATGGCAGGGTCTACATGATAGACCAGTACTTCAGGAAGCTGGATATCTACCGACCGGTCTCCCTGTCGGAAACTTCAGGTTATCTCGGTGCGTGGCCGGCACAATAATTATCAGCATGATTGACAGGCCTTGTTTATGGCATGATAGAAAAACAATTACACGGAGACAACCAAGTGAGCGAATTACCTGAGTGGCTTAATGAATTCCCGGAGCTGGCGACAATCGATGATCCTGCCTGGACCAGGGCAATTGAAAATTCGAGTACAGTTGTACTGCCACCGGATTACGAAGTATTCCACGAGGGCGATGCCTGCAAGAACTACATATTCGTTCTGGACGGTGCAACCCGCGTCTACAAGTTATTCGAGAGCGGGCGGGAAATGGTGCTGTATCGCCTTGGCAGGGGGGAGACCTGCAGCCTGACAACGTCGGTATTACTGGCAGGCGGCCTGTATCCGGCCAATGCAGTGACCGAGGCAGAGACGCGCGCCGTGTTGATTCCAGCCAGGGAGTTCCACGAGGTTTTTAACTCATCCACAATATTCCGTGACTACGTATGCCGGGTGTTCGGTGGACGCATTCGGGACATGATTATGCTGCTCGAGGCAGTGACTATGCGCAATGTAAATATCAGGCTGGCGCGCTGGTTACTGAATAACCGGTCGCCGGAAAATACCGTTGAAGTGTCGCATCGTGAGCTGGCGTTCGAGCTGGGAACTGCGCGTGAAGTAATCAGCCGGCATCTCCGCGAATTCGAAAAGACGAGTTGGGTAAGGTTGTCGAGAAAAAATATCGAATTGATCGATAACCAGTCGTTGAGCGATCTTGTCAGTGGTGCCCGCTAACCCTATCGGTGGCTATCTGCATTAGAAGCATTCTATAACCGCGGTTATTGAACGGTCAGATCTGTACAATATTTATAAACCTGCATGAAAATATTTACCTGTTTGTGACTTAGTTACAAACAATGCCGCCTCAGGGAATTTCATCGTCCTGTATATGTACATGGATTGACCTGTATCAACTACAAGTAGCGCTGGCAGTGACTTAGTTACAATCGTTTTCGCACCTTCCAACTTAAGATGTAATGCAAATCATCTGTGATTGGTTTGTACAGGCATCTTACTGGGGAGGGATAGGTATGAAAACGTTCAGCAATACATTCAGGGTTCTGTTCGGACTGCAGATACTGTCCCTCTGGGCCGGTACAGCGATGGCCGGTGTTGTCGGCAGCCAGCATGACCTGACGACCGGTGGTACGGCGCAGGGACAGACAGCCAACACGGATGAAGTGTGCGTGTTCTGTCATACCCCGCACGGTTCCGATGTGAATGCGCCGGTGCCGCTGTGGAACAAGGTGCTGGGTGCGCCAGGTAGCTATACGCAGTATTCAACATTGCAGACACCTTCATTCGATTCTACCGAGGCGCCTGTCGGGTCAGTGTCGCTGGCCTGTCTCTCATGTCACGACGGAACCCAGGCCATGGATGTCGTTATAAACCTTCCGGGTTCGGGTGGTCATAACACGGCTGGTGCAGAAGTAGATCCGATTGCGCTTGGTACGATGTCGGGAACACCGGTACCGAACCTTGGCACCGACCTGACCGACGATCACCCGATCAGCATGCAGTACGGTGGTGGTGGCCCGGTTGCTGCAGATGCCGATGGTACGTATGCCGGAACGCTGGGCGATGCTGACTTCGTTGCGCCGGTCAAGGCAACAGTGAACGGGCCGATCTGGTGGGTCGATAGCCCGGTTGGCACAGCCGGTACCCGCGAAAAGACCGACATGATCCTGTATGCGCGCAACGACCTTGGTGCTGTCCAGCCTTTCGTTGAATGTGGTAGCTGCCATGATCCGCATAACGATGCGACCAAGGGTCCGACGACCGTCGCATTCCTGCGTATCGACAACACGGCCAGTCAGATTTGTACGACCTGTCATGTCAAATAGGTAGAAGCTGCCCGTTTATTCTCGGGTATTCCGCCCCCATTGGCCTGGGCAGGTATAGAACCTGCCTGGGCCTGTTTTATTTAGTGCTGGACTGCTGCAAGGAAAAAATAAACAGATACAGGTGAGGTAACTACGACCATGCAAATAAATATCCGGAATATTATTGTTTTGATTACGTCTGTCGTGATGTCAGGGCAGGTATTGGCTGCTGATAATGCCAGTGTAGATACGTCGGATGGTAAAACACTGTTCGCAAGTGTCGGCTCTGCGCAGATTACTGAAGCGGAATACAACCAGGCGCTGCAACAGGCCAGCAGAAAGAAGTTTTATCATGGCACGCCACCGGAAGGTGCCATGGACGAGCTAAGGCATGTGGTGGCCCGGGAAGTCATAACCCGGATATTGCTGCTGCAGGAAGCAGAACGACTTGGACTGGAAGCGGACAAAGCAGCAATCGAGGCAAATATAGCCGAATTTGACCAGCGCTATGCCAATAGCCAGCGCTGGCAGCAGCAGCGTGAAACCATGGTGGTTAACCTGACCCGTCATTACCGGGAGCAGGATTTGTTGCAGCAGCTGGAAGCCCGTCAGCGCAGGGTTGCGCCGCCGGATGAAAGCCAACTGAAGGAATTCTACCGCGCAAATCTCGATAAATTTACTGAACCTGCACAAAACCACCTGTCGCTGATCCTGCTTAAAGTCGATCCCTCGTCTGCAAAGACAGTATGGGATGCTGCCCTCGCAGAAGGTGCCGGACTGGTATCAAGGCTTGCCAACGGAGCCGATTTCGCCGAGCTGGCAAAACTCCACTCGAGCGATACTTCGGCCAGTAATGGCGGGGACATGGGATATCTGCATGCGGGCATGCTGAGTGCGGCGGCCGAGGACGAGATCAGTCAACTGAAACCCGGTGAAGTTTCCAGGCCGGTACGGTTGCTTGAGGGGGTTGCGGTCTTTCGGCTGGAGGATCGCAAACCGGCACGGCTCCGGGAGTATGAAGAAGTCAGCAAGCGAGCAAGAGAACTGTGGCTACGCGAACAGCAAGACCTGGCGTGGAACAGGCTGAAGGATGCGCTGTGGCAGAAAACGCCGATCAGTATCCATAATGCATCGCTCTCGCTGAACACCGGAGGGTAGTGCAGATACGGATATGGATGAATGTCTGTTGCCCGGGGAGCTGGATTGTATCGGGTCTACCCCCGGGTGTATCAACGCGGATTGAAGTTGGTAATGGCAGAGATGGGGTATCTGATCATGTTTTATCCGGATGTGGATATATTGCAAAACATCCGGCAACAGGAGACACGGAAAAGTGCGCTGATCAATGAATCTTACAATTCACCGACATGCCGGGCATTGGGTGTGCGGTGTCACGGTTTGTATTGTCATGCTGGTAACGTCGGAACAATCCGGTGCTGAAATGCCCCCGGTGCGTGTGTGGGGAGAGCTTGGCTATGATTTCCGCCAGGAAAACTTCGAAAACGGCAATGATGCGCTGGAGAATGCGATTATTACCAGGCTGAATGGCTCAACTTATTTGTATCAGCCATGGGTTGCCACAATTGAGGGCGGGATTGGGCTGGACCTGCGCAGAACCGAGCGGGATACAGTCGACACCAGCAGTAACAATGTAACCGGTTATGGCAGGCTGCGTCTGTTTCCGCAAAGTCGATTTCCCTTTGAAGCATTTGCAGATGTAACTGACAGCCGCTCGGACTCGGACCTGGCCGGGCTTGATGTCGAGCGTACGCGTGTCGGTTTCATCCAGCGATATACCTCCACCAGGGGAGATGCCTACAAGCTGCGCTATGAGCATACCAAACATCTGAATGACAGCAGAAGCAGTGCCGGAACAAGTGTTGTTCGTGAAGACGTGGCAGACCTGGTGCAGGCCAGTTACAACAAGAGTTTTAATGCCCACAATATCTATTTTGACAGTCAGCTGAATGTTGTTGACAGGGTAGACAGTCCGGACAGGAATAAGACGATGTTCACTTCCCTGCGCCACACCTATACTCCCGGCCCGACTTTGTCAGCGGAAGATATGCTGACGTACAACGTAACTGATCTGCAGCAGGCCCTGACAGATATCCGGACCGGGGTATTGCAATTGCACAGCATCGGATTCTGGCGACCCAGGACTGATCGTCCACTGCGAATCAATGCGACCCTGAGAGCGCTGGACAGGACTACAGAGTCCGGTGGTGTGGACAGTTCACTACAGTCTGCTACCGGAACAATCGGTGCGACCTATCAATGGACGCCGCGCTGGCTATTCAGCGGCAGTGCAGGTGCTACTGATGTGGAATCAGACGCGGGCGGTGAAGTGCAGACATTTCAGACGGCCTCGGCAAATTACACATCCGAGCAGATCAACCTGGGCGGCTTTGATGCAGGCTGGTTTGCACAGGCGGATATTCGCAACAATACGGATGATCAGGGCTCATTACAGAGTTATGGTACACAGGCCGGCTATAGCCTGCAGAAAAACATGATGCCGGGACGTGCCTCTGCACTGTTATTCAATGCCTCACAAAGTGCAGCCCTGATCACGGAGTCAGACGGTTTTAACTCTCAACGACTGCTGAGTCGCCTGTCACTGACCTGGCGTAACCGCGATGCATTGATTACAAAAATGGTGCGAGCTTCCCTGAGTGATACCAGGACTTATGCAGGTGGTACCCGTGCCGATGAAGTCGCGGGTGAATTCCAGCTTGCCAATCTGCAGGCATCCCTGGATCAGCGGCTCACCACGACGTCGACATTTTCCGGGAATCTGACTATTCAGGCTACGCGTGATGCTGCAGATAATCCTGTCGCCAGTATGAATACGCGGAATGGCGAGTGGTGCCA